>SDBV01001202.1_pt1 | contig 38811 bp, 34 predicted proteins | sample 2277081 | NCBI WGS metagenome assembly SDBV01 (sample SAMN10402039, study PRJNA504765) | marine sediment metagenome | isolation source: marine sediment core GS10_PC15, 223 cmbsf | place: Arctic Ocean: Southern Knipovich Ridge | collected 2010 | reverse complement strand
ATGCGACTCGTGGTGTTCTGATCATTCCCTCAGACTTGCCGCTGATCTCAAAGGAAGATGTTTATGCCATGCTTGAGCTGGTTAAAGATCCACCTGTTGTGATTGTAGTACCAGATCGGAAGAAAGAAGGGACCAATGCCCTATTGGTTTGCCCTGTGGGATTGATTGAGTATGATTATGGCCCCAACTCATTCGAGCGCCACTGTCAACGCGCCCGGCAGGCTGGTGCACGTTTAGAGGTATGTGATCTTCCCTCACTCGCCTTGGACATGGATGTGCCTGAGGACTTAGAACTGGTGAGTAACGAGCTGGAAAGCTGGTCTGCCTGAAAGAATTATCCTATAATTCATCAAAAACACCCCATTTTCGGAGGTCCCGATGTCCGAACGCATTGCTCTATATTTACAAGATGCCCATGATTTACGCCAGGGTCTGGATTACGTGCGTTACGCTGAGGAGCGTGGCTTCGAAGCTGTTTGGCAGGCAGAATCACGCCTTGTGCGAGATGCAGTCGTGCCGATGGCAGCTTATGCTGCAGTAACTGAGAGAATTAAAGTCGGCTCTGGGGTGATTAATAACTGGACGCGCAATATCGGACTCTTGGCTTCTACATATCTGACCCTCGATGATCTGGCGCCAGACCGTATTATTTGCGGTATTGGTGCCTGGTGGGATCCACTCGCTCGTAATGTAGGCATTGAGCGGCGAAAACCTCTTACCGCAATGCGAGAAACTGTCGAAATTCTTCGTCGATTATTGAATATGGAAAGGGTCACTTTTCACGGGGAATTTATTCAGGTGGATGGGATAGAATTGGATGTGGTTCACGGGCGTAGGGAACCCAGAAATGTGCCGATAATGATCGGCGCTACTGGAGATAATATGATGGAACTCACCGGTGAGATCGCCGACGGGGTGGTTTTAAACTATTGTGTCCCACCTGAATACAATGATCGTGCCTTAGAGCGATTAGCACGTGGTGTGAAGAAATCCGGAAGAACCCTGGATGATGTAGATCGACCGCAACTTGTTGTATGTTCAGTTGACACTGATCGAGAAAAGGCAATGGATAGCACTCGCGAATTACTTACTCAGTATCTCGCTCAACAACCGCATATTGCCAAAGCGTCTGGTGTATCGCAGGACGTGGTGGATGAAATCCAATCCATCCTGGGTTGGCCGGCAACGAAAGAACAGATCCAGCACGCCAAGCACCTAGTACCAGAGGATTTGATCAACCGCATCACCGCCTCGGGGACACCTGAAGAAGCCCGCACCAAGGTTGATGAATACCGCCGGCATGGATGCACCGCACCGATTTTGTACCCAGTGGGTGGTGACGTCAAATTGTTGATTGATACCTTTTCATAATTGGTTCATGGTCAAGTATCAGCTTCTGAGGAGCTGGTGGATAAAATTTGTAATAATGAGTTTGCAAAATTCAAGGCGGAGCTGCCTCCGCCTTGTTTAATTTCAGACCACTCAAAAAATCAAGATGTCTTCGTCAACAAATGCTCGAATCGCATAATAATTTATCCCTGTCCGATTCCATCCCCTGCTGGTTGAGAAAAGGATTTATCTCTTTTTGAGCATAGTATAATCTTATGCATCAGGAGTGATTTAACAATGCACAAACTGCAACCCAATTCTCGCCACTGCTTCGTTTGCGGATTGGCAAATCCTAACGGATTACAGCTACGTTTTTATGAAACTGGCCCTGGTGAAGTTACCGCTGATTATACGGTTCCAGATCATTTCCAAGGTTACCCGGGAGTGGTTCATGGTGGGATTGTTACCGCCATGCTGGATGAAGTCACCGGTCGTGCTCATATGCATGGTGAGCAGACCCGGTTTATGTATACCGCCAAACTAGAAATTCGATTCCGCAAAAATGTTCCTATCGGACAGCCATTGCGCGTGGTCGGGAAAGTGGAAAAATCCAAGACCAGGATGGCCTCCAGCATTGGTAAGATTTATGGACCGCATGGTGATCTACTGGCTGAGGCGAAAGCTTTGCTTGTTAATCTCCCCGAAGATGCGATTGATGAGGTCAACTTGGAGGCTTTAGGGTGGAAAGTTTATGAGGAAGGAGCGGAAATTCAGGAATTGAGTGAAGAATTATGATCGTCGAATATTATCGCCCTCAGAATCTCACCGAAGCACTTGCGCTGGTCGATGATCTGAAAACCAAAATAGTATTCATAGGTGGTGGCTCCGCGATCGACCGTTACAATACTGAACCCTTCGCGGTGCTAGATTTACAAGATCTGGGATTGAATACTCTGCGAACAATGGGAAGTACACTCGAGATCGGTGCAACGGCAACTTTACAAGTGTTATACGAGCAGTCCCAGATTCAAACAGGTTTGAAGAATGCCATCTATCGAGAAGCATCACTAAATCTCCGGCAGGTAGGCACGGTTGCAGGGACTCTGGTTGCCTCTGATGGGAGATCTCCTTTCACTACGGCTATGCTTGCCCTCGATCCATCTATTACTTTAATTCCTGGGGAAGAGCGCATCAATTTAGGGGATCTTCTGGCATTGCGTGATAAGAATCTAAACTCGAAGTTGATCACAAAAATTACGTTGTCCTTAAACGTTCAATTAGCTTATCAATATGTCGCTCGCACGCCCGCTGATCTACCTATCGTATGCACAGCTGTTGCACTTTGGCCATCAGGCAGGACAAGAGTCGTCTTAGGGGGTTCTGGTGAGACACCGATTTTGGCGATGGATGGTCCCGAAAGAGGTGGGGAACAGATATCTGCGGCTGCTGCGTATAGCCGAGCTGGAGATCAATGGGCATCTGCTGAATATAGGCAAGAAATGGTACAGGTATTGGTAAAACGTTGTTTATCTAGATTGGATATATAGAAAAATCAATTCACATCCAATCATTATCCTTATAGAGTGGTTTTATGAATGTAAACCTGATTATTAATGGTGTAGCACATCCAATTGAAATTAGCCCAGGGGATACTTTACTCAAGGCATTGCGATCGCTGGGATACTTTGGAGTTAAACACGGTTGTGAGACTGGAGAGTGTGGTGCCTGCACGGTTTTATTGGATAATAAACCGATTAATGCTTGTATATTCTTAGCTGCCCAGGCAGAAGGACATCATCTCGAAACTATTGAATCCGTGGGTGAGCATCCTCAGCAGGGATGGAAAACCACTTCGGGTCTTCACCCGATCCAGGAAGCTTTTGTGGATAGTGGCGCTATTCAGTGTGGTTTTTGCACTCCAGCGATGATCCTGGCCGGGAAAGAGCTGCTCAACCGCGAACCAAATCCGAGTGAGGCAGAGATTAGAGAGGCATTTTCAGGAATCTTATGTCGTTGTACAGGATATAAAAAACCCATCCAGGCGATTTTGAGAGCCGCAGCGGCTGCGCGTGGCGAAGAGATCGAACCATTTGAAGGAAGAATTCCTGCTTCTTTTGATTTCTTAAGCCACGATGATGATTCCTCAACAGGTTTTGACAGTTCTCTGAGCGTACATGATAGGGATGGGCCTGATGGTGGTGAAGTTATCGCTTCCACCAGGGTGATGCCGCGCATCCTGGTCACACCGGAGATTGAATCCTGGCAGCGAGTGGGCAAACCAGAAAGGAAAGTAGACGCGGTGAAGCTGGTTCAAGGGAAACCAGCCTTTGCTTCCGACCTTGAAAAACGCAGCATGCTGGTTGCCAAGGTCCTGCACAGCCCAGTCGCTCACGCCCGTATAAAACATATCGACAAATCAAAAGCACTGGCTATGCCAGGTGTTGCCGCTGTGCTTACCTGGCAGGATATCCCCAGGGTGGTTTATTCCACTGCTGGCCAATCAGATCCCATCCCTGGACCTTTGGACTCATTCTCCTTGGATAATAAAGTTCGATTTGTTGGCGACCGGGTGGCATTCGTTGCGGCAGAGACAGAGGAAATTGCAATCCAAGCGCTGAAGTTGATTGAAGTTGAGTATGAACCTCTGGGTGCGGTATTTGATCCAGGGCAGGCATTGCAGCCTGGTGCACCCATTTTACATGACGAACCCGAATACGTGAATTTTGCGGAGTCCGATCCCTCCCGCAATCTGGCTGCTGAGATAAGGATCGATATTGGGGATGTTGAGAGTGGATTCGCTGATGCCGATCATATCTATGAAGCAGAGTATGAGGTGCCTAAAGTCCAACAAGCTCACATTGAGCCGCATGTTTCGATCACCTATTGGGATGAAGATGACCGCATGGTGATCTACACCAGCACACAGGTCCCATTCCACGCGCGCCGCCAGCTCGCTCCTGTGCTTGGGTTACCGATCAAACGCATCCGCGTGATCAAGCCTCGCATTGGAGGTGGTTTTGGTGGTAAGCAGGAGATTTTGAGCGAAGATGTTGCCGCTCACCTCACGATCGCAACGGGCAGACCCGTTATCTATGAATATACCCGTGAAGAAGAATTTATCGCTGCCAGGTCGCGTCATCCTATGCGCCTCCGCATGAAGACAGGTGTCAAATCAGATGGCACAATAACTGCAAATTCAATGTATGCCCTATCAGATACCGGTGCCTATGGCGGGCACGCACTGACAGTTACTGGCAACACGGGGCATAAATCGATGGCTTTATATGTCGGTGATGGCGATTACCGGAAGTCCCCCAATATTCGTTTCTATGCTGACGTGGTTTACACCAACCATCCACCATCCGGTGCTTACCGCGGGTATGGTGTTCCACAAGGATTTTGGGCTGTGGAGCGCCATATTGAGAAAATTGCCAACGATCTGAACATGGACCCAATCGAATTCCGCACCAAGAATTCGATCCGGGAAGGGGAGCTGCAGCCATTCAGCAACGCCTGGAGCGAAGGTCGTGAGCCGCGGCCAGAGACTATCGAAACCTGCGGTTTGGAGGAATGTATTCGCCAGGGTAAAGCAGCAATTGGTTGGGATCAAAAACATGGTAATCAGGGTTGGCACCAAGTTCAAGGAAAACCACACCAGAGGAGAGGGATTGGTGTCGCTCTGGTCATGCAAGGTACAGCCATTCCTTACCTGGATATGGGCAGTGCCAGTATCAAGATGAACGATGATGCCTCTTTCAACCTGCTGGTAGGTGCAACCGATCTGGGCACTGGCTCGGACACGGTCTTAGCACAGATGGCAGCTGAAGTATTGGGAGTGGCGATGGAGGATATCATTATCTATTCCTCAGACACCGACTTCACGCCATTTGACAAGGGTGCCTATGCCTCATCGACGACATACATTTCCGGCGGGGCAGTAATAAGGGCTGCAGAGGGAGCCGCGAAACGCATTCGCCTGCGTGCAGCCAGTATGTTAAACGAGGAGACAAATGATCAATTAGTCAACCCAGAGGGCATTCGTCTGGTTGACCGCCATGCTGTTTCACCCGATGGTCGATCGCTCCCATTGACGGAGATCGCTCTCGAGACTTTGCATCATAGCGATCAGGAACAGATCATGGGCATCGGTTCTTTTATGTCTCCAGTCGCTCCACCGCCATTTGCAGCCCAATTCGTGGAATTGACCGTTGATGTGGAAACGGGTCAGATTGTGGTAGGGAAACTGGTCATGGCAGTTGATTCAGGGGTAATCGTCAATCCCCTGACCGCCTCAGGACAAGTTGAAGGCGGTATGACCCAGGCTCTTGGCTATGCAGTCAGCGAAGAAATGGTTTATGACTCACAGGGTCGAGCAAGGGAAACAGATCTGCAGGATTACCATATTTTTCAGGCACACGAAATGCCAGATCTGACGACGATCTTTGTCGAGACTTTTGAACCATCCCATCCATTTGGCGTCAAAGCAGTTGCAGAAATCCCGATAGATGGAGTCGCTCCCGCTGTTGGTAATGCTGTTTTTGATGCAGTTGGAGTAAATATTGACATTAATCCCATTACACCTGAGAAGGTTTGGCGAGAACTGAAGAAAAAGGAAGGTAAAGCCTAAATCTCTTGTTACCCGTTAACAATTCAGATTCTGATTGATAAAGAAAACACTGACTGTAAACTACCTCAGACGAGATATGCAAACCTGATATGCATTATTTTAGGATTTTTAAACGAAAGTAATCTAATCAATGTCCCGAACTTATGTCATAGGTCACGTTAATCCCGACACAGACTCGATCGCCTCGGCCATGGGGTATGCCTGGTTCCTTCACGAACTAAATGGCGAGGACATTCAAGCCGCACGGGCGGGTCCGGTCAATCCTCAAACTATATGGGTCCTGAAAAGATTGGGATTGGAACCACCGGTGTTGTTAAACGATGCTTCTCCCCGTTTCGAGTCAGTATCGGTAAGGTTGGATACAACCACTCCTGATGAGCCTTTAAGAGCAGCCTGGGCGATCGCCAGCCGTACCTGGGGAGTAGCGCCGGTTGTCAAAGAAGACGGCACCCCCTTTGGCTTAATCAATGGACCCAGCCTATTTGCACTATTAAGTAAATTGATCGGGCCGCATCCTCGCCGTCAAGAGATGCGTATCTCGGATATATTGGATCTGCCGTGCCGGGAGGCAGCCAACACGAATGTACCCGACTTCCAGGTATCTGGTCGTATCCGTGACTCGATCTTGAGAATATTACGGGCCGAAGGTGATGATTTCTGGGTAGTCGATGAGCAGGGGAAATATATCGGTGTCTGTCGGCAACGCGAAGCCCTCAATCCACCCCGCTTGCGGTTTATTTTAGTGGATCATAATGAACCGAACCAGGCCATTGGAGCTTTGGAAGAAGCTGAGTTGGTTGAGATCCTGGATCACCATCGCCTGGGCAGCGCCACCACCCATGTGCCCATCCGGTTTACGATCGATGTTGTGGGAAGTACGAGCACGTTGGTCACCGAGCGAATAGAGGAGTTAGGCTTGAGTGCTCCACCAAGCCTGGCTGGTTTATTGCTGGCAGGATTGCTGGCTGACACATTGCTGTTGCACTCCCCAACAACCACCGATCGGGATAAACAGACAGCTGAACGTCTCTCCCGCTGGGCATTTATCCCTGGCGCTCCCCTCGAGGGGGAAACGATTGAATCCTTCGGTGAGCAAGTGATTCAAGCCGGTTCAGGGATCGCCAGCCGTCAACCGAGTGAGGTTGTCAGAACAGATACCAAAGTCTATGAGGCAGGTGGGAAGAAGTTTGCTATCGCCCAGGCTGAAGTGACCGACCTGGCGATGCTAAAAGAACGGCTTCCTTCTTTAAGACAGGCACTATGTGATCTGCGAGATAAAAGGGGATTGGATTTTGCTATGTTAATGGTAACCGACGTAGTGGGAGGATCTAGTCGCTTAATATTGACCGATGATCTGCCCATTCTTGGAGAATTACCTTACCCGCAGCAACCCGATGGAACCTTATTCGCGGAGGGTGTTGTCTCACGAAAAAAGCAGCTCCTGCCGGTTGTGCTTGGTTTACTTGAAGGATAATCAACGAATTTCATTACATGAGGGTACAAACTGGTTATGTCCATCTGGCGTGCGGTAGCCGAACTTGAAGATAAACATGAAGCTGGGGTTCTTTGTACAATAATCCACAGTCAAGGGTCAACTCCACGCCATGCCGGCAGCAAGATGCTTGTGTATGCTGATGGCAGCATTACAGGCAGTGTTGGTGGTGGAGAATTAGAGAGTAGAACCATTACTGCTGCCCTCGAATCAATAAACGATGGCAAACCTCGCCGGTTGGATTACAGCATGAGCGATCCTGAACAGGGAGACCCTGGGGTGTGCGGTGGCCAAGTGGAGATTTATGTGGAACCGATCGTACCGAAACCCACACTTGTTGTCGTTGGAGCAGGACATGTTGGCCGAGCTGTAGCTCATCTTGCCCATTGGTTGGATTTTAGAGTTGTCGTCAGTGATGATAGACCTGATTTCTGTGACCCTGAGGTAATTCCAGAGGCAGCAGAATTTTTCCCGGTTCCATTTAAGCAATTGAGTGATCAACTCAAAATTTCTCCCTGGACGTATTTAGTCTTGACCACACGCAGCGTTGATATTGATGTCCCGGGATTGCCAAAGATTCTGGATTCGCCTGCTGCATATATCGGTGTGATTGGTTCGAAACGCCGTTGGGAGACAACGCGCAAACAACTGGAGCAAGCAGGCATCTCTGCGGAAAAGATTGATCGTGTCCAATCCCCGATGGGTATTGAAATCCATGCTGAGACTCCTGAGGAGATTGCCGTCAGCATTATGGCGGAGATCATTCAAATTCGGCGAGGAATTGAATCTTAGATCTATTTGAAATGTGTTTTTTACATCAAATCGTGCTGCCTTGATCAGTGCAACGGGAATGGTTGGAGAACTACATGTGGCGTGAGTACCTAAACGTAAATTCCATAGACGAAGTGCTGGATATCCTGTCTGAGCGCGGCGATCGCGCCCGGCTGGTCGCTGGAGCGACTGACTTGATCCTTGAAATCGAGCGTGGTGTGCGGGTAGGCATTGATACCTTAGTTGATGTGACCCGAATTCCGGGTTTAGATCAAATCAGCCTGGATGAAGAAGGACAGATCCATCTTGGTCCATTGGTCACCCACAACCATTGTATAGCTTTAAAATTAATTCGAGAGAGAGCATTACCGCTGGCTCAAGCGGCCTGGGAAGTGGGTTCACCACAAATACGAAACCGGGGAACAATTGCTGGAAACTTGATCACCGCCTCTCCAGCAAACGATACGATCACACCCTTGATGGCTCTGGGTGCATTGGTAACTTTACGGTCTCGCACCCAAGAGCGCATCATACCCCTACAAAGATTCTATCTGGGAGTTAGAGAGACAGTGATGGAGCCGGATGAAATGCTGGTGGATATCTCCTTCCCCGCGCTGGTCTCAAATCAATCAGGAACATTTATCAAGCTGGCATTACGGCAGGCACAGGCCATCTCACTGGTAAATATAACCGCGGTCATAACCTTCTCTGACTCAAAGAGCGCATCACAAGATGAGCATATCATCGAAAAAGCAGCTATCACTTTAGGCGCCGTTTCTCCGGTAATTATCCACGCTCAAGAGGCGGAGAATTATCTTGTTGGTCGCATCCTTGATGAAAAGACGATTGAGAACGCCGCGCGGTTGGCTGAGGATGCTTCTAGACCGATCGACGATTTGCGCAGCTCCCGTGATTACCGCCGGGAGATGGTTCGAGTATGCACATTACGAGCCCTTCGAGATATTGCATCAAGCAATGTTTCTAAAACGGTTCCTGAAAAACCGGTTTTGCTTTGGGGCGAGAGTAATTTGGGAACTACTTCCATTTTGAATTCAACATCGAAACATTCTTCTGATTTGTCAAGGATAGTCACTCGCATCAATGGAAAAGAGTACACCTTCAATAATGGTTATGAAAAGAGTTTGCTGCGTTTATTACGGGAGGATGCCGGCCTGATCGGGACTAAAGAAGGCTGCGCAGAAGGTGAATGTGGTGCCTGTACTGTTTTCTTAGATGGCGCCGCGGTGATGAGCTGCCTGGTGCCAGCCGCCAGAGCACATGGTGCAGAAATTATCACCATTGAAGGTTTGTCTAAGAATGGGGATTTGCATCCGGTCCAACAAGCGTTTATTGATCAGGGTGCAGTGCAATGTGGCTACTGCACGCCAGGGTTTATCATGTCAGCTGCCAAGCTGCTGGAAGAGCGACCGCAACCAACTCTTGAAGAAATCCAGATTTCCATTACTGGTAATCTTTGCCGCTGTACAGGGTACTATAAAATCATATCAGCCATCGAGAGTGCGAGCCAAATGGAGTTAGATGATGACTAAATACGATCCCACCTACCAACCACGAAGCCGCAGGTCGATCATTCCCCCAGTTCATCCAGTCTGGCGAGGCATTGGTTGTTTTCTTCTGATCTTATTGCCAATTGTCTCCTTTGCCGGAGCAAAATTGCTTGTCCAGGCTAACAATCGACAAAGATGGGTTCTAATTCCGACTGAGCTGAGAGGTTCATTTTTTGTCCCGGTTGTTGGTCGCGTTTTATTTGCTGATCTCGCCGTGACGGTGATCTTGATCGTGATCGGATTTGCTTTATTAACTGCTGCATATGCAGTTTTCTACCGGATCCTTGGTATTTCGCGCTATGGCCCCCTGGACTCTCCTCCGGGATAAGTTTTGTTGAAAAAAATAATTTCTAAGGGCTGTAATTCATATGGAACGAACGGTACCCAGCACTGCTTCCGAAGAGATTGAACTCTACCAAAGAACGTATTATTCTTTGCTGCGCTCAACCGCGGAAGTACAAATTCGAACCTTAGAGGAAGCTCATGCACGCATGAATTCCTTACTCCACCCGAATGCACGGGAGACTGCGCCAGATTTATCAGCCTTCGTCTATTCGATTCTCCGCTTACCACCAATAATGCATCATGTTCAATTGGTTGTTTTGGGGCAAAGCCCTGAGGTATTTGCCCAGCGTGGTTTTGGAGAAGTTGAAAAATGGCAGCAGGTATTTGCCCCAGCTAGACGCAGGCGTTGTTTTTTCGATGGTAACAATATCCTCGCCTGTTATATTGCCAGCCGGACAGATATCGATGATGTGGTCCCATTGCTTACCGCATATCAAATTGAATGGAATAAATTTCATGCTCTCTTCCAAATGTTCCCTGATTCAATCTCCTTGTCGAAAATTGAGCATGATCCAGACACATATACACAAGCTGCTAAGTTATTAAGAATAACTGCAAATGATCTAGAACAGCTGCAGCAATTAATGGGAGCTGAATTCTCTCACATTATGGGCGAGATTGCTTCCCGTCCATGCCGTTTCCGCTTGCAGCTGCTGAGTGGTTCATTAAGTGATTATTGGCGGGCCACCCGTATCTGGTGGGACAAAATACGGGTTGAATGCCCGAAACTGCAGGAAAAACCCGTTTATTTCATTTCCAGCAATCCCCACAGTGTGGTAAATCTCCTCTCCGGTTTTGCCTTAAAACATAGAGATGATCTTCTGGCTTTCGTAGAAGAATCCGGTAATGGGGTTTTGGCAGATGAATGGGGGAAGATTAAGGAAGATCGGGTGCCTTCCAACCGCGAAAATTTCTTTTATTACGTCTTTAAAGAGTACTTGGATTATCCCCAAGGTCGTCAGCTTAAATTATCCATGACAGAACATGAGAAAACATTGGGAATCCAACGTATTCCCAGCCTGCATAGTTTTGATGTTGAAGCCCAGGTGGTCCAGCTTTCTCATTTGGATCCTGCCTCGATGGATTCGCGATTGGGTCAGGACCTGGCATTTTTGAGAGAGAGCGATGCGCTGATCTTAAACATTGACTATCCCTTGGGCATGGCCGCCTACAATATCCTCTCAAAGGTATCTGCGCAGGTTGGAGAAATTCTGGGTGTTTATGTGACGGGCAAAGCTGCGACCCTGAATGGGATTATAGGTGATGTCCTGATCCCCACTGTGGTTCAGGACGAACATTCACATAATACCTATCTTTTCCCGAATTCATTCACCGCCTCAGATGTCACTCCCTATGTGGTTTATGGGGCGGTTCTCGATAACCAGAAAGCAGTTACGGTCCGGGGGACGTTCCTGCAAAATGATAAATTTATGGATGTTTTCTATCGTGAGGGATATACGGATATCGAAATGGAAGCAGGACCCTATTTGTCCGCAATGTATGAAATGTACCGTCCTCAACGTCATCCGGTGAATGAAGTCCTGAATCTATATGGCATTCCGTTCGACGTAGGAATCTTACACTATGCTTCCGATACCCCGCTCAGCAAAGGGAGAAATCTTGGTGCTGGCAGTCTCTCTTACTATGGTATGGATTCTACGTATGGTGTCACGATTGCCATTCTACAACGTATCTTCGACTTGGAAAAAAAACGTCTCCAAAGCCAGGGTAAACCCACGGGTTAGCCTCCCCTAACTTCCCGGATCAATCTAATTATCGTTTAAGAAATGATGCAGATAGCAATGAATTAAATATTTAATGACCAGGTTTATTCTCAACAGCTGCATCGGTGATCTCGAGCGCCTTGTCGATCACCTTAAAGCCTTCCGCCAGCTGCTCTTCATTGATAATCAGAGGTGGGTTGACCAGAATCACGTTCCAATGAACAAAGCAATAAACTCCATTATCTAGCAGATGCTGGCGCAATCGGTCCATCTCCGGGGAAGAAGCATTGTAGGGCGCCATCGGCTCTCTTGTTTCCCGATTTCTTACTATCTCGATCGCGCTGAAAAGTCCAATGGAGCGCACCTCGCCAATCGATGCATGCTGCTCACCAAGATCGTTTAGGTGACGGCGCAGGACAGTGCCCATCTTTTGCGCATTTTCTACTACTCGATCTTCCTGCATCACTTTAATCGTCGCGATGGCAGCTGCCATGGAAATCGGGTGCGAGTTGTATGTCAAGCCTCCATAAAAGACCCTTTCGTCGAAATATCCCGCGATTTCCTCGCTCATCGCTACCGCACCCAGCGGAGCATAAGCAGAGGTCAGACCTTTCGCCATGGTCATCAAATCAGGAACAACCTCCCAATTATCCACTGCGAACCATTTTCCTGTGCGACCAAAACCACTCATCACCTCATCGCAAATCAATAAGATCTTGTACTTATCGCACAGCTCGCGGACACCCTGCAGGTATCCATCTGGCGGGATGATGATCCCATTCGTGCCGGTCACTGTCTCAAGCATGATCGCGGCGATCGTCTCCGGTCCTTCAAACGTGATCATCTCTTCCAGGTTATTGAGATAATCTTGAGTGAAGTCACTTTCAGAAATATCCGGATTTAATCGGTGAAACGTGGATCGGTAGCGGAATGGATCCAGAAAGTGGACAACGCCAGGCATCAAGTTCGGTTCCCAGGCCAGGCGGCGTGGGTCACCGGTTAAAGACATCGCGCCAGCAGTCGCTCCGTGATAAGAACGATAACGTGCGAGTATCTTGTGTTTTCCTGTGTAAGCACGGGCAATTTTTATCGCGTTCTCGTTGGCTTCAGCGCCACCAAGGGTGAAAAAGAAACGATTGAGATTACCAGGAGTGATCTCCGATAGCATCTTTCCAAGGACAGCCCTGGGTTTGGTCGTCATGGAAGGTGCGGCATAAGGTAACTGCCGGGCTTGTTCAGCTATCGCCTCGATCACCCTCTTGTCACCATGACCGATATTGACGCACATCAACATCGAGTTGAAATCCAGGTAGCGCTTGTTATTTGCGTCCCAGAAATAGACTCCCTCCGCCCGGGTGACTGGGATCGGAGAGACTTTGCCTTGTGCAGACCAGGTCCAAAAACTGTGTTCTAAGGAAAGTGGCAGGATTTCGGAGTCAGTGATCTCAATCATTGGTACCTCAAGGATGCTGGAATTTTTGCTGTCGATAATCGTATCATAATCTGCAGAAAGATTTGACAGAACTTTGTAGGCTGGTTACAATTTCTTAGTTAATGGAGGGAGTTTATTGGTAGGTTTTCGATCTAATAAATTGGTTATCTAATCACACGAAGGAGAATCAAATGTACACTTTTATACTTGCAGTTCATAACATCTTGCGTTGGATAGTATTATTCTTATTGATCTTGGCCCTGGTAAGGGCATTCTGGGGTTGGTTCGGAAAGCGGGATTGGACGTCAACAGATATGAAAGTGGGGAGGTTTTATTCCATTTCTTTAGATATTCAATTTTTGTTAGGTCTAATCCTCTACTTTTTTCTCAGTCCGATCACAAAATCCGCATTGAGTAACTTCAGAACAGCGATGTCAATCCCAGATTTACGTTTCTTTGCTCTTGAGCATACCCTCTACATGATCCTGGCCCTGATCCTGGCCCATGTCGGTGTGGCGACTGCAAACCGAGCGTCGGAATCCGTCGTGAAACACCGGCGTCAAGCGATCTGGTTTAGCCTCTCTTTGATCGCCATTTTGTTGGGTATGCCTTGGTTCAGACCATTATTGCCTGGTTTTTAATGGAAAAGTTGCTTTAACATTGATGAATGAGCCTTCCGATGCTCGAATATTGCAAATTATGTCGAATTATTCACACTTATTTCTTTCAGTAAAACGATATTAATTAACCATCTCCAAGCATCATCTTAGTTATTTCTTATGCCAGCAATCAATACCTCTTGTGATGCCATCTTGGACTTCGAGAATAAGATATTCCAGAAATAATCGCTCGAACAAATGGAACAACTTTTCCTGAAATCAGCAATAGAATTTCTGTCCAATTCATGTGCTTGTCCCAGATGAAGAAGTGAAAAATACATATGCTGTTGTTGAATAACTGCCTTACCAGAGAATAGTCCGTAACTTGATTGGAACCCGCACCTCGACCGAACTGCGCGACACTCTGCTTCTCCGACTGATCAGCGGCGAGGTGAGAGTCGATGAAATTATGGGTTGCGAATTGTAAACGGTGAGTGATGAGATATAGTAAACTATCCTGGCAATTTCCCCGCCGCATTCACTATGAGAAGAGTTTACGCGCTGTAGCGGCGATCTGGTTTTCTGGATGGTCCTTTAGCCAATGATTCCGTCTGCATTATGGCCAGTAATTACCTGTTTACTCGAGAAGCCCTGATGGTCCTGGAATTAAATGGCGCTTTCGGGCTGATTTGCGACCGGCGCTCGACCACTTTTGCTTAATGGGATGCTGACGTGAAACCCTGACTGATGCCGTTCTTATTATCGATTATCCCTGCTGCCGGGCGTGCTCGCATTAAGGTTGATACATCCAAGAATTGGTCTCTCCGTTCCGGGAATCAGGCCCGTATGCATGGATCAGTGAATTCGAACGAAAACATGGATTAGGGGAGAATGGGAGCATATAAACCACAACACCACCATCACCGTTCTATTCGCTTGAAAGGCTGTGATTATTCTCAATCCGGGGCCTATTTCGTCACCATCTGTACTTACCAGCACAAACCCCTGTTTGGAGCGGTTGTCGGAGGTGAAATGGTGTTCAATTCAGTTGGACAGGTAGTTTGGGAGCAATGCTTCAAATCGGCGCGAATCCGGCCGGAGATCGAATTATTCACAGATGAATTTGTGGCCATGCCGAACGGTATCATCTGGATCGTTTACGATCCATCCGTATGGGCGACCCGCCGGGTCGCCCCGACCCTGTCGTCACAGCCTTGGGGGCCAAGATATGGTTCCACTGGTGAAGATAAAGGAAACAAAAACAACCGCCCTGGTTTTTCCACGATGTTGTGGATAATGGGGGGGTTTGTTCTCGGAGAAATGACTTGATTCATTATACTCGATGAAATCCTTTAATTGCGAATGCCTCCTCCCCTAAGTGGGTGATTTTAATTATAGAATGTTTAATAGCTCTGAAAAAAAACTTCCCCTTTAATCCCCTTCCCAAAACAGAACATATGTGCTATAATTTGATGTGTTCAGATTCATCTTGCCTGTAATTTTAAGCTGCGGGCTGTCACCCGAAAAAATTTTGTATTTTTTTTACTCAAATGTCAATCCCCACTCCCGCGGGGACCATCGTTCTGGCGTAATAAATAATTTTCTATTTATTTACTCAAAAGTCCCAGAGTCAGTTAAATTTGAAGGGCAAATCCGTTGCCCTCATACCCTTTTGATAAGCGTCAGTCCCGTTCACTTAAGCGGGGCGATAGTCCCGCTCTCTCCCTCGGTCTGTCCGACCAAGGACAGGTCAGCGGGGCTCCCGCGCTCAAAATGGCAAGGTATAATCGAGTGGAGATTAACGGACCCCATCGTCCGAATACAAGGTAATTTGCCTGGAGAAGTCGTCTATGCCCTCAATTGGTCAATCTGCCCAGCGTTCCGATGCCCTTGGTAAAGTCACCGGTGAGACCTTATACCCTGGTGATATCAATTTGCCGGACCAGGCATACATGAAAATCTTGTTCGCTGGTCGTCCGCATGCCATAGTCCGCAATATCGACACCAGCAAAGCTGAAGCACTTGAAGGTGTGCTGGGTGTGTTCACTGCAAAGGATGTTCCCGTCAATGAGTATGGATTGATCATGCCCGATCAACCAGTTTTATGTGGACCAGGTTCAGATAAACCATATGCTGACCGTGTGCGTTTTATCGGTGATCAAGTGGCTGTCGTGGTTGCAGAGAGCGAGGACCTCGCTGCTCAAGCCTGCCAATTAATTGAGGTCGAATACGAGGATTTACCGGTGATCACTGATCCACTTGAAGCAAGAAAGGGTGGCCAGGTATTGATTCATCCTGACCTTGATTCGAATGTTTTCTGCCAATACCGCATTCGAAAAGGAGATGTTAGGTCCGCATTTGAGCAGGCGGATGTGATCGTGGAGCAGGAATACATAACGCCCTCCCAGGAGCACGCTTATTTACAGCCGGAAGCTGGTCTGAGCTACATCGATGACGAAGGACGGGTGACAGTAGAAGTTGCTGGACAATGGACCCATGAGGATCAAAAGCAAATCGCACATGCATTGGATCTTCCTCAAGATCAAATCCGGGTCATTTATCCAGCTATTGGGGGAGCATTTGGTGGTCGAGAGGATATGTCGGTCCAGATTGTGCTCGCATTGGCAGCCTGGCGTTTGTCTCAGCGGGGTATCAACCGCCCGATCAAGATCATCTGGAGTAGAGAAGAGTCAATCATAGGGCATAACAAGCGCCATCCTTATGTCATTAAGGCCAGATGGGGTGCAACGCGAGAGGGTAAGGTGATTGCTGCAGAGATGGAAGTGGTCGCTGATGGGGGTGCCTATGCTTATACCTCGACCAAAGTGCTTGGAAATGCGACCTTGATGTGCAGCGGCCCTTATGAGATCGAGAATGTCAAGGTGGATTCTTACGCCGTCTATACCAATCACATCCCTGGCGGCGCATTCCGTGGCTTTGGAGGACCACAGGGTGCCTTTACTGCAGAATCCCAAATGAACCGTTTAGCAGAGGCTTTGCAAATCGATCCGGTGGAATTACGTTTGCGGAACGTGCTGAAGGAAGGCAGTTTGATGTCAGTGGGGACGCCTCTCCCGAAAGGTGTTTCTTTGTCGGACGTAGTGGAAGAATGTTCCCTCGCCGCAGGATGGCGATCAACCGCGCATGGTTGGGAACGTCCAGAATTTAGTGAACAGCCAGAAAACTTTAAGATTGTGGAGCCAGCTGAAAAGCATATTAAACGTGGTATTGGGGTTGCCTGCGCGTATAAAAACGTCGGTTTCTCATTTGGTTTCCCAGAAGAGTGTTGGGCAACAGTCGAACTGCATGGAGAAGCTGAGATTGAAAAAGTCATCGTGCATCATGCCGGAGCTGACGTCGGGCAGGGAGCACATACCGTCATGGCTCAAATGGCGGCAGACGCGGTTGGAGTATCGCTTGATAGGGTGGAAATGATCGTCTCAGACACTGCCACCAGTGACAATTCCGGCAGCGCTTCGGCTTCCAGGATGACATTCATGTCTGGGAATTCGATTCGGGGAGCGGTGGAGTTGGCAAAAGAAGGCTGGCAAGAGGAGGACCGACCGGCGATTGGTAGGTACCAATATTCGCCGCCGAGGACAGCACCTTATGATCCTGAAACAGGCTATTGTGAACCAAATTTCGCTTACGGATATGTTGCCCAGGCTGTAATAGCAGAGGTCGATACCGAGACAGGGCATGTGCGCATCCTGGATGTGATCTCAGCTGACGATGTTGGAAATGCTATCAACCCACAGCAAATCGTCGGTCAAATCGAAGGCGCTGTCGTGCAGGCAGCGGGATATACTATTCTAGAGGATTTTCACCAGGAGAACGGTTATGTCCAAACCCAACACCTGTCCACCTACCTGATTCCCACTGTACTCGATATTCCCAACCGTGTACATTCACTCATTCTGGAATATCCGGACCCGCTGGGTCCTTTTGGAGCACGTGGGATGGCTGAAATGCCGTTTTTACCATTTGCACCGGCTGTTATCGCTGCTGTGCATGAGGCAACGGGGGTTTGGTTCAATGAATTTCCTCTCACTCCAGAGAGAGTACTGCGCGGATTGGGGAAGCTGTAAGGTGGGAAAAGTCTTCCTGGCCTAGGATTGGTAAAGAAGTGATTCATGCCATCATAAATGTGGCCAAAGACGAACTAGTTGAACCTTCCTCTACGAGATAATGGATTTATTAGATTCGAATTCCGTTGGTTGATTTATATATGAATGAAAATGTTCTTATTCGAGGGGGTGGTGATTTGGCCAGCGGTGTGGCTTTAAGGTTGCACCGTTCTGGTATGCGGATTGTGATCACGGAATTAGCCCAGCCCTTGGTTATTCGCAGAACAGTTTCTTTTGCGGAAGCGATCTATCAAGGGGCAATACAAATTGAGGGTGTTTCTGCTTATCGCGTCGAATCATTAAAAGGTATTCAAGACACTTGGGAAGAGGGTGTTATCCCGGTTTTGGTCGACCCTGACTGCACCATCCTCAAGGAGATGGATCAAGCTGCAGGGCGGATTTCAGTCTTGGTCGATGGCAGAATGACAAAAAGCCCCCCATATTTGGATCTGGATTCAGCTTCATTAGTGATCGGGTTGGGTCCGGGATTTGTTGCCGGCGAAAATTGTCATGCTGTAATCGAAACGAACCGGGGCCATTTTCTGGGCAGAGTGATTTGGGAGGGGAGCGCACAACCCAATACAGGAGTCCCGGGTGGTTTTGAAAATCAATACCGCGATCGAGTCCTGCGTTCACCAGTCGAAGGTTTATTCCAATCTCATGCCGAAATTTGTGAGCACCTGGATGCTGGCGATCTGATCGCCGAAGTCAATGGTCATCAGATCCTGGCACCTTTCAAGGGAGTTTTACGGGGGCTCCTTCATTCTGGTTTGCATGTCAATAGAGGATTTAAGATCGGAGACCTCGATCCAAGAGACGATCCCATTTATTGTACATTGGTCTCCGATAAATCTCTGGCAATTGCTGGGGGTGTCCTGGAAGCTATCCTGACCTCAAGGATCTACGCAAGGGTACAGGGCGAAAAGTAATAGAAATATATGAATCTAATCCGAGCATTACGAGTTGATCCAGGGGAGTGTATTGCCTTTAGCGGTTCCGGGGGCAAGACGACTGCGCTCTTTACCCTCGCTCGGCAGTTGGGTGCTCCTGTTTTGGTCACCACAACCACGCATCTGTCTCTCGAACAACTTTCTCTTGCAGATCGAATCATCACAGTCGATGATATATCAGAAATAGAAATCATATTCGCTCATTTGGAAAACGAAGTTGTGCTTCTCATTGGGGAGCAGAATGATCCCGGACGTGTTTCGGGAGTCCCAGAAAAGATTTTAGAAGACGTTCTTCAATTCACGAAGCGCCGCGGAGTCAATTTGTTGATCGAAGCGGATGGCTCACGGCAGCGACCCATGAAAGCACCCGCACTACATGAGCCAGTGATCCCATCTTTCGTGGATAGCGTTGTGGTCGTTACGGGGCTCACCGCTTTGGGAAAACCGTTAACTGATGAATGGGTTCACCGGGTTGACAATTTTGCAAAATTGGCAGATATGGTTAAGGGAGAAGAGATTACCAATGAAGCAATTATCCAGTTATTGATCGATCCTTTGGGAGGTCTCAAAGGTATCCCAGAGGGGATGAGAAAGGTTTGTTTGCTCAACCAGGCGGATAATGTGCAGTTACAAGCGCAAGGGAATAGAATAGCTAGAAAATTAATTCCTTGGTATGAAGCAGCTGTTGTCGCATTTTTCAAGGATGATCTTCAAGGATTATATGCAACAGATCGGGGATTCCCAGCGGATCAAATTCATGACAGGTCTGAGGTCTTAGCTGTACATGAGCAAATTGCGGCGATAATCCTGGCGGCTGGTGGATCAGATCGCATGGGTCGCACCAAACAGCTGCTTTCATGGAGAGGAGAACCGCTGGTCCGCCATGTCGCACGGGCGGCATTGGACGGAGGAATTGACAAGGTTATTATTGTTGTAGGCGCTGCTGGAGATGAGATTAAAGAAGTAATGAATGATTTGCCCGTAAAATTTGTTGATAACCCAGATTGGCAGCTTGGACAAAGCTCTTCGATCCATGCAGGTTTGGCAGCCCTTCCGGGTGGAATCGGTGCGGCGATCTTCTTGCTTGCCGACCAACCACAGCTTTCTCCGGCTTTACTCCGAACTTTAATTGAGAAACATACCAATACACTGTCGCCAATTATCGCGCCTCTGGTTGATGGTCAGCGAGGAAATCCCGTACTTTTCGATCGCCATACGTTCCCCGATCTTCAAACCATTCGAGGAGATACTGGTGGAAGATCTCTTTTTTCCCAGTATTCAGTGGATTGGGTTGTTTGGCATGATGAATCCATATTGCTTGATATTGATACAGAAGAAGATTACCAGCGATTGTTGGCAGATGATCACTGAAAAACTTCGCTGTGAAAATATTTCTTGAATTAATGCTAAACTTATGCTATGTTTTATCATAAATGCTTTTACATGTAGGATAGAATTCTCACTGGTGGCTAAAGATGGGATCAGATTGTAGGAAGATTGTCATAATCGAAGATGAACCAGATACTGCTGAGATGTATGCAGAGATGATGCGCATCAGCGGATATGAGGTTGTGAAATTTTTCGGTGGTTCATCCGCGGTAGCTCAGATTGCCGATCAGAAACCATCCGCAGTAGTTCTCGATCTCATGATGCCGGATATATCTGGATTGGAAGTTTTACAGTATATGAAGGCTGAACCAAATTTGTCCGATATTCCAGTGATTATTGTTTCCGCAAAAACGCTCCCAACGGATATTGAGGAGGGTTTAAAAGCTGGGGCAAGTGTTTATTTAACCAAGCCAGTATCTTTCTCGGATTTGAAAAAAGCTATCGATGACGCAGTAGCCATATCTGGGGAAGGAAAGGCATAGGATTAATGTCAGTAATTCGTGCCTTTATTGCGGTTGATTTATCTCCTGAGATCCTAGAGCGGATCGAGCAGGTCTCGCTCGATTTACGAGCGCGTATGAAGGACGTACCGGTCAGATGGGTGCCTGTGGAAAATATCCACCTGACATTGAAATTTCTTGGTAATGTCTCTACCGCAAACCTGGAAATATTAAAAGACATTCTAGGTAAAGTAGTATCCAGTCACTGTGAATGTGATATCAGTGTGGGAGGTATTGGCGCCTTCCCAAAGCCACATAATCCAAGAGTAATTTGGGTTGGAATGGAGGTTCCCCAAGAGCTGGTTACCCTCCAACACAATATCGAGATCGAAACTGCCCGCCTTGGCTACTCGAGAGAGTATCGCCCATTTTCCCCGCATTTGACCTTTGGTCGAGTTTCACGAAATGCATCAGCTCAAGATGTGCATGCAATCGCAGACGTTCTGGATAATTATAAAGTTGGGTTTTTAGGTGCTACTCGCCTGAATACAGTGTACCTTTACCGTAGTGATTTAAAACCCAACGGTGCTGTTTATACACCAATATACTCAGCTACTCTTGAAGAAGCTGAGTCAATCAATTAATTTAAGAACTGAAATTTACGAGGTGAAATCTGGAAATATTAGAAATCGCACGAACGATCGTTAGCTCATTGGAAAATAAGAAAGGGGAGGATATCATCCTAATCGACCTACAAGATATTGCCATATTTGCCGATTATTTCGTCATCTGTTCAGGAAGCACTGGTCGTATGATTCAGGCTTTGGTTGATTCTGCCATTGACCAAGTAAAGAAAGAATTCAAGATCAATGCCCGCGTTGAAGGTCAATCTGAGGACGGGTGGATGTTAGTGGATTTCGGAGACATAATTTTGCATATTTTTTCTCCTCAGCGACGAGATTATTACCGCTTGGAGGAATTATGGAGCGATGGTAAGGTATTGCTCCATGTTCAATAAACATCCACATACCTTTAATGTTGAAACCTCGACCTCAGATCGCTTACATCTGGATTCTCAATAAAACTTGAGTTCCTAGCTGTTTTATTACGATGGCAGTCGACCTACCTTCACATCCATAAAACGAAATTCCTCATATTAGTCACATTTACTTTCATCTTGCCTTCAAATCTGCAAGTTATATTGATTCACTATTTAATCCCGCTATAATCCCTAAGGATTTTAGAACATCCAAATTAGAAAAATATAAGAAGGTTGATTTCCTGAGGATTATGATGAATCGAATGAATTATCATCTTATTTTCTGCGGTCATAAATCGTGGATTATTGGAATCTTTACCATGATATTACTGACGACTGCGGCTTGCAGTCAAAACCCAGGTGGTGAGGATGGTTTTGCTGGGACTCAAGCTGCTCTTGATCTTCAAAGTAAACAAATTGCCCAAAAAATAGTCGAAGATACCAATGCGACACAAATCGCACTTGGCGTTCAGGGGACAGTTATCGCCCAGCAGGCAGCTGAGTTGACTGCTGTAGCTCAAGAAGGTCAGAGTCAACCAACGCAGCTTCAGCCACCCGCCCCGACTCTCCCTCCACCCCCGACGAACACACCTCCACCCCCTCCGACAGAGACGGATTTACCCACCGATATTCCCCCGACGCCGACTCCGGATTTTGAGGCGTGGATGGATTCTGCCAATATCCTGTTATTTGAGGATGTCACGGCTATATATTTGGAGCGATACATCCGGCAAGCCCTGGATACGATGGGCCTGCCATATGTAGATGTTAAAGATGGCGTCGGTGATTTTAAAGCGCAGCTGCTCTCTGGAACGGACTGGGATTTAATAATTACTGGAGTGGAAGCCCGCAGTGGAGTGCGAGGAGAATTCTTTGATTATTTGAACGATGCTATCAATAATGGATCCTCAGTGATCCTCGAAATCTGGACTTTGGATGATATTGCTGGCGGGAAAATCAGCCCATTGTTAACACGCTGTGGGGTCAAATTCCAGGCAGATTGGTGGGATCCACCTTCAGAGTCACGTTCCATTTGGTGGTTGGTGCCTGATCACCCGATTTTCCATGAACCCAACGATGGAATGTCTTTAGCGCACTATTCTATCCAATGGGTGGATGATGTTGGCGATTTTATCAAAACCATCCCTGCAGGCGATGCGACTTTGCTGGCAGGCAACCTCGCTTGGGAAAAATCTACTCATGGAACATTAGCTACCTGTATTGATGGCCGGTTCATCATCCAAACCCATTCATCTCATGATTATCATAAGGAAGATGTGATTCCGCTCTGGCAAAATTATATATACTATGCATTAAAAAATCGCTTTGAATTGCAACAATGACTGATTTCATAAGTACCCACACAAAAACTGAGAGGGGGTGACGTTCCTTTCTTAAGTGATTAGTAGGTGGCTTTATACATGCCTCCGTCAACGACTATCACCCCCCCAGTGACATAGGAGGCAGCAGATGAGACAAGGAAGACAGCAATATTAGCAAATTCTTGTGGGGTCCCCATTCGACTAAGGGGGCTGTCCATGGCTTGTTTGGCGGTCTCTTCCTCGATGGTCGATTGATTTGCTTCTGCCCTGAACGCCATCAGCTCCTGAACTCGTTCTGTATCTGTCCAGCCTGGTAAGATCGAGTTGAAGCGAATCCCCTTATCACCTAGTTCAAGAGCTAAAGTCTTTGTAAGCCCGATGGTTGCGCCACGGATACTATTAGATAGAACCAGATTTGGTATGGGTTGTTTCACTGACATTGAAGTTATCGTCAGCACACTTGCAGAATTTGAAGCTTCCAGGTAAGGCAATGCTGCACGAATCAGCCGCATATGGCTCAAGAAGTTCAATTCAATTGCCATCTGCCAGGTTTGATCGTCGAAACTTTCAAATTTTCCTGAAGGTGGTCCACCTGAATTTGTGATCAAAATATCGAGACCATTGAGAGAAGCGGCGGCTTGATGAACGATTTTGTCCGCATTATCCACTAGTGTGATGTCCGCTGTGATGGGAACGATTTTGATACCTGGATGGGCAGCTATTTGTTGTTTTGCAGCTTCGAGTCTCTCTTGATTGCGGCCGTTGATGGCGATATCACAACCTTCTTTAGCTAATTGATTTGCGGTAGCGAAACCTAATCCTCGGCTGGAACCAGTGACCAGCGCTTTTTTTCCCTGTAATCCTAGATCCATGTCAATTACTCCTCTATCCTATTCCGGGTCCAGCCCGGCAAGTAGGTGGTGTTTTAGTTGAAGCTCCTGTTCGCAGATATGGCAGTATAAGACAATAAAGAAATTCAAGTTGATTTAACTTTCTGTGATAAGAGCCCGGTTTAACGCTCGTATGCCAATAATAAATAAGTAGGACCCTGCGATAATGAATAATAAACCAAAACCAATGGTAATTGTGTTTCCGAGAATGAGAGATGAGTTTATTTCAGATCCGAAAATTATTTGCTGGAATAGTGCCTGGTATATAGCGCTATAAAACAAGGCAGCCAAGGCTGTAATAAACAAGAATCCTGCTGGGAGGAGCGTCCACCAAAAAGATTTCCCATGCTTAACTAACCAGGTGGATATAAGAAGGAGGACAACAGCTGCCAGGAGTTGGTTCGCCCCAGCAAACAATACCCACAGTGATTGCCAAAATCCAAACACAACGATTATCAGAGTGAGAATGATGATGAAGAGCGTGCCAAGTTTTGGATTTCGCAAAGCGGAAATTCGTGTACCAATAAGGTTTGCATTGACGATTCTCGCGAAACGCAGTACTAATTGGAGAACAGTAATTCCCATCAGGGTTAAGAACAAAGCGCTGAATGACCTTCCTGTGGATTCGGAAAATCCAATCACGTTCCAGGTTCTTGCCAATCCAGTGGCGAATACACTGGCTGGACCTGCTGTTAGGGTAAAGTTTTGCTCTGAATTGAAGGCTCCAGAGGAAATGCCAAATGTGGCTGCAAAGATAATAATAATGGCAACTATCACCGTTTCTGTAAACATCGCACCGCTTGTTACTGGCAAAGCTAATGGCTCCTTTTCGACCTGGCGTGAAGTTGAGAAAGAAGATACCAAAGAGTGCCAACCCGATACTGCCCCGCTTGAGAGAGTTACGAATAGAATCGGCCAGATAGGTCCAAGGTTAGGTTGGAAGGTCGAAACCAGTGGGGGGATTTCAAAAACAGCATTGATCGATCCGTTGAACGTACCTATGAGCAAACCGAGAACTGCCAGACCAAACCCGATTATTACAATCCATGAGGACACATAATTAAATGGCACAGAAAATTGCCAGATAGGTAGGATTGCTCCAAGATAACAAATCGAAAAAAGGATCACAATCCAGATCATTGAATACCATGAAAAATCTCCTGAACTAAAAGAGCTTTGCAGGTTCAATGTGCCTTGATCAAGGATTATTCCATTAATCGATGCCACTAAGTTCTGGATTTTGGGAATTGAGCTGACCCAAAACCCGAGTGATGCGACCAGAAGCGAGAGCAGCGTTGTCAAAATCAGATTGAATCGCCAGCGATAGATCATCAGTCCAGCTAAAAACCCAGCGAGGACTAAGAATAAAATACTGAAAGGTATGTTTTCTTTACCCAACAGGGTAGATAGAAGCAAACCAAACTGACCCAAAATGATCAATAAGTATATAAAGATAAAAATCAGGATTACAGTCCGCGCTGTGGGATTGAAATAAGATCCAATTAGATCGCTAAGCGGTCTGCCTTCCTTTCGCATAGACATAATTGTTACCAGATAATCCTGGACCCATCCAAAGAAGACTGCTCCAATTAATAGCCAAAGAATGGCTGGCAGCCAACCAAATTGAATTGCGATTACCGGACCGATAATCACATCCAATGATATGGATTTAAATTGAAAACCTGCCAGGATTCCTGTTGGTGTAGGTATGAAATCCACACCATCCATATAGCGGCGAGAGGGCGTCGACCGTGACCAACCAGGTTCTACGTTCTGGTTTACTTTATGTACAATGTAGTACCGATAGGCGAGCAGTAACACCAGGATCGTGATAACAAGTGTTGTTAGACCCATATTCTTAACAATTAATTAGCTAATTTTCACAATTGAGCAATCACATAATCTCTAAACGGTCATCCAATAAAGTCACATCTGGCCATGATATTTCGATCCAATGGATGACTTCATGTAGACAGCGTTGAGTGTGACCATTATCATTACTGATCAATGCACAGGCAATTATGGCTTCCTGCCACCTGTCCTGGTAGTCGATCTCAGCAACAGAGATATTGAACTTGCGGTGCAACCGATGGAGAAGGGGTTTCAACCGCCTTCGTTTGTCCTTCAGCGAGGTGCAGCTTGCCAGGTGCAAGTGGAGTGTGAGTAATCCAAGGCTCATCGAGATGATTATTATGACAATTATTGGAGATCTGGTTTGATGGAACCTAGTATATCAAAACGAAAATGGCGAAGTAAATTAATTTGATGATTGTATAATTTTAATCTGGATTATTATCCAAACATACTAATCATATCAGAGAACAACGGTTGACTATGAAGCTTGGACTCTCAGTATTTTCCTATCCATTCCGGATTGCTGTATTTCTCTAGATAGAGTTCCATTGCTCTCCGGCCTTCGGCAGCAGTCATTCCCATTGGCTGCAAGTTCAACTTCAGGATTGATTTGAATGCTGCCCGGAATGCTTGAGAAGCAATCCACCAATCTCCCTGATAACCGAGCACAGCTTCGATCGTGGTGGCGCGAGATAGCAATTTCTCTCCAGCTTTACGTCGCTGGATTTCATCAGGATAATTGAGCACCTGGAGGATTCTAGTCAGGTCTCCGGATAGTGGTAAAGTTCCATGCTGCAGAACACTTGATTTCCGACGGGCTTGGGCGCTGCCGATCAATTTTTTTCCAGCAACAGTTATTTCATAATTTGATGGTGCTTCGAAACATATCGGGTTGTCCTTGGCATTAGAGTCTTGGAGTGAAGATTTTATCGCTGAATCTGCATTGATTCCCATAAGTCGTAAAGCCTCGAGTAAGGCGAGAGATAGACGCTGATAACTTTCTAGAACACTGCCTGACAACTGTGGTTCGGAAGGCCGACCGCAGACACTATAGGTCAGCTCATCTGTATGAAGGATAGCCCGACCACCAGTTGGACGACGTACAATTTCCCACCCTCGATCATGTAGGCGATCAAGATCAACATCTTTTAGCGGTTGCGCGTAGCCAAGAGATAAGCAGGCAGGCGACCAGGCGTACAAGCGGAGTGTTGGTGGGACATCCCCTCTGCCCGCGAATTCCAATATCGTCTCATCAACGGCCATATTCCAAGCGCCTTGTGCGGGTGGGGTGCGTAATAACCTCCACATCGGTGGAGATCCGGTCATAGCTTAATTACCTCCAATTTCTCGAAGGGACTAATTTTCTAGTCCAGAGAGTTTAAGGTTGCGGGTACGGGTATCCTGGTGGAGTATTGGTAGGGGTGTTACCAGGTGGAGGATAGCCAGGTGGGGGGTAACCTTCCGGCGTATCAGTCACTGTCGGCGTTGGAGTCATGGGAGTCTCGGACCCTATGGGGGTCATTGTAACGGTTTGTGTGGCGGTTGGGGTAGAGGTAGGTGCAGGAGTAATAATTGACACCAGTTTAAAACGCGCCATGGTTGCATAGGGGTTATCCGGATATTCCCGCCATAATTCCAAATACGCTGCTACTGCAGCATCCTCATCGTTTGATAGCTCACTTGCCAGACCCAGTAAATACAAAAATCGGGGACAAAGAAGGTATGAGCATGTGAAGTGTGGTGAGGTCCTGAGAACGATCAATTCATTTTTAACGAAAGCCGGATCTCCACCAGTCAATAAGGTCACTTCCAAGTAATCCAATTCCAATTTTGTTCGGTCCGAAGCGAAGATAATTTCTTGTTCAACTATTAAAATGACTGGTTCTTGATCTGGGCCTTGCTTAACATAATGGAAAGTGATATCCGGGTCGATTTTAACAATTGGCGGTTCTGATAAGGGCTCGAGATATGTCACTCTGGGATTATCTGTCTCAATTGTGTCAACAAAAACAGCTAAGACCCCAGTTTCATGGGAGGAAATAATCCAAAATTCAAGTGCTGATCCCGGTTGATGGCGAATGACTACCCAACGCTCTGATTGTCCATCATTATCAAAGTCAAAAAACCCATTCGTTCGAACGGTTACTCCAGCTTCTTCAAGTGTATTGATCAAATCTGGAAATTCTTGTGTTGTGATAGTTCCCACCAGACTTTGGAACGCGAGCTTAGGATCACAAAAAGATGATGGCAAACAGGCATGGTAGATATCTCTTTGACTTTGATAAGCTTCAAGGAATTCCGCGGCTGGTGCAATCCAGGTGCTATCTGGTGAGGCAGGATCTGAAACAATAGTTTCTGCATAATCAAGTGCGTCGACCTGATTGGCAAGTAATGCATGGTATAAGCTCAATCGATAACGCCATTCGTCAAGCGCATCCGCTGGATAATCCCTACCAGTGCTGGTGCTTTCCGGGGGCCAGTTGGGGAGCAGGGTTTCCATGAACTGTATTGTCGGCTCCAATCCCCAGATCTGAGCTGCGTGATTAACAACGATTTCACAATAACTTAGCAGGTCAGGATCCGGGTCAATCTCATAGGTGGCCTCCATGAAAGAGAAAGAGGTACCATTCCATTGATAGAAATGTTTCAAAGTGACAGGACAGGCAGGGAAAATCACATCCGAAAATTGAAGATCACCATTTCCAGATCCGACCGGCTCCCAATTATTGTTAAACTCAGGTCCAATGGCTGGAGGGGAGACTGTATCAAATGTTAGCTCTGCTGGTGGTTGTTGATTTAAATTAAATAGGCGAGGGTAAATGTAGTGGAATGAATCGAAAATTCTTGTTGGAAAAGTCCCGACCAAATTATTATTGGTATTGGGCAATCTTTCGATAAAGTAATCAACATTGCTGGGTCTGACAAAATTAAAATCGCTGGTTAAGGGAAAGGATATATATCCGCTCGGCTCTTCAATCAACCAGAAGAAACTACTCCCGTTTTCACCTGCGCTCACCTTCACCAAGCTGTTGCGCTTTTCTTCATTTTCTGTATCCAATGGAATTACTTCGATCACCATTGGAGGTTCTCGATTCAATCCCCAAAAAGGTAGTTCATTATAGGTGACATTTCCGCTGTTTAATTCATGAGTGATCAGAGCCGAGTATATCTCACCTGCATTGGAATCACTCGCTCGAGCAAGATTATAGGCTAGTTGCCATATCCAGTCTTGGGCTTGAGGAGCTGTTGGAAAGCGGTGTAATGCCTCCTGTTGGGCGAATAACGCATATCCGAAGGCGTCATAGTACCCTTGGTTGTCTGCTCCTCGTGCAAAACTGGAGAGGGTTTCCGGGTACACTTCCAAGAGATCGATTAAATCCGTGGCAAGTTCTGGCGTCCAGCGGACGAGAACATAGTGATCATTGAATATGCTCGGGAAGGCTGGTGTCAGAGAGGGTAATAGAGTTGGCAGTGGTGTTACTGTTGATGTTGGGGCAATGGTTGGTGTGCGGGACGGTTTTGGTGTAAAGGTAAAGCGAGAAGTGGGGGTTATGGAGGGAGTAGATGTTGATGAAGTAATGGTTTCCGAAGATATGAGGATCTCTGTTGGCTCTGGGGATGATTCTTCAGGCGGAGAATCCGGTCTGGTTAGAATCAAGATCGAAATGACCAACACTATCACAAATACAACTCCCAATAAACCTAAAAGGAAAATTTGTTGGCTTGATGTTTTTTGTTCGCTGTCCTGTGGAGGTTGATCGGAATTGGGTGAATTCATAATAGTTATTTTGAAAAAGTTGGTGTTTAACCGATGTTCCTGTAATTTTACGCTAAATCCAACATTGCTGAAATCCGGGCCCCTGACTCCTTCGGCAGCGGAGTTAACGGAGGGCAGACCGACCAGAGAGGGAAATCATAGTGTTGGTTAATAAGATATTTTATCAACGGTGGGAAGGGTTGGTATAGTTCGCATACTTCCCGGACAGAATCAATCCGCTCCTGGATGTCACCCATCATTTTCTGCTCCTGGAATGCTTCCCACAAATCTCGCAAGTCTGGAGAGATCAAATTAGCGAGCGCAGTGATACACCCCGAGGCATGATTATGTAATGCTTCAGTTAACAGCCTATCATTTCCAGTGAAAACGCATAAATCACTTCCGAACTGATTTCCCAGCTGGAAAGCAAATTCCGCATCCCCGGAGGAATCTTTGAGTCCAGTAAATTTAGCTGGGGCTGCATCATATAAGCGTGAAATCAAATCTATGGATAACCCGACTCCGGATACAGCCGGGATATGGTAAGCGAGGACGATACCATCATTTGGCACTGATCCATCTAAGATGTTCATATACCACGAGAAAAGTCCATCATCCCCAGATCCACGAAAGTAGAATGGAGGTAATAAAACAACCCCATCCATTCCCAATTCAAATGCAGACTGAGTTAATTTGGCGGTTTCATCCAAGCTTGGAGTTCCAGTACCCGCCAACAAACGAAAATCAGGCCAATCCTGGCGGACCTTTACTGCAGCTCGAAGAATTGCCAGCCGTTGTTGTGGGCTGAAAGAAGGCCCTTCACCGGTTGTGCCCAATAATAACGCGCCATGACACCCCCGGCGGGCTAAGAAATCCAAGTATTCGAGAATAGCATCGAGATCAGGAGAGAAATCAGGGTTGAGTGGGGTGATTGAAGCTGCAAAAATTCCTTGAATCATAGTCTTCAATTATGGACCTATTTTGAGTATTCTGTATAATGGATTAAAATTCCCAATGAACTGATAATTTCAATGTGGCCTTGTTTTGATAAAATCCGCAGGGTTTTTCAAGAGAATCGACCAGATTAGTTCTGTGATGAGTTATTAATTAGGGAAGTTGTCGGCATACCCAGTCTAAATCACCCCGCAGGGGGAACTTCCTGGATGAATTTCCTTGGAGATCCAAATTATATTGTAAACGATAAACGGGAGTCAGCTCGATGTATGCCCGGATTGTGATTCCATAAACAAAAAGGGTTTTCTAATTAGAGTAAAATATAGATGAACAAGGTCCCATCTGATTTATAAATAATTGCGAATGAACATGATTAAACTCGGGATTCATAAATGATAATAGTATCTTTCTGCCCGAACGAGGGTTTTACTTAACGGAGGCGGATATTTACAAGAACATCTTTCTTGTATTCAGCATATTGGTTATAGCGGCAATGGTTCTTATTGCTTGCGCGCCAGCGATCTCTGAATCAACCGAGACTCAAATCATTACCGAAGAGCCAAAGGGTGAAGGGGACATTACAGAAGAACCAGTGATAACAGAAGCACCGGTTCTGGATATGGGATTAACTGGTCGAGTGTCCATCTGGCATTCATTGCAAGAGAACGAGATGGAAAGCTTAAATGGTGTCATCGCCATTTTCCAAGAAATGTACCCGGACGTTGAGTTCGATGTCCTATATGTTCCGCCATTTGATATCCAAGGTAAATTCGAATTTGCAGCCCAGACCGGTGGTGGTGCCTGCATCTTACTCGGCTCCTATGCCTGGGGGCCACCTTTATATGATTCATTTCTTGTAGCAGATATATCTGAATTCGTCAGCGATGAGTTCCTGGGGACTATCAACCCCGCCGCTCTCGGTTCGGTCCAATACTCCGATGCAATTATCGGGTTACCATTGAATTTAACAGGCGTACTTCCTTTCCGGAACAAGAGAATTGTGGCGGTTGCACCCACTACATTTGATGAACTGGTAACTTTAGCTCAGGAAGCTGCCTCCGGGGATGTAGTTGGTGCCTATTTGGACTACGGCCTGTTCTACTCTGCAGGTCATCTGTATGGTATCGGTGGCCAGTTAATGGATGCCGATGGCAACCCAACCTTTAACGATGACAGAGGTATTGAGTGGATTGAAATGATCCAAAGATTCGAGGAGGCTGGGCCCATTGAAAATAATAATGACAACGATATCAACCTCTTTGTCGAAGGTAAAGCAGGTATTATCATCGATGGACTGTGGAACGCTTCCAAGCTGGCGGAAGCCATTGGGCCAGAGAATCTGGCGATCGATCCCTGGCCAACCCCCATGTCAGGCTATGTTCAGACCGATAATCTATACTTGAATGCGAATTCAACCGGCAATGAATTGGATACATGCTGGAAGTTCATGGAGTTCATGTTATCCCCAGAATCTCAATTAATCTTTTCTGATCCTTCAATGGCTGGAATTATTCCCGCCATTCTGGGGGTGGAGTTGACAGATCCGATACAGATGCAGGTGATGGAAACCTTCAATGGTGCTGCCACTTTCCCGGTGATCCCAGAGATGAGTGCATACTGGGATCCAGTTAATAACGCTCTTCTGTCAGTGATTGAGCAGGGCACCAACCCGGCTGATGCTTTACAAGCCGCTCATGATGATGTCCTGGCTAAATTAGCTGAAATCCATGGAGAATAATCACAACTAAGGGGGACATCCAACGTGAATACGCAAAGGTGGAAGAGTTAAACCTTCCGTCTGTTTACATGTAACTTATCTCGATGGAATTTAATACATTGAGACCAGGTCAACTAATGCCAATAATCCCCCCATACCGGTTTGTGAACCCAACCTGGATTGACAGAATCTAACTCATGATAAGGCAAGGCTTGTTTCCCCCTTTTTTTTGAGGGGTTTATCATTAATCTAGATGGAGAGCTCATCATTGTCGATGCTTGTTTAACCTGCTCAAAAGCTAAGTTCATTCCCCAAATTGTAAATAGAATAATCTTAAAATCAGACTGACACCTTTTTATCCAAGGTGCCAGTGTGTGAAATTCAACTTAAGTAGTTTTCTAATGGAGTATTATCCGTTTTCACCACATTATATTGCACTCGTTATTCTTATTCCTCATCATCCGAGGAAATCATACCGGGCTGATCGATCTTGATTACATCTCCGTGGACATCAATTGTTATTCGAAAGCCCATCATACCCATATATGCGCGACCTTCTTCTGGGATACCGGTATCAAATAACGCATCAAACTGCTTATCGATGTTTTTGAGCTGAGATTCAATCATCGCACGAGTGAAGATGTCCTCTTGCCCCAGCATCTTGGCAGTTTGCTCGCTGAGTACACCTTCATGACCTTCAATCAATTCTCTCATTGATTCGAGCACCTGGCGGTCAACCTGCTCTGATGGGATGTGCCGGTGGAATCCGGCATCGTCCACTACATAAAAGGGGTCACTTCCGACGTAGGTTACATCGACAGGATTGTCATTTTCATCGAATACAAGACCCGCGAATAGCGCTTGGTGTGGCATAAACTTTTCCTCGACCATTATTCTACTACATCGACCGTGGTGCCAAAATTCTCATAAACTCTGGTCTCATTTGGTGGGACCCAAGGGAGAGTCCAACGATAGATCCATTTCGCGGCGGTTGGTGTCAAGTTAATGCAGCCATGACTGCGTGGACGGCCATAATCGTTGTGCCAGTAAGTGCCGTGAAAAGCAACACCTTTTTCAGTGATATAACAAATCCAGGGTACACCTGGGAGATCGTAACCATTGGAAGCTAAATCACCAGCAGCCATATGGCGAGATGGTCGCTTGTGAAAGGTCTTATGGCGTCCGACTGGAGTCAGGAAACGGCCATTGCTGAATTCTGCCCCGCTGGCTACGCGCGCCATGAACACAGGTCTTCCTTTCTCATAGGCGATCATAAGCTGATCCCGCAAGCGAACTTCCAATCGCTTTTCTGCAGCTGGGACATCTGGTGATAGAGTTGAAAGCTCATCACCAGGGACAACTCTTAGATGAGTAGCCGGAGCGTAGTACGTCAGATCCCATTTATCCTCCAGAATTCGATACCAGGGGTTACCTTGGTTATCCTGGACGAGTGCTGATACCCAATGGGTTGTTTCATAATAAAGCCTGTATGCGAATAGGTTATTCTTGCCAGGTCCCCAATGGGCATCCGTATATGGAACAGTTACCTCAACCAATGCACCTCCGAACGGGATACCAGAGTCTGGTTGGTTAAGACGGGTCTGCACAGGTTGGATACCACCGGAATGGACAAATCCTTCCTCCCCAATCCGATACCATATCCGGTTGTGTATGGGTTCCATGTCACCTACGGTCACATCGGTGATCGGTAAAATCATGTCTCTCCAATAGACCTTGATCTGATTTCCTTCAAAAGATGGTCGCTCATAGACTGTGGTTTTCAGCTCAGCTACTCGCCCCATCTGATCAGGCACAAGGTCTCTCAATCTCTTCACAGGTTGTAGAAATAATCCAATTAACCCCATGCTGCTTAGCTTGAGAAAATCCCTGCGCGAAGATTGTGAGCTATCCAATTCTGGCATATTGGAGTATTTTTCAATAGTGGACATAAACCACAGTGCCTACAGAAGCAAAATCGTAAATCCAGCCTGAATTTGGGATAGTGAGATTCACACACCCATGGCTCATCGGAGTACCGAAATTGTTATGCCAATAGGTTCCATGCAAACCATACCCTTTGTAGAAATACATCACAAAAGGAACATCGGCGAGATAATAACCTGGTCCTGCCATATCAGCGTATCGATATTTTACATATATTCGGAAGGTTCCTGTGACAGTTGGATGGATCCAGGTGCCTGTTGAGACAACAAAGGTTTGAATCAGGTTTTTCCCCTCGTAAGCAGAGGTGGTTTGATTTGTGAGGTTAACTGCAATCCAGCGTTCACCTTTACCGACACCCTCGGGTAATCCAGGGAAATTTGATGCAGCTGCTGGGGGTGGAGGAGGGTCTGTGGGGACCTGGGTATATGTAGCTGTCGCGGTCGGTGTTTCAGTTGGTGTATTAGTCGGGGTTGGTGTCGGTGTTTCGGTCGGAGTAGGAGTCGGCGTGAAGGTGGGTGTTGGTGTATAAGTTGGTGTGGCTGTTGGAGTACGAGTGATCTTCACAACGTCGACTTGTGAAACCGCCATTGGTTCCCTAGATGAGAATGCCCGTGAAATTGTTGGAGTCCCATACCAGGCGAAGATCGTAGCAGCTATTGCCAACACAATAAGAACCAAAGGGATCATTGAATTAGCTAAAACAGGTTTGGTCCTTGTCAGGGCAGAAGCTGCAGGATGCTTAACCACAACTTTATGGCGCTCGGGCTGTACCGGCGGGTTAGCGCGAATACGTTGGATAGCCCAATGCATCCCCTGACGAGCACGTTGGCTTTCCGGGTTAATTTCTAAAGCTCTATTTAGATATTCGAGACTGGCTTCGGGGCTAGCGACCGCAGCTAGCAGCAACCATGGTTCCTCATGTTCTGGGGCTAAGACTGCTGCATTTTCCGCTAGACGGCGCGCCTCTCTGCGATCCCCATTAAGTAAAGCTTGATATGCGTCTTGAATGGTTCGCCGTGCTTGGTTTGATGGGGGCATTATGGTTGCTCTGGTGGAGATATATCCTCATTACGTATGTAGCAAAGAATTCCGTTTGAGATCCCCTTGGCAATTTGGTCCTGCCCTTTGGTTAATATCTGGCGGTCGAGGTTGAGGAAGCCAACTTCGATGATCACAGCATTTGTGTTGTTATCGATTTCATCAAAAGCGTGATAGCTGCTCATATCATTGGTAACGGTACTTGAATGATATGCAAGTTCAGTAGCTTTTGAATACCTATCTTTTATGCAGGCTGTCAAACGCGAAGCTCGTTCTGGATACTGGTTTGATAAAGCTGCCGCTATTTTAAAGCCAGTTGCCTCATCGTTAATATACTCGCACGAATCGGCATGGATTGACACAAGTGTCAATGCTCGATAACCTTGGAGTTTCTGGTCGAATTCTCGAAGAAGGTCAACATCAAATCCTTGATCAACCAATTCTTGTTTGACCCGGGTTGCGATCGCCTGGTTAATTTCATTTTCGGTTAATCCATCAGCACACACTGCACCGGGATCCTTTGTATTATCGTCCCAATGTCCCACAACCAGACCGATTAATGGGCGAGGTCGAGCAGTTGGGGTAGGATAAGCAGCAGTCTCGGTAGCTTGAAAAGCCAGGACCTGTGCAAATCTCTCACTCAGGTTACCTGGTAATAAGCTGGCTGGAGTCCAGGCGGTGAACAGTGTTGCCAGGATAAAAGCCACGATCAGCACGATCTGCAGCTGGTAAAACATACCGCGAGTAGGTGTACTCGGTGTGGGAGAATGACCCGTTTCAGGTGAATCCATAGCTTTCACAGAATCCATAGTACCTCAAACACCTCTGAAAAGCAAGAGATTTTGGATAAGCATGGTGACATTTCTTATTGTCTTGATTCTTCCATAACTCCCAGTGAGTAAGTATTAATTGATTTAAATATAAGTTTGAGATTTGAAAATTATATCTCAATTTATCTCTTGACGTCGTTCATCACGAAATGTATGATGGGACTTATGAGTGTTATACTGATCAGGTGAGGGTCTAGTATAACCTTTATTTCATCTCAACATATTTTCGACTTTTGAGGTAATCATAATGCCTATTGATCAAAATCAGCTCCGTATGGTGATGCGCCAGTGGTCATCTGGAGTATGTGTGGTGTCTACTAATTTTCGAGGAATTTCGCATGGAATGACTGTGAGCTCCTTCACCTCCGTGTCTCTCGATCCTCAATTGGTTGCAATATCACTGATGAAAAATTCCCGCACCCATGATTTCGTGATCGAAGCTGGTAATTTTGGGATTACGATTTTATCCAGCGCTCAAAAAAAGCTATCCGAAGTATTCGCTGGTCAGGTAACTGAAGATGAAAACCGTTTCGAAGGCTTTGAAACCTGGACAATGACCACGGGTGCACCTTTGCTGAAAGGTGGTCTGGCATTTTTGGATTGTAAATTGACCGCCGTGAATGATTTTGGTACGAATTCTCTTATCATAGGTGAAGTTGTTGCTGCCAAGGTTGGAGATGGCGGTATGCCATTACTTTATTTCGACCAGCGCTATCACCAGGTGCAAGATTAACGCCAAGGGGATTTTCAAAATGGATGATACTTCCAGTACGAACCAATTGATCGATCATTTGACGGATGATGAACACAAAATTCTATTGCAGCTCGCCCGAGAAGCCCTTTCCCTTGGAGTGCGTGGTCATACAATTCAACCATTAGACCAGGATGGTTTACCCCTCAGGTTAATTCAACCTGGGGCAACATTTGTCACATTGACAAAGAAGTGCGAACTTCGCGGCTGCATAGGATCGTTGGAAGCATCACGACCGTTAGCTGAAGATGTTCGCGTCCATGCTGTTGCAGCTGCTCTAGAGGACTATCGCTTTCTGAGAGTCCATCCAGACGAGATTTCTCTTATCTTGATCGAGATATCCAGATTGACAACTCCCCAGCTTTTATATTCTTGTGCTGAGAGAGATTTATTATCCCAAATCCGTCCAGGTTTAGATGGCGTGATTCTCAAGAAGGGAGTGCGACGGGCGACCTTTCTGCCCCAGGTATGGGAGAAAGTCCCCGATGTAGAAGATTTCCTTGGAATGTTATGTAGAAAAATGGGTGCGCCCACAGATTATTGGCGGCAAAAGGATGTCCAGGTTTTTACCTACCAAGTAGAAAAGTTTTTAGAAGAGGCAGCGTGAGGTAAAAATAAAGCCCCAATCTTTTGAATATCGGTTGAATATATCCAGTAAGTTATTTTCAGATTTGAATAAATTGATCTACCTTCAGAACAAATAAGGTTGCACAGCGTTCGTTTTGGTCTGCTGCAGAAGTGCAATTATCTCCCACCAAATGGATCGCCTGATCTACTTTTTCATCATCGACACCAATCATCAGGGTTGTCATTCCGCGCCTTAAAAAGCCACCAGTCGATGCGATCCGTGTGACCCGGAATTCCTCCTGTATCAATGATTGTGAAACTTGATCACGATCTTTATCGCGGATGATGGCAATGATTAATTTCATAAATCTACTCCGATAGATCAATTGCCTTCATTTTACCATCTCAACCACCAAATGGCTTTTTGGATCAGGACTTAATTGTTAGATTGTTGGCTAAATCAAAGGCGATCGTCAATGAGCTTTTATAATTTGACTATTAGTGTTCGCCGGAGAAATTATAGAATAGTTGTAACTACTCATCCATGTCACTGCGAGGGGCACAAACTGCCCCGAAGCAGTCTCCCGGTTTTTTTACGAAAACGCCTTTTTGGAGATTGCCTCGGTCCCGTCCCGATGGTCCAGGATCGAGATCTGGCCCCGTCCCTGGGCCGACGGACCGGGGGTCTTCCCGAGACAGGCTCCATCGTAAAAAACCCACCTTGCAATGACAGGTTATTTGAAAAACTCTTCAAACAAGTCGTTCCACTTAGGATGCATGCTGTTAATCATGTCAAACTTCCTTTTGTGTGAACCTGCCTTGATTTGTTTTTCGCGGGCAATAGCTGCATGGATATCATTGGTTGCTTCAAAATACAACAGCTTCCTAATGTTGTATTTGCTTGTGAACACGCGGCCTTTTCCCGATTTATACACCAGGCCTCTGCGCTGCAAATCATTGGTGACGCCTGTGTACAGAACTGTATTGTAATTGTTAGTCATGATATCGACGCAGTATTGTTTTTCGGCCATATCTCACTTTATTTCATGGCGAAACTTGGACGGTTTGTCCCGGAGTGAAGCATCCGCCTCACATGGTGGTGGACTGCCCCGGTCTCGTCCCGATGGTCCAGGATCGAGATCTGGCTCTTCCCAAGACAGGTTTCGGTCGCTGGCACTGCCTCCATTGACAAAAGTGGATGTTTTTTTTTGATGGCTGAGCAGTTACGTTAAATCAAGATCTTTATGGAGGGCGCATATGGACAATGAAGATTTCGGGCTCGGTTATGCTATGATGCTGGTATTTACACAGTTGAGAATTTATCCGCTTTGGAACCTGAGGAATTATGTGCCATA
>SDBV01001201.1_pt1 | contig 38816 bp, 38 predicted proteins | sample 2277081 | NCBI WGS metagenome assembly SDBV01 (sample SAMN10402039, study PRJNA504765) | marine sediment metagenome | isolation source: marine sediment core GS10_PC15, 223 cmbsf | place: Arctic Ocean: Southern Knipovich Ridge | collected 2010 | reverse complement strand
CTTTGGCTAGGAACTGTTCTGCTTCAGAAACTTTACCTTCTTCTAGAAGTTTTTTAATCTCCTTGATTGTGGTTCGAAAAGCAGCCTTTTGTTTAAGGTTTCCTGATTTCTTCTTTAGTGATTGCCTATGTGCCTTTATGGCGTGTGGTAGATTTGGCATAGTGAGGTTATAGTATCAGATTTGGCGATGTTGTCAATATATATCTTTTTAATTTATTAAAATAAAAAAAAACGGGTATCCAATTCTGGATATCCGTTAGTGGGTCATTGTCGAAGGTGGAACGGTTATAGGTTGCCTCTTCTTGATTTCGATGTCCAGGATTCTTTCGGAATACCTTATCAGTTCCTGGATCTCCTCTCTGGTCAACTCCGACACTGATGCTTTGCCTTTGCTTTCCAAAAATTTGCGAGTGGCGGGATATGTGGAGTTCAGGTCTTTAAGGCGTTTCCTTGTAGCTTTCAGTTCTTCATCGGTTATTTTAAGTGACATAGGGATCCTCCTGTTTTGACTGTCTTTATGATACTAGGTTTTATTAATCTGTCAACATTAACCTTGCCCTCTCATTTTCCTTATTTGATCTCTTAAAAGTAGGGCTTTTTCGAAATCTAAATTCTTTACAGCTTTTTTAATTTCTCTTTCTAGCTGAGGAACGGTGGCTTTCTTAGGTCTCGCTTCATCAATAACTTTGCCCGATGGTAATGGGAGAACAGATGCTTTGATCTCTTTGATAATTGTCTTTGGAATAATATTATATTTTTTATTATAATCCTCTTGAATTTTTCTTCTTCGATCTATTTCATCGATTGCTTCCTGCATAGCAGAAGTTGTTTTATCTGCGTACATTATGACGTGTCCATTAATGTTTCTAGCTGCTCGCCCCATAGTCTGAATTAGAGTTGTTGTATTTCTGAGAAATCCTTGTTTGTCGGCATCCATGATTGCAATAAGGGATACTTCAGGAAGATCTAGGCCTTCCCTTAAAAGATTTACTCCGACGATAACGTCGTATGTACCCAATCTCAAATCTCTTAGAATTTCTAATCTTTCCAGTGTTTTGATTTCTGAGTGGATATAATTTACTTTTATATCTTCTTGAGCGAGATATTCAGAAAGGTCTTCAGCCATTCTTTTGGTTATGGTCGTAACAAGGACTCTCTCTTTTGCTTTTATCCTTTCTCTTATTTTATCTATTAGATGGTCTATTTGGCCATCTGTTGGAACAATCTCTATTGTTGGATCTAGAAGCCCAGTTGGTCGTATGAATTGTTCGGTTAGGCCTTTCTTTTTAGATTTTTTAAGTTCATACTCTCTTGGCGTTGCAGATACATAAATAGTGTCTTGAATTCTTTTTTCAAATTCAGGGAAGGTGAGTGGACGATTGTCTAAAGCCGAAGGCAGACGGAAACCATATTTAACCAAGGTTTGTTTTCTGGATCTGTCTCCGCTGTGCATACCTCGTATTTGAGGATTTGTAATATGAGACTCATCGATTATGGTGAGAAAATCACCCTTTGCAATAAAGAAATCTAATAATGTATATGGAGGGTCCCCTTCTTTTCTAAAATCTAAATGTCGGGAATAGTTTTCGATTCCGTGGCAATATCCGGTTTCTCGGATCATTTGTATATCGTACGTTGTTCTTTCGAAAAGTCTGTGAGCCTCGGTTGCCTGATCATGATTTTTTAATTTTTTGATGTGCTGATCCAATTCAGACTTTATATTTTCTAGAGCAACTGATGTTTTTTCTGTTGAACCCATGATCCAATATTTTGCAGGGAAGATGTCCATCTCTACAATCTGTTTATACTCCGGTTCTGTTTCCGAGAGCTTATCTAGATCAATATCTCTGGCGATGGATATTTTTCTTATTTGATTTTTCGAGATTGCAACTTTAACTATTTCATTCCCTGTTGAGGGAATTATTTCAAATTCATCTCTTGTTTTTCTAAATTTTCCCCTACCAAGTTCTATATCTTGAGTATATTGAAGACGAAGTAATGCTTGAGCTAGTTTTGTTGCTGATATTTTTTGACCTTCGTATAATTTAAGATCCAACTTTTTATATTCCTCTGGAGAACCGAGATTGTATATACAAGAGACTGAAGCGACTACTATAACATCATCTCTGGTTAAAAGAGCCTGGGTTGCGGCATGTCTTAGCTTGTCGATCTCCTCATTTATCTTCGCATCCTTTTCGATATATGTGTTGGAATGAGGGATATATGCTTCCGGTTGGTAATAGTCGTAGTAGCTGACGAAATAGTGGACGGAGTTTCCCGGAAAGAATTCTTTGAACTCATGATATAGCTGAGCGGCTAATGTTTTGTTATGGGAAATAATTAGAGTTGGTTTCTTGAGATTTTGAATGACATTTGCCATCGTGAATGTCTTCCCCGATCCTGTTACACCCAAAAGAGTCTGACGATCTTGGCCAGATTCAAAACCTTTGGTCAGTTTATCTATAGCTTCTGGCTGATCTCCGGTAGGTTTGAATTTTGAGGATATTTTGAACATGTAGGGTATATATACGGTAATTTATTGAAAAAACGGCCTCTTTAGGGTAGGCTTAGATTATGTTTGCTTATCTAAACGGTAAAGTTGTTCTTATATCCGATAAATACGTGGTAATTGACGTAAATGACGTCGGTTACAAGGTGTACTTACCTGAAAGAGCGAAAAATAGTATATCAAAAATTGGCGATATGGTCAAACTATATACGCATACCGTAATGAATACGAATGAGGGTACTTTTGATGTATATGGCTTTATAGATCCAGATGATCTACATGTCTTTCTGTTACTAACATCCATATCCGGAGTCGGGCCTTCTTTAGCCAATTCAGTTATTTCATCTTTAGATTCGCACACTATTCAATCTGCGATATTAGCTGAGGATCATGAATATCTGAGTCGTATACCAAGAGTTGGGAAAAAGACGGCACAAAGAATTATTTTGGAACTAAAAAACAAAGTTGAGGTCCTGCCGGGTATTGATGGCTCAGGATTCCAGGCCGATACGGAAGCTGTCGATGCCCTAGTTTCATTGGGATACAGCAAGTTCCAAGCACAGAAAGCTTTAAATGAATTACCTAAGGGGATAGAGAAGTCGGAAGACAAGATTAAGGAAGTATTGAGAACCCTGGGTAAAAACTAATGGATCAAAAAGAGTGGAACAAAAAAGTTAAGGAGTTTGGTGGCTCCTTTTTGCAATCCTGGGAATGGGGAGATTTCCAATCTTCTCAAGGAAGAGAAGTTAAAAGATACATAAAAGACTCTATGTTTGTTCAGGCGTTCAAGCATAATCTTCCTTTTAAAAAATCTTACTACTATATCCCCCATGGCCCGCTTGGAAATTTTTCCGAAAAAGGGCTAATCGAAATCTTAGGTGATTTAGGACAGGATTCAAATACTATATTTCTAAAAGCAGAACCATTGGAGTTATTCGATCTGCCTCGCTTTGGTTTTTTCGAATCAGACAAAACAATACAGCCAAAAAGAACTTCTGTATTAGATTTAACAAAATCTGAAAAAGATTTGTTTGATGGTATGAAAAAGAATACCAGATACAGTGTCAGGGCAGCAATGAAGTATGGGCTTGTCGTTGAAGAGAAGGGTGCCGAGGAGTTCAAAAGTATTTGGCCGGTATTTGAAAGCACGGCAGAAAGAGGGGATTTCAGACTACACCCTTTTGAATATTATAAACATCTCTTAGAAATTGATGGCGATCTAAAAGTTAAATTATTTGTTTCAAGACATCAGAATAAATATCTTTCTGCTGGTATCTTTGCTTTTTGGAACGATACTGTATATTACCTACATGGTGCATCATCTGATGAATTCAGAAATTTGATGGGCAGCTATATCCTCCAATGGGAGATGATTACACAGACAAAAAGACAAGGGTACAGAAAATATGACTTCTGGGGTATTGATGAAGTTAAATGGCCCGGTGTGACTAGATTTAAAGTTGGGTTTGGTGGAGAAGAAGTTAAGAGACTTGGGGCCTACGATATCCCCGTCTCTCGTATATGGTATTTGGCCTACAGACTTTCTCAGAAAGTGATGGGGTTGAGAAGGAAAATAAAGAGATAACATGTTGGATAAAATTTTATACCAAATAAAGAAGATCATACCGAAAAAAGTTTTCGAGTATTTTAAGCCATATTATCATCGATTTTTAAGTAAGGCTGGTCAATATGTATACTCGAAACCCTCCAGGAAATTAAAGGTTATTGGTGTTACAGGAACTAAAGGAAAATCTACCACCGTATTTTTGATTTCGAGATTTCTAAAAAAAGCAGGAAAGAAAGTAGGGATGGTTGGTTCTTTAGGAATTGAAATTGGAGATCATTTTGAACCAAATACTTTGAAGATGACCATGCCTGGAAGAATGAAATTACAGAAGATGTTATCCGATATGGTTGCTGCTGGATGTGGATATGCTGTCATTGAAGTAACGAGTGAAGGGATAGCCCAATTTAGACATGAAGGAATTGATTTTGATTGTGCAGTATTTACGAATCTATCAAGAGAACACATTGAGGTACATGGCTCATTCGAAAATTATTACCAGGCAAAACAAGAATTATTTAAAGCCACAGACAACATCCATATCTTAAATAGCGACAGCCCATATTTGAGTATGTTTATGTTTCCGGCTAAGAAAAAGATATTCTATAGCATAAGAGATGGATTTGAATTTTCTACATCTCTAGTTGGTGATTTTAATAAAGAAAATATTTTGGCGGCTGTAACGGTGTTGCAGGCATATGGTATTGATGAGAAATATGCCCAGCAAGCCCTAGATCAGATTAAGAGAATACCAGGAAGAATGGAATTCATTCAAAGAGAACCATTTGAAGTTATTATAGACTACGCACACACACCTGACTCACTGGAGGCAGTGTATAGAATGTTTAAAAAGGAAGTAGGAGTAAAAAAAGAGAAAAGATTGATTTGTGTCTTAGGTTCTGCCGGTGGTGGAAGAGATACATGGAAGAGACCGGTGTTTGGAGAGATAGCTTCAAGATATTGTGATGAAATATTTTTAACTAATGAAGATCCATACGAAGAAGACCCAGAAGAAATTTTGAGAGAAATAGAAAAAGGGATAAAGGATTCGAAATATAAGATTTCAAAGGTGCATAAGATTCTGGATAGGCGAGAAGCAATTAAAGCCGCCTTGACAGAAGCCAAAAAAGACGATACTGTCGTTATCACTGGTAAAGGATCTGAGACTACTATGGCCTTAGCCGAAGGTCGTAAGATTCCTTGGTCAGAAAAAGGGGTGGTCGAAGAACTTTTACAAAAATAAGGAGGTTTCGATGACTTGGTATGTTATTTTTACATTGATTGCAGTAGTAGTTATTTTTATGAGTGGACTTTTGTACGAGAAAGGGTATCAAAGGTTCGCATCTGGGTTTCTTATACTGGGCTTTGTTATGTTGTTCATTGTGGGGATGGAAACTATTAGGAAGTCCAGGTTTGATGGCTACACAAGCATTACACCCGAACCGGATGTATACAACGTCATATTCACCCATGAACTGAGCGAAGATGAAATCTTGGTTGGGGTCCATCTTGATGACTCATCATACAAGCGAGTTTTTCAGCTAAAAAAGGAGTGGATTTTGGACAAAAACATTCCTCCTGCATCTGAATATCTCGTTGTCTCCGAAGGAGATGAAGAACAATTAATTCTACTGTTGAGATAAAGGGGCTTCGGCCTCTTTTTTTATTTGGTATAATGAGATCATGGAGAAAAGATTCGAATTACTAGAGCACATGGCTGATATACGCATAAGGGCTTTTGGCTCTTCAAAAGAAGATTTGGTTAAAAACGCTTTAGCCGGAATGGCCAGTATACAGAAAGAAGGTGTACTCAACAAAAAGTCTACAGTAACAAGACCGGTTTTTGTCGAATCGATAGACCTAAGTGCATTGTTGGTAGATTTTCTAGGAGAAGTATTAGCTTTATCTGATTCTAACCAAGAAGTTTATACCGTTGTCGAATTCAAAGAATTTACCGACACAATTATAGATGCAGAATTGAAAGGTGTTTCGGTTGATCAATTTGATGAAGACATAAAAGCGGTGACATACCACGGTGCAGATGTGCAAGAAACTTCGGGGGGTCTGGAGATAACAATTATATTTGATATTTGATTGTGGAAATTCCTAAGGAAGAAAATTTAAAAAAAGTAAATGAATTCCTTTGGGAGATCCCAAAGGATTTTCGTTTTGATATGAAAGTTCCTGCTCGACTGTATATTACAGAAGAAATGAAAGGTGAGTTGTTTAAGGATAAAAGCTTGGGACAGTTGGTTAATTTAACTACATTGCTTGGTGTGGTTAAATATGCGATTGCTATGCCTGATATTCATGAGGGGTATGGCTCACCCATTGGTGGAGTTGTTGCAATTAATGCAGATGAGGGAATTATTTCTCCTGGTATGATTGGATATGACATAAATTGTGGTGTCCGACTCTTGAGATCAAATTTAGATCATGGTGATATCAAGAATAAATTAGATGAAGTGGCCACTACTATGTATGGGCAAGTTCCTTCTGGTCTCGGTAGAGGCGGCAGAATGAAATTGGAGAAAGAGGAATTGGATAAAGTTTTGAGCGAGGGTGCTTCATATATGATTGGACGGGGTTTTGGAGATGAAGAAGATCTAAACTTTATCGAATCAAACGGCAGGCTAGAAATGGCTGATCCGAGTTCGGTTTCGGATCGAGCGAAAAAAAGAGGGAGGGACCAGTCGGGGACTCTTGGTTCGGGGAATCATTTTGTGGAGGTTCAAAAAGTGGATGAGATATTTGATAAAAAGGCTGCTGAAGCTTTCGGGCTGCACAAAGATCAAGTGTGTATCATGATACATACAGGTTCTCGTGGGCTCGGCCACCAGATTGCCACAGATTATATTCGTCTCTTTTTGAAATCAATGCCTAAGTATGACATTACATTGCCAGATAGAGAATTGGCAGCCGTGCCGTTTAAATCTAATGAAGGACAAAAATATTTTCAAGCAATGTCTTGTGGTGCAAACTTTGCTTGGGCAAACAGGCAATTGCTCACACATCAAGTCAGACACGCCTGGAAGTTGGCCGGCATGCCGATTAAATTAGATGTCGTTTATGATGTTGCTCACAATATGGGGAAATTAGAAAAGCATTTAGATGAAGATGAAAATGAAATTGAAATGATTGTACATAGAAAAGGAGCAACTCGTGCCTTTGGGCCTGGGTCTACTGAATTGCCTGGAAAATATATGGATGTGGGGCAACCTGTTTTAATCCCTGGGTCTATGGGTACTGCATCCTACGTACTAGCAGGAACAAAACAAACCATGGAAGAGACCTTCGGTTCTAGTTGTCACGGTGCAGGGAGAAGAATGTCCCGTAGACAAGCTAAAAGAGAAATTAGTGGGAGTGAGTTAAAAAAACAGCTAGAAGAGCAAGGAATAATAATTAGAGCTGGTTCATTGACCGGCTTAGTCGAAGAAGCTCCACTTGCATACAAAGATGTTGATTCCGTTGTTAACGCTGTCCATGGTGCAAATATTGCAAATAAAGTTGCTCGTCTCGTACCCCTTGCTGTGATCAAGGGATAGGGAAGGTTATATAGATACTGCTTAGAATTATCCCCAGCTCAGTTGGGGATTGTTTTTTTGTTCTATTAAATATAAAATTAAAGTAATATGGCAAAGAGAAGAAGAACAAAAGAACCAGCCAGTGTCTTTTGGGTCTTTATTATTTTGATCCTGGGGCTTTTTGTTGTTTCGGTCATGTTCTTCACAAAAGGACAGGAGTTTAAACTTGCCGATCGTGACTCTACTCTTTCTACAATGGATCAGAAAGATGAGCGTGATTCTCGAGTGTATACCGTTACTTACAAGAATGGGGTATTCAGTCCTACAAATTTGAGAATTCATTTGGGGGATACGGTTAGATTTAAGAATGATGATATTTTCTCAATCTATATTTATAGTGAAAGTCTACCGGGTTTTGATTCTGTAGGTACGATTCCTCGTGGAGGGGTATTCTCGTATACGTTTTCCTCTCGTGGGATTTTTCAATACTATAACGAACGCAACGCAGATGAAGTTGGAACGGTTATCGTGCGATGAAATACAAACTCCATTTATTTAGAAAAGAATTATTCTTTTTCCTGTTAGCCCACGCAGTGGGTATTTATGTTGCCGTAAGTCTTCTAGCTAATTCCCAACCTCGGTTTATTAGGGTTGATATTGATTCATCTGATCTTTTGGTTTTCGCTGCTATCTTATTAGCAATCATATTTTTCATATCCTTTTTCAAAACAAGAAAGTTGTTTTATAGATTGTTTTTAATTTTAATTATTTTCTTAGGATCACAAGCTGTGTTTTCGGCATTCCTTAGTACTCTTCATTCATATTTAGCTGCAGTTGGGCTGTTGGGCTCCATATTTATATTTAAAAGATTGTTTTTACAAAACCTAGCTGTCTCTTTAGCTATAGCCGGTATCGGTGGTGTCATTGGTTGGAGTTTTACTCCGATAACAGCGATAATTCTACTAGCTGCCTTTTCTGTCTATGACATCATTGCTGTCTACAAAACAAAGCATATGATAAAGATGGCTAAGGGAATGATTGAGGCTGGAGCGATATTTGGATTAATTATTGTTACGAAGAAACCCAAAGATTTTATGATTCTAGGAAGTGGAGATATTTTATTACCCTTAATCTTATCTGCAACAGTTGCAGTATACTCTATCACGGGAGCAGTGGTTATATCTTTGTTCGCTGCCGTCGGTCTTTTTGTCACGCATTTACTTTTCTCTAATCAAAAACGTAGGAAGCCAATGGCTGCTTTACCGCCAATTGCTACACTTTCAATAATAGGTTATCTTGTCTTTATTCTATTATTATGAGAATTAAATTTTATGGCGGCACAAAATCCGTAACTGGAGCAAATTATCTCGTTGAAGAAGGAGATACTAAATTTTTAGTTGAATGTGGATTAATCCAGGGATCTAAATATACTGAATTTCAGAATTACGATGATTTTGCTTATGACCCTCGTGAGATGAAGTATTTATTTATCACCCATAGTCACATGGACCACGCTGGTCGTGTGCCAAAATTAATTAAGGAAGGATTCAAAGGGAGAATTTTCATAACACAGGCAGGGAAGGAATTATTAGAGCATGCATATCCGGACAGTTTGCATATTATGCAGGACGATGCTCGTCAGGAAGGATTTGATCCTTTGTATGACGAGAGTGATATCCAAGGAACTTTGAATCTCATGGAAGGCGTAAACTATTACGAACCCATTGAATTAGAAGATGGATTAAAAGTCACATTCCATGATGCAGGACATATTCTCGGATCTGCAATTGTGGTAGTTGAGTGGAAAGGGAAGAAGATCGTTTTTTCCGGAGACTTAGGGAATCCACCGGTCCCGTTATTAAGGCCGACTGATTTCATTCCTGAAGCAGATTATGTTCTTGTAGAATCTGCGTATGGTGGTCGTATTCACGAAAAGAGGGCTGAAAGAAAGCAGATCTTAGAAGAAGTGATCGAACAGACAATCAATCAAGGAGGAGTATTGATGGTCCCTTCATTCGCAATGGAAAGAACACAGGAAATGTTATTTGAATTAAATGATCTTGTTGAAAATAACAAGATACCTCAGGTTCCCGTCTTTATGGATAGTCCATTGGCAATTAAATTATTAGGGGTATATAAAGAGCATCCAGAATATTTTAATAAAGAAGCAACATATTTGATCAAATCTGGAGATGATATATTCCATTTCCCTGGATTGAAATTAACGCCGACTTCTGATGAATCAAGAGCTATAAATGAGGTACCTTCCCCGAAGGTTATAATCGCTGGGTCAGGTATGTCTGTTGGGGGAAGAATTTTGCATCACGAAAAGAGATATCTCAGAGATCCTAAAAGTACAATTCTGTTTATCGGTTTTCAGGCTCGAGGGAGCTTGGGACGAAGAATCTTGGAAGGTGCACCGGAGGTGAAGATTCATGGAGAGAGTGTTCCGGTAAAATGTCATATAAAAGCAATTGGTGGTTATTCTGCTCACGCTGACCAACCGACACTAGTTAATTGGGTTAAAAAAACGGCTGAAGGTGGAAAACTAAAAAAAGTATTCGTAGTTCAGGGAGAAGAAGATTCCGCAATGGCACTTGCTGAAAAGATTACTGAAGAAGTGGGAGTTGAAGCAATTCCTCCGGATCCTCTCGAAAGCTTCGAAATTTAGTTCTAAATCTTGTCAAACCTCATTTTTTATGGTACAGTGATATCACAATGAGTAATCTTGGAAATATAAAAATAAAGACTGAATTACCGGTAATAGCGTTAAAAAACGTGACACTTTTCCCTAAAATAGCTATTCCTTTGGTAGTTCAAAGATCTATTTCCCGAACCAGTCTAGAAGCAGCTAGAGATGGTATGGTTCTGTTTATATCTCAAAAACATACGAATGATAAAATAACTCCTGATGATTTGTTTAAAATTGGAACAGTCGGAAGGATTATAAGCTCAACTCAATTAGCCGATGGTTCAACTCAGATCGAGGTAGAGGGATTAGCTCGAGTTCATATCCGAAACTTTAGTCAGTTGGATCCATATATTAGAGCCAAAATTAGCTTGGCTCAAATTTCTATTAAAGATACAACCAAAAATGTTACTTTGATGAAGAAAGTTATCGATAATTTCAAAAAGATGTCGGAATTCAAATTGGTTCCGGCTGCAGTTTCTGAACTTTTACGAATGGCATCATCTCTGTCTCGAGATCCAGAACAAGTCATTGGATTTATCGCTATCAATCTAAATCTATCTCTAGAAGAACAACAGGAGCTGTTAGAAACTTTTGATGTTAATAAAGCATTAGAAATACTTAATACCCACTTGGAAAGCGAACTAGATATTTTAGACGCTGAGCAAAAGGTTGCGAAAGAAACTAAGAAGCAGATTGGAAAGATGCAGAAAGAAGTATATTTAAGAGAACAGCTTAAGAGTATTGAGAAAGAACTTGGTATGGATGGAGAGAAGAATGAATTTGAAGAATTACGAATTAAGATTACTGAAGCAAAAATGCCTAAGGCAGTAGATGCTAAGGCGATGAAAGAATTAGATAGGCTTGAGAGGATGCCTGCATTCAGCCCAGAAATTTCATATATTCGAACATATTTAGATTGGTTGATAGAAATGCCTTGGTCTAAGAAGAGCAAGACTTCTATTGATCTAAAGAAAGCAAAAGCAGTTCTAGATGAAGATCACTTTGGTTTGGAAAAAGTTAAAGAAAGAATTCTTGAATTCTTGGCTGTGCAAAAATCAGTAGGAAAGATTAAGGGTCCTATTTTATGTTTTGTCGGACCTCCAGGAACAGGGAAGACTTCCATCGCTCAGTCTATTGCTCGAGCTACCGGAAGGAAGACAGTAAGAGTTTCTCTCGGTGGTATTCGAGACGAAGCCGAAGTTAGAGGGCACCGAAGGACTTACGTAGGTGCTTTACCTGGAAGGGTTATTCAGAGTATCCACAGTGCTGAAATTAACAACCCAGTATTTATTTTAGACGAAATCGATAAAGTTGGAGTTGATTTTAGAGGAGACCCAACCGCTGCCTTACTTGAAGCTTTGGATCCTCAGCAAAATCATTCATTCTCAGATCACTATCTAGAAGTACCATTTGATTTGTCTGATGTTATGTTCATAACAACAGCTAATACCCTAGAAACTATTCCAGATGCCCTAAGAGATAGATTAGAAATTATTGATTTCAGTGGATACATTGAAGAAGAAAAAGTTAGAATTGCAAAAGATTTTATTATCCCAAGAGTTTTGAAAGATCATGGGCTGAAACCAACTCAAGTTATCTTTATTAAAGAAGCTGTTGCTACTTTAATTAGAGATTACACTAGAGAAGCTGGTGTAAGAGATTTGGAAAGACAGTTTTCTAAAATTGCACGAAAGATTTGCAGACAAATGGTTGAGTTCCCAAAGAAATACAAAAAGGTTTCAATTACTTCTAAAGATTTAACCAAATATCTTGGTGCAACTATTTTCAGTTATCAGACTAAAAACAAAAAAGATGAAATAGGAATTGTTAGCGCTTTGAGTTGGACACCAGCTGGTGGTGAGATACTCCCAATTGAGGCAACTTCGATGCCAGGAAAAGGCAAGTTGGTTGTAACAGGGAGATTGGGTAATGTAATGAAAGAATCTGTTCATGCTGCTTTGAGCTATGCTCGATCTAAAGCAAAACTTGAATCAGAGGATTTCTATGGCAGGGATCTTCATATTAACGTACCATCCGCATCTATGCGGAAAGACGGTCCTTCTGCCGGTATTACTATGGCAACTGCCTTGGTATCTTTGTTTACCGGTAGAGCGGTTAGAAGAGATGTTGGTATGACAGGTGAGATTACTCTTCGAGGTGAAGTAGCAGAAATTGGTGGAGTAAAAGAAAAAGTTATTGCTGCATACAGAGCTGGATTAAAAACCATCATTTTACCTCAGCAAAATAAAAAAGATTTGAACGATATTCCTAAAGAAGTTAGACGAAAGCTTAAGTTTGCATTCGTTAAGAATATAGACCAAGCACTAAAGATTGCGCTAAAATAATTGTATGAGTCGCAAATCAATACAGGCCCTCGCCAATTTTATAGGAATGGCGATCGGGGTTGGGATATTCGGGATACCTTTTGCTTTTGCTAAAGCGAGTTTCGTTGTGGGACTCGTTTTTTTGATTGGATTAGCCGCTGTTTCTTTAATCTTAAATCTTTCTTATGGAGAGATTATATTAAGAACGACAAAAAATTATCAGTTCGTTGGCTATGTTAAAAAATATTTGGGAAATATTGCAAAAAGAGTAGCTATCTTTGCTTTTTTGTTCGCTATCTTAGGTGGGTTATTAGCCTATATTATTATTAGTGGTAATTTCTTGTTCAATATTTCAACAGCATTGTCACCGTTTGGCTGGTCTGTGCTCTTTGCTTTTTTCATGGCAATACTAGCTGCTTCAAATCTCAAGACTATTTCTAGGTTTGAAATGCTTTCTACTCTATTCTTTCTTGGAGTTATCGCTTTGATATTCAGTGTTAGTCTTCCTTATGTTGAAACTGAACATTTTAGTTTCTTTACGAATGAATTCTGGTTCTTACCCTATGGTGTCATTTTGTTCGCATATGGCAGCCTATTCTCCATACCGATTATTAAAAAATCGTTAGAGGGTGAAGATAAGGGGTTAAGAAAGGTTTTAATTTTGGGTATGGCGTTTGTAGCTTTATTCTATCTTTTATTTACGGTGGCTGTTTTAGGTGTTTCTGGCGATGTTACATCTCCTGATGCTATATCTGGATTATTCCCATTTCTGGGTAATAATATTGTAATCTTGGGATCGATTTTTGGATTGGTTGCTGTCGCTACGTCTTTTGTAATGTTGTCGCGTGCTCTCGTTGATTTCTTTGTCCTCGATTACAAATTCAGAAGATTTCCGGCTTGGTTTTTAACCGTCGCCCCACCTCTTATATTATTTGTTGCTGGGCTGAGAAAATTTATCGATGTTATCAGTTTAGTTGGCGCAGTTAGTTTTGGTCTTGCAGCTATCCTAACTTTGATGATGAAAATGAAGGCAAAGGAGAAAGGTGATAGGATCCCAGAGTATGCTTTAAACCTTCCGACAGTTGTTAATTATGGTATAATTGCATTATTCGCACTAGGTATTGTTTACGCACTAATCTTTTTTTAATATGCCAGATAAAGTTCAAAACCTAATGAGACAACCGAGCTCCAAAAAAGAGGAGCAGGAATTTGGTCCGGGGAAGAAGGACTTTGTAATGTGCCCTGATTGTAATGCCGCATATTATTACAAATCCTGGCATCACGGGCTAGAAGGTGCTGTAAGAGATCAATTACCCGAAGAATTTGCTGATCACGATGTAACTTTTGAAACTTGCTCTGTCTGCAAGATGAAAAAAGACGGAACTTATGAAGGAGAAGTGGTTATAAAACTAGGGAGGCCGGCAGAGGAATATAAAGAAGAGATATTAAAGGCTATCCGTAATTCTGATGACCAGGCACAGGATAGAGATGTGATGGATACGGTTTTAAAAATTGATGATCGAGGATCAGAAATTCGTGTTTATACCTCTGAAAATCAATTGGCCGTAAAAATTGGCAAAAAACTAGACTCTGCATTTAAGGGCGGGAGATTGGAAATTAAATATAGCAAGGGGGAAGATACAGCTAGAGTGATATGGGAAAAATTCAATTAAAGCTCGAGGGATATTTATTCTATCTACTAGTATTCTCGATTCCTTTTCAGACGAGAATAATACTTAAGACTTGGGGGCCAAATTTCAATGAATGGATGGCCGCCTTTTTTTATGGCACCGATATCTTAGCTATCGGTCTTTTAGTTTCTTGGTTAATACGTATCGTAAGGCGTGATGGGGAATTTAAATTTGAAAGATGGACGGATTGGTTTTTAGCCCTTTTTGTCATATTCTCCGCAATTTCTTTAATCAATGCTCCGAATATTTCTCTTGGTTTGTATCAGCTGATTAAATTAATTCAGTTTGCCCTATTGTATTTCTATATTAAATCAAACTACAAAAAAGTTTTTGGTTTCAAATATACTATATATGCCTTAATTATATCCGGTGTTTTACAAGGGACGATTGGATTAATTCAATATATTAAGCAATCAAGTCTTGGTCTGAAGATTTTAGGAGAGTCTGTGCTAGCACCTGAAATATATGGAGTTGCAGCGTTTAAAGTTGCAGGAGAACTTGTTTTGAGAGCATACGGTACATTCCCGCACCCTAATGTTCTAGCTGCATTTTTGTTTATTTCGATTTATGCCTTTTATTTGATTTATGCTAATTGGAGTAAAGAGAAATATTGGTTGCTGCTTTTTCATGTGCCAATGCTGGTGGGGTTCTTTTTAACATATTCAAGACTGGTTGGGTTCTTATGGGTACTTGGGATAACGATACGAATGTCCTTAATCTTCTTCAAAAAGAAGTTGAGAACTGGATACCTGAAAGAAAATGCTCGACGTCTGATTTATCTGACAATTGTTACGGTTGCGGTATTGGGAACCGTTTATGTCACCAACGCTGAACCTATAAAAGGAAGACTTGGATTTTCACCATCTGAAGAGGCATATGTGATGAGAGTGTTTTATAACAAAAAATCCTTGGAAAGTTTTTCATTATTCGGGCACGGGGTAGGAAATCATATCGAATGGTTAAAAGAAGAACTACCGGGTATGCCTGCTAAAAATTATCAACCAGTTCATAATATTTATCTTCTGATATTGAACGAAGTAGGGTTTTTTGGATTAGCTACTTTTATTTTGTTCTTAATATTTTTGTCGATCAAATATTTCAAAGGGAAAAAGTTTGATAAGATCTTCCATTACTCGGCATATATCCTATTTACATCTTTTTTGATTATGGGATTCTTTGATCATTATCTTTGGACCCTTCAACAAGGCCGACTGATGCTTTGGGTTCTATTCGGTTTCTTAGCTATTATGACGGATTTGGATAAGTAGGATAATTTACGATCAACTTTTTTATTTCTTAAAATAATATAGAATAATGTTATGTCCGAAAAAACGGAAAAAATGAAAGAAATACGTGATGAAGTTATTGCTCTAAAAGAATCTCCGCTATATCAATATAGAACTCAGAATAAATACTACCCTGTTTTGGGGGAGGGGAGCCACGATTCAAAAATTATGTTTATTGGAGAAGCTCCTGGGAAAAACGAGGCGGAAACAGGGAAGCCGTTTTGCGGTGCATCGGGAAGAATATTAGATGAACTTTTGGCACATATTGAGATTCCACGAGAAAATGTTTATGTAACTAATATTGTAAAAGACAGACCGCCGTCAAATAGAGATCCTTTACCAAGTGAGATCGCTATATACGCACCATTCTTAATGAGACAGATCGAAATCATCCAACCGAAGGTGATTGCAACTCTCGGGAGATTCTCGATGAAATATATTATGGAAAAATTTGGCCTTGAAGAAGAACTTGGGCCTATAAGTCAACTTCATGGCAAGGTTCTTGAAGCTGACGTATCTTTTGGGAAAATCAAGATTGTCCCCTTGTATCATCCCGCAGTAGCGGTATATAACGCAGACAGTAAAGAAGAGCTTAAAAAAGACTTTGAAATTATAAAAGAATTTAAATAATGGAAGCTTTATTTGAACTAATACAAAATAATATTCCGTGGTTGATCGATTTTAAATATATATTCTTTTTCATTGGTGCTGCGTTAGAAGGATTCAGTACTATGGTCTTAGGAGGATTCTTGGCATCAATTGGAGGTCTTAATAAAACTCTTTTATTTATCATAATGAGTACGGGGTATATTCTAAATGGATTCATTTGGTATATTGTTGGCCTTACTGGTGGTGCTACTGCTTTGGATAAATGGGGACATAAGCACAAAATAAGTCATGACGTAATAGATAGGGTTTCCATGTATTTTAACCAGCACAGCGGTAAGGCAATCATTTTAAGTAAATTCACATTCGGATTTACAATTGCAATAATGATTATGGCCGGGTCTTTTAGATACGATCTTAAGAGATTCTTTTTATACAACGGTATCGGATCGATTGGTTGGGCTTCTTTGACCATGGGTGTCGGGTATTTCTTTGGTGAGAGTTTGAAATTATTAGCCAATGCCGTTAAAAGCTTTACTCTATTTCTTGTTTTCTTGCTTCTAGCGATTACCGTTATATATTTGATCAAGATTATTTTGAAAAAGTACTTCAAATTCACAATTAAGTGGCATGAAAGGCTTAGACAGCTCCAAGAATGGATGAATTTTGATGTGGATAACAAAATTGACCGATAGTTAGAAAACGGGGTATAATTTAGTCACAATGAAAGTTGATATGCCGTGGTCATTTTGTAGCACGGAGGGATCAAGAATATAAAATTATGAGAAGATACAAGACAATTGTTACAGTTTTTGTTTTAGTAGGCTTACTTGTCGTTGTTTTGGGTGTGCAAGCTGAATCAGAAAACAGATATTTAGTTAAATCTAATAAAAGTTTTTGGAAAAATACTTTTAATTCAAGACATGTTTTCGAACATGGTTTTACAGCTAACTTATCCGATTGGCAATTAAAATTAGCCAAAGTATTTAATGTTGAAGTAGAACCTATTCCAACACTTCAGATATTACCCTTGGATATATTACAGGGACCTGAATTAGGAGCTCCACTAGGAATGCCGGAAGTTTCGGCGCCTAAGAAAGATAATCCGGGCAAACCAGATAGACCAACAAAACCATCTAATGATGGAAGGATTGTACCAAGCGATCAAACACCATGGGGTATTGAAGCGATATATGACTTAGCGGTGGAATCGACCAGTGGTGGGCAGGATGTCACTGTAGCTGTTTTGGATACGGGAGTGAATAAAGATCACGCAGACTTGGTTAGAAGAATAACGGAGTGTGGTGATTTTACACATCCTAGATTGGTTTACCGTGACAGAAAATGTGCTGACCTAAATGGACACGGGACTCATGTTGCCGGAATTATCGGTGCAGATGGTGGAGAAGATGGATTAGGTATTTATGGTGTTGCACCCGAAGTTTCAATATGGGCGTATAAAGTTTGTGATGTAAGTGGAAGTTGTTGGGCTGATGATATTGCCGGAGCAATACGAATGGCCGCTGATTTCAGTGTAAACATTATCAACTTAAGTGTTGGATCTGATGTAGAAATACCCATGGTAACGGATGCTATCAATTATGCTAGAGAGCAAGGTGTGTTAGTAGTTGTAGCTGCAGGAAACGACGGACCAGATAAGGGCACGATAGATTACCCTGCTGCTCATGAGTATGCTATGTCTGTCGGCGCATTCGACGAAAGCCAACAAGTTGCTGAATGGAGCTCAAGAGGAATTAATTCGGAGACTACTAAGAGGGAGAAAAATGCCGGGGATGTTGAATTTGCAGCACCTGGCGTAGAGATTGAATCAACATGGAAAGATGGCGGATATGCTAAAAAATCAGGAACATCAATGGCTACCCCGTTTATAACTGGTCTTGCGGCAAAGTTATGGAGTGATACTGCCGAGAGCACAAGAACCTTGTTACAAAATTTGGCTAATGATATTTGGGACAAGGGAGATGATGATGCAACAGGATTCGGATTCCCAGTCGTACCGGGCACGACAATCGAAGTTACAGAGTAGATATATATAAAATTGGGTCGTCGAAAGACGACTTTTGCATTTCCGGTAAATCAGATACAATACAATCATGAATATAGAGCTACCCAAACTAGATTTGGATATAAATAAGGTTATAAAAATATTAGTTGCTTCAGATTTTGTTTTGTATTTCGCAATCGGTTTGTTCACACCGATTTTCGCTATCTTTATCACGAAACAGATCGAAGGTGGAACTATTGCCGTTGTTGGTTTGGCTACCACAATGTATTGGATAGCACGACTTATAACAACCGTTCCTTTTAGTAAATGGATGGATAGAACCGATGGGGAAAAAGATGAATTTTATTTCATGGTCATCGGGACATTGTTAACCGCTTTAGTCTTTATTTCATATACTTTTGCTTCTAAGGTATGGCATATATATGCCCTACAATTTACATTTGGTGTTATTAACTCAATGATTGTTCCAGCATGGAGAATTGTATTTACGAACCACATAGACAGAGCCAAGACTGGATACTATTGGTCTGTTGAAGATATCGGAATTGGATTAGCCATTGCTACTAGCGCGTATATGGGAGCCATTGTCGCAGAAAAGTTTGGATTTAATATTCTTTTGTATGCAGTTGCTAGTTTCTCCGTAGTGTCTGCTATGGTTCTAATTTTTTTAAGAAAGTATACTTACACATTCAAGGAATTAAGACGCTTGGCTAAAGAGAGAAAACATTTGAGGCCGGCGCTGAAGAACCCTCAATCGAGTGATCATAGCTCGAAATAATATGAACGAGGAAATTGTATCAATTCTAAGAGAAATGGCCGCGATAATGGATTTAAAGGGGGTTGATTTCAAGCCGCGCGCATTTGAGAAAGCTGCCGATGCAATCGAAGAATTGGACGAAGATGTAGAGGATATATACAAACGTGATGGGATAAAAGCTTTAGATGAAATTCCTGGCGTTGGACGCGGTATTGCCGAGCGTATCGAAGAATTTTTGAAAACAGGGAAAGTTAAGGAACACCAGAAAATGAAAAAAGGTTTCCCTGTTGATTTAGACGAACTCACATCTGTAGAAGGGGTTGGCCCCAAGACTGCTTTTGAATTGTATAAAAAACTAAAGATAAAAAATCTTAAAGAATTAGAAAAGGCAGCTAAAGCCGGGAAGATTGGTAAGTTAAAGGGGTTTACACATAAAACAGAAGAGAAAATATTACACGGTATAGAATTTCTAAAAAAATCGGAAGGAAGATTCATTTTGGGTTTCGCAATGCCGCACATCGAAGATATTTTGGAACAATTAAGAGAAGTCCCTGGTGTGAAAAAAGTAGAGTTCGCTGGTTCTGTCCGACGCATGCAGGAGACTGTCGGAGATTTAGATATCCTAGTTGTTTCAAGTAAACCATCTGAGGTGATGGATTTTTTTGTCTCTATGGACGAAGTTGATTCTGTTCATTCGGAAGGAAAAACAAAATCTTCTGTGAGATTGAAGATTGGGATGGATGCAGATCTTTTGGTTGTCGATGATGAATCATTTGGTGCTGCCTGGCAATATTTCACAGGTGATAAGCATCATAATATTGAATTAAGAGAAGTTGCAATGGGGAAAGGATATAAATTGAACGAGTACGGGTTATATAAAGGAAAGAAAGTTATTGCAGGGAAAACGGAAAAAGAAATATACAAAAAATTAGGATTTGATTGGATACCTCCTGAGATAAGAACTAATACAGGAGAGTTGGAAGCTGCCAAAAAAGGAGAACTTCCTAATTTAATAGATTATGATGATATAAAAGGAGATTTACAAATCCAAACAGATTGGACCGATGGCAGTCATTCCGTTGAAGAAATGGCGTATGCTGCGATGGAAGAAGGTTTGGAATATATTTTAATAACTGACCATACAAAATCTCTAGCTATGGCTGGGGGGTTGGACGAAAAAGGGATCGAAAGACAAATGAAAGAGATTGATAAGGTTAATAAAAAATTGGGATCAAAATTTAAAGTCTTAAAAGGAGCGGAAGTGAATATTATGAAAGACGGCTCTTTAGATATAGAGGATAAGACTCTAGCTAAATTAGATTTTGTTGGAGCCGCAGTGCACTCTATTTTCACTATGTCTGAAAAAGATATGACAGAGAGAATAAAGAAAGCTATGGATAATCCGAATGTAGATATGATCTTTCATCCCACAGGTAGGATTATTCAGCAAAGAGAGGCATATAAATTAGATATCGATGAGTTAATAAAACACGCGAAGAAGACAAAAACAGTTATGGAAATAAATGCATATCCTAGTAGGCTAGATTTGAAAGACGACCATATCAGAAAAGGAGTGGAAGCTGGGATAAAGTTTTCCATAAGTACGGATGCACACAGTGCCTCACATCTTCAATATCTCAGATTTGGTATTGCTATGGCACGACGTGGCTGGGTAGAGAAAAAAGACGTGATTAACACTCGCTCCTGGGAAGAGATGTTAAAATTATTACAATAATTTATTAAAATCTACTGTAGGTTCGAGTCCTACCCGGGGAAGCCAGAACTTGACAGAACGTCTCTTATTTGATACAATAGACATATAGTTAAATACCTCTTTTAAGCCATTTAGGGCTTAATAAAGCCAGTATCTCATTTCTCTTAGTAGAATATAGCTATTTCTCAGGCACAGACGCATCAAGTCATTCTTTTAGGCCTTTTAGAGTCTTAGCTATATATTGGTTTTATTAAACCCTTAATGGAGGTTTTAATAAGAATGAAAACGAAGAAAAAAATAGTCTTTCTTGATGGTGACGGTACTTTGTGGTATCCAAAATCAACAACAAATACGATAAAACCACACTGGATATACGCTGACAAAAATCCAGACCTGCTCAATATAGGCTATGTTGACTTACTGACGCTAACACCTGGCGTAGTTGAAACACTCACTGAACTAAAAAGACTTGGAATCTATGTGATCGTTGTGTCCACAAATCCACGTCCTATACAGGAAGCGACGAAGGATATAGAAAATAGAATTATCCATTTTGGTCTCACTAAATTAATAGATGAGTTCTATCCAGCACCAGACGAACATAATGGTAAGGGGAGAGTGATTCAAACACTTCTAAACGAGAAAGGTATCTCGAAAGATGCAGCTCTCATGGTGGGTGACAGTTACAAGTATGATTACTTACCTGTAAGAGCAATAGATGTAGACACGCTATTTATTAAAACGCCTTATAATAAGGGGGATGTTGAAAAATATGGTATAACACCTACCATATCAACGATTCGAGAAATACTTAATTTTATCTAGTATTATCCTATAGAGGTTCTAACATCCGTCATTCTCTTACAAATACCCAATTCCAACTAATCCCTTCTGCACACTAACCCAATCAACAGTTCGAAACGTATCCTCTAGGGGGAGCATATATTGACTAAGCCACAGAAATGTGGTATTATTGCATTAGAATTAGTTTCCAAAACCGACGAGGAGGTATGCCGTGTTTCAAGTGTTACTGCAAGCTTGGGGAGGCATATTCTACCTCCTCAATAAGATATTCTTTTCAAGAAAGGAAAGAGCCAGAGCAGAAAACAAGAAGAAGTGGCAGGTATGGGCTTGGCTAGTTTACATCATCGGCCTTCCCGCTTGGGTCATCATCTTCATCTCCGAGAGAAATTGGATAGCCGCTGCTCTAGAAGCGGGTGGTGCCCCCACAATGGTGCTCGGTCTCGTAATCGCCTTTAGAGGCAAGGGCAAAGAACCAAGGTGGTTAGATTACATAGCACTAGTGGCCATTGTCGTAGGGTTGGGCTATAGTCTCTACGACTTTGGTGGTGTTACCGCAATCAACCAGGTACTGGAACTAGGGATGGTTACAGGATTCCTAGTTGGAACCTATGCTCTGGCAAAAGAGAGACCAGTAGGTTATCTCTGGTTTGTTCTGATGAATGTGTCTAACGCTATTCTGATGGGCATAGAGGGCTATCCTTTCTTAGCTCTTCAGCAAGTCGTCTCTCTTGGCTTTGTTTCCGATGCGTATCTGATGCATAGGCGACAGGCTAAGGAGAAATAAGTCCTCGTTTTCACGAGGCTCGCTGACCGAGAACGGTCTTTTTTCTTTTTCACAAATACCCAAATCTACTCAACTTTTTTTGTAAAACCTCTAAATCCCCAAACCCAATCAATTCTTTCTGTATATTAACCCAACCCAAAGTTCTAAACGTATCCTGTAGGGGGAGCCAATATTGACACAAACCACAGAAATGTGGTATAATGTGGTTATTGACAATCAAGAACAGGGAGGATTGGCAGATGAGTACTGAAAAGAGATGGTACCAGAAGTTCCGTTGTAGGAATTGCAGCGAGACTTTCACGCAATCTCCAGCTCTACTGGGATGCGTTCGTGAGCACGGAGTTCATTTACTATGGGCATCACACCGTCCTGAGTACGACCCTCTTGCTGATGCAAAGGATTATCCAGATGCCGTGGAGTCAATGAACTGGGTTCACACCCACGTTTCCCACCCTTGCAGCGAGACCGAAAGCGGCATTGCTGACCTCGTGGGTTTCACTACCGAAGCATCACAGGTGAAGGATGGCGAAATTGGCGAGTTGCAAGGTGATGACATTCCAGCATACCTTCGTACCTAACCAAACCAACGACCGCTCAAGGATTGGACCTCCTTCGGGCGGTCCTTTTTTATACAAACGCACTAAATTCGCCTTTCAAGAATATAAGTTTATTTAATTCTTGTGCTATTTTACTCCAATCAAGAGTTCGAAACTCATCCTGTGCGGGGAGCAAGCAAAGTTAAAAAAGGGCTTCCGTGTCATCACGAAAGCCCAGTGCGTGGTATCTTGAACCCCACACAGGATGAGCCCAACCTTTATGGCAAGCGTCTCCTCTTGCCAGCTGGAAGGAATTGGCCCTATTTGTACACCATTTTAACTGGTGTAACCCTCGGTCCGTAGGACTCCTCCCCAGTAATTAACCTCCGCAGAGCATTTGCACATGCCCCTATTACTGGTTGCCCTTGTGCAAAAGGGCCCTAGTCCGCGAGGAAATTCACTATATCACATTGGTTCTAACGTTGTCTATCTATCGAAGTTCATCAAAATAACCCCATTTTATACGGGTTATCTTTTGTACTCAAAAACCATCATTTGCTCTAAATCTATCTTAATTTTAATCCAATCAAGAGTTCTGAACGCGTCCTGTAGGGGGAGCAACACTTGCACAAACCACAGAAATGTGGGATTGTTTAATTATTAACAATTCCAGTATTGGAGGTAAGGACATATGAACTGCACAACATGTGGTGGTAATCTTACAGAGTACTTACAGATATGGTGTCGTTTTGAGAGGAAGGCTCAGACATTCAAGTGTGACTCCTGTGAGAGACATCACTACTTCTGGAAGGCACAGAGTGAGAAAGAAAAGGACGTTCTCGTCGATTCAGTCAAATTTAACGTAATCAGAAATGAGCGAGGTATCACTGGTCCGCAGTTGCTTCAGGAGATGACACTTAGCTCCGAGTTAGATAGAGAGTTAGACGAAAGCTAAGCTTCTGCATGGATACTGGTAGCCGAAAAAGTCCCAAGCCAGTCTAAATAAGTTGGGGCTTTTTTTATTTCAAAAACAATCCAATAGACCCATTTTGTTGTTTCCACCACCCAAATACCTCCATAGCTACCTTCTTAATCCTAGTTCTAACGTCGTCTCTTTGGGGAGCTAATCTTACTTAAACCACATAAATGTGGTATAGTTTAGTTAGTTTGAAAATGAGGTAAGGAGTCATGAAGCAATTGATAATTGGAAGCATAGAGGATCAAGGAGACCGAGTTCTCCTACATCCTGCAGACGATGCACAAGTCACTCGAGATGTTGGTGTTGCGCGTATGGCGACACCCGTGAATACTCTGGGTGGCTATTACGTCATTACATCTCATGAACAGGCAGCTAACCTGACCGAGGGAGACACCATCGAGTATGAACCTTATGGCGTAAACTTCGGTTGGTTTTCTCGAGCCTTGTGAGATTGCCCGCGAAGGAGTTCGCTCCTCGCGGGCTCTTTTCTTTCTTAATTTATAATAAAATAGGTTCGAACCTCGTCCACGACGGGGGAGGCCAATATTGACCAAGTCATAGAAGTGTAGTACGGTTTATTTAGTACGAAACTCCCCTTTAAATAGGGTGTTCTCCCTGCTATCGCAGGGACTTTGAAAAGGAGCTTGAAATGAAACAATCACTGACTTTTGTGAGCGTCGAAGAAATGGCGCATCTCAACCGAATAACACATGACATGCTCACACTCATCAATGAATGTGTGAAGGTCGAGGGCGATTGGTTCCTCTATTTTCGTTTCGAAGAGACTCGAGACTGTGAAAAAGTGTCATTCTGCGGCACAGCGAAGCTCTTTCGTGATTATGGGCAGAATCACCCCATTCTCATAGGAGAGTCTGAGCATTATTCTAGAGTCTTCTACTTCTCTCCGCCTGAAGGGTGCAACGTCGAGCAGAGCTTCGAAATGTTGTTCTGGGAAGTGGCAAAGCTAGCCTTTGCCATGACACAGGGCAGCGTACGCTATGCTGCACAATTGCTTTCTCAGCACAGCGATGGTACCTGGACTTTACCGTTCTTAAAACAGCCTGTCTGAGATGACTCTAAGTAAGCCCTAGCTCCGTATCAGAAAAGCATTGCGCTTCTTCTGGTGCGGGGCTCTTTTTTTTTCATAAAACCAAGTTCGAACCTTATCCACGACGGGGAGCCAATATTGACCGAGCCACAGAAATGTGGTATTTTTTTGTTGTAGTGAAGACCATACTTTAATTCTCTTTTCAAGGAGGAGATATGAGAAAAAAACTAGGTCGGTCCATTAGCAAAAACGCCCGTCGACGGAGACGGCGTGCCAGAACAAACATGTGGTTCAATGGAGGGCGGCGAATCAAACACCGATGTCGATGGGGAGTTTAGCCATTAATACGGTCTATCAAAGCGAATCATATGGCCTTTGAATTAACGGGAGCCTAACCAACTCCCACTTTTTTTACCTCAAGCTCTCACCAAACATATTCTGGCGTTCCTCTTATAGCAGACAGGTTATTTATGATGCCGAGCTCTTTTCTTTTTTACGAAACCAGGTTCGAACCTTGTCCACGACGGGGAGCCAATATTGACCGAGCCGCAAAAACATGTCATTCTCCACCATATAGAATGATATTAATTGATCTTTAGTAAGGAGGAAGAAATGCGTACTTTGATAGTTTCTCTGATGATGTGTGGTTTGTCCTATGGGCAGAGTATCATGAAAGACGGGAAGGTGATGGAAACGCTTCCACAAAATTTCTTTACCAACTGGGATCTAAAAGAAGAGGAATCCAATTCTTTTATTTATAAAGTCGAAACGTCCGATGACGCCCATAGAATATTTCGAGGGGACTTCAGGGAAGGCGATAAACCATTACCCAAACTGACGTCTTCTAACCCGAAAGATAGAAAGGAACTAATCTGGTTTATCCCGATTAGAAAACACAAAGATATTGCGGTCATAATCATTTATTTCCACAAGGTGCCCGATTCGATGAAATTCGATCTTGTTAGAATGTATATCGCATGGCAGAGCGGAACGGAAATGAAAATGGTCCCACCTCAGATATTCCCCAATCCGAGGGCAACCATAGATGATTTCGCAATATATATGATCAATAATATCGGGACACGGCTTACTATGGCAAAAGGTCAGATCCAGTAGCTTCACGTACGCGGAGCTACTTTTTATTTATCCATAACCGTAAAAGTTGTATAATAAATAAAATGACATACAGAGTGGCATTGATTGGTGGTAGCACCGGAGGGCATGTGTACCCCCTGGTTGCTGTTGCTAGAAAATTAAAAGAATTAGGCCAGCAAAAGGGCATTAATGTTAATATCGTTTTTATTGGATCCGGCGATTTTATAAAAAACGCTGCAGAGGGGATTGGAATTCCGTTCAAAAGCGTAATGGCAGGGAAGAGAAGAAGATACTCAAGTTTTAGAAACTTTACGGATATATTAAAGATGCCTTTCGGTATGATTCAGGCTTTATGGCATCTTCTTTGGTTTATGCCTAATGTCGCCTTTGCGAAAGGCGGATATGCTTCTGCATTACCTGGTTTAGCTGCTTGGTTTTATCGTATTCCGTTATATATCCATGAATCAGACTCTGTGCCTGGTGAGACTAATATAAAATTGTCACGCTTCGCTAAAAAGATATTTACTTCTTTTGAATCGGCTAATGCCACATTTGCTGGGAAGAATGTAGAACTTGTTGGAAATCCAATACGTCCGGAGATTGCTGGTGCTGACAGAAACAAAGCGGTAGAATATTTTAAATTAGATACCTTAAGAAAAACAGTTCTTGTTTTGGGAGGAAGTCAGGGAGCACAAAGTTTAAATAATATCATTATTAATTCAGCTGTTCCTCTGACGGAGGAGTTTCAAATAATTCATCAGGCAGGGACCGCTATTTTTCAGGATGCGTCTATGAGGATTAATAGGATTATCAAAGAGGGAGAAGGTAGCTATGGGCCAATAGTTCAATCGAGATATAGACTATATCCATTTTTGAATCTTCAGGAGCTTGCTTTAGCTTATTCTGTAGCGGACGTTGTTGTATCCCGAGCTGGAGCAACCTCACTTTCAGAAACAGCTTATGTTGGGAAACCAATTATTGTAGTCCCTCTTAAAACTGCTGCTGGAGATCACCAAAGGGCGAATGCATATGAGCTGGCTAAATACGGGGCTGTAGTTATAGAAGAAGATAACCTAAGAACTACAATTTTAGTAGATCAAATAAAGGACTTCTTGAATGAACCGCAAAGATATGCGAAGGTATCGAATGATATAAAGCAATTTGCCAAACCAGAAGCGACTGAGAAGATAGCTAAACAGTTATTAGGAATATGATCTTAGGGCATGATTCTATAAAAAAATTATTTTCTTATGCAGCAAAGCGGGGGACATTGGCCCACGCCTATTTGTTTTATGGTCCCGAAGGGATAGGGAAGAAGACCTTTGCTCTAGAGCTTGCTAAGAATTTGAACAAGACAAAGGGATTTGATGCGGATTTTAAATTTATCGATGAGAATTCGATGGATAAAACATATTCTATTAGTATTGATGAAATGAGAGAATTGAAAAGATTTCTTTCATTTCGTCCGTATGCAAATCCTTATAAAATAGTTGTTATAGATAATGCACATTTGATGCAAGGGGCTGCTCAGAATTCCATTCTAAAACTTTTAGAAGAACCAAGTGAACATTCATTGATAATATTGATCACACATGATCCAAATAATCTTTTTAGCGTAGTCAGATCAAGATGCCAGCATATCGGATTTAAACCAATATCTTCTGATATCATTCGCAATACCTTGATGTCTCGAGGGATGACAACAGAAGACCTAGATTTCATCATTTCAACAGCCAACGGGCGTCTTGGCTATGCTCTCCGTCTTGCTGAAAATGGAGATATCCCTTTGGCGAAAAGAGAAATCGAGAATCTTAAGAAAATACACAAGGCACCATTAAGTATTAGATTTGATTATGCGAAGAAACTTATACTAGAAGATAGATTGGACACAGCCCTATATTATTGGATAGGATATTTAAGAGGGGCTATTGGAGAAAATAGAGGAATATTGAGAAGAGCTCTTAAATTAAATGAATTGATTAGCCATTCGTCATATAACAAGAGATTGGCTGTCGAAAACTTTTTAATACATGTTTGATATAAAGAAAAAGGAAAATGATTTCGAAAAAGCTATCATTCATTTTCAAAATGATATCGGTTCGATTAAAACAGGAAGGGCTAACCCTGCTTTTGTAGAGGGTGTGGATGTCGAAGTATACGGTTCAAAGATGAAAATCAAAGAATTAGCTTCTATTGCCGTTCAGGATGCGAAAACATTGGTTATTCAACCATGGGATAAAAATTCTTTAAAGCCAATTGAAAAAGCTATTCATGAAGCTAATCTAGGATTAAGCCCAATTGCTGAAAAAGATCTTATTAGATTAATCTTCCCTCCTTTAACTGAAGACAGGAGAAAAGAATATATTAAATTACTTCATTCTAAGATGGAAGATGCGAGAATAAGAATAAGGCGGTTAAGAGATGATATCAGAAAAGAAGTTCAGGAAGATGACTCTTTGGGTGAAGATGGACAATTCAAGGCAAAAGAGGATCTTCAGGAGATGGTTGATAAATATAACAAAAAGATAGAAGAATCAACTAATAATAAAGAAAAAGAACTTACTACTATATGACGATATTAATATTGTTTATCGTTCTGGGCGTCTTAATCTTTGTCCACGAAGCTGGACACTTTTTTGTTGCAAAGAAGGCCGGAATGAAGATAGAAGAATTTGGTTTTGGATTTCCTCCCAGAATTTTGGGGATTAAAAAAGGAGAGACTATCTATTCTATTAACTGGATACCCTTTGGGGGATTTGTGAGAATCTTGGGTGAGAATGGTGACAGCAAGGATCCTCACAGTTTCTCTTCTAAAAGCTTATTAGCAAGAACCTTAGTTTTAGTTGCTGGCGTTACAATGAATATACTATTAGCAATGGTTCTTTTAGCCTTTGTTAATATGGGAGGCTTAAGGATTGGACTAATTGATGGACCATCTGGTGGTGCAATGGATATTAGAGTTCAAATAATTCAAGTTGCATCCAATAGTCCTGCGATGGGAGCTGATCTACTCCCGCTGGATTCAATTGTCGGTTTAAGCAATGGAGTTCAGAGTGTTGTTGTTGAAGAAGTATCCGACGTTCAAGAATTTATATCCCAAAACAAAGGGAGAGAGATCGTAATGGAAATAATGAGAGGACAAGAAACTATTAATGTAACACTCACGCCTCGTGCAGATCCACCTCAGGGGCAGGGCGCAACAGGAATAACTTTACTCAAAACAGGCACCGTTTCTTATCCTTGGCATGAATCTTTATGGCGTGGTGTCTATGATGGTGCGAGAATGACCGCGGCTACTGCAGTTGGTTATGCGACTATAATCAAGAATCTAGTTACAACTGGTTCTGCAGGTGTTTCTATTTCTGGTCCTGTCGGTATTGCTGTTATGACAGGGCAGGCGACAAAGACCGGATTCAATTATCTTCTACAATTTGTTGCGATAATTTCTATTAACCTGGCAATTATTAATATTATTCCATTCCCTGCGTTAGATGGAGGGAGGATACTATTCCTATTTATTGAAAAAATAAAAGGAAGTCCTGTTAACAGAAAAATAGAAGGATGGATTAACGCAGCCGGATTCTTAGCTTTAATCATATTAATGATATATATTACCGCACGTGACATATCGAGATTCTTTGGATAATTGTCATACTGATATTTCCGTGGTATAACTAGACTATGCGTTTATCAAATTCGTTTACTAAAACTATCAGAGAGATCCCAGCAGATGAAGAAGCAGTTAATGCACAGCTGTTGATTCGAGCCGGCTTTATATCAAAAGTGATGGCAGGTGTATATAACTACATGCCATTGGGATACAGAGTTCTAGATAAGGTAAATAAGATTATACGTGAGGAAATGGATTCAACCGGTGCTTCTGAATTACACATGTCTGTTTTACAAAACAAGAGTACTTGGGATGCGACAGGAAGATGGGATTCAGCCAAAGATGTAATGTACCAGTTTAAAGATAGTTCTGGAAAGGATATGGGTTTGGGTTGGACACACGAAGAGCCTCTAACCGAAGCTGCAAAACATTACATCTCCTCATATAAAGATCTACCTAAGGCTGTTTATCAAATTCAGAATAAGTTTAGAAATGAAACGCGACCAAAATCCGGACTATTGCGAGGTAGGGAATTTCTAATGAAAGATTTATACAGTTTTCACACGACAGAAGAAAGTTTGAATGAATATTATGAAAAAGTTGCCCAAGCATACTTAAATGTTTTTGAAAGATCAGGGATCCCTTCCAGGAGAACATTAGCCTCTGGAGGATTATTTTGTGATTTTTCTGACGAATTTCAAGTTCTATCCGACGTAGGAGAGGACACCATATATTATTGTGACCAGTGTGGCTACACAGTCAACGAGGGAGTGGCAGAAAAGATTAACCTAACAGAAAATTGCGTAGAATGTATTGGGAAGATGATAAAAGGAAAAGGAGTTGAGGTTGGGAATATATTCAAATTGGGAACCAAGTTTTCTGAAGCACTGGGGCTTATGTTTACCAATGAAGAAGGAAAGAAGAAGCCTGTTATCATGGCTTCATACGGTATTGGTCCAGGAAGGTTGATCGGAACTGTCGTAGAAACACATAATGATGAAAGAGGAATGATTTGGCCGGAAAGCATCGCGCCATATAAATTCCATCTGGTTAAATTAGATGATAGGGAAGAGGCTGATGAAGTTTATGATGCTTTAGTTAATGCCGGTGTTGAGGTCTTGTATGATGACAGAAAAGATAATAGTGCTGGTGAAAAATTTGCCGATGCTGATTTGATTGGATGTCCATACAGGCTTGTTGTTAGCAATAAGACGATGGAGAATAACCAAATTGAAGTAAAAAAGAGAACCGAGAAGGAAATAAAAATGATTGAGTTTGATAAGGTTCTGGATTTGGTTAAATAAAATTTGATAAAAAAAGAAGGCACGAAGGTGCCTTTTATGTTCCCGGAATCTTTATACGCATTTCGTATTCATATATTGCACGTCTTCGGGAAAGCTTTTGTGGTATGCGCACAAAGAAAGGTTCTAATTTGAGTTCTTTCAGTATTGTGTATGTCTTTAACTTTATTCCCGTGAGTCTGTCGGGGACTTTTTCTGCAGAATTTGGTGTTGACCAAAATTGGCCATTATTAGTAAAAAATCTGTCCACCAGAACACTGTCCTCCCCCTTCATTATTTCTTGAATAATTAAATCAAACACTCTCAAAACATATTTAAGAGCTTCCAGTTCGTGTCTCTGCTCTTCGTTATCAGGAAGATGTCTCTTAATAAGAGAGGATAGCTCTTCCTGTTTTTCGTTTAAGAGTATAAGGTGAGGGGTGATAGACTTCAATCGCAGAAAGATATCTTTGATATCTTCATGCATGAATTCAATTGCAGTCATAATATTCTCCTTTCGAGGTACAGTTATTTTATATCGCACACTATCTATTTTGTCAATTTGAAAAGATAAGATTTTCAGAGTATAGTTTTACAAATGTTTGATAGAATTTTTGGTTCATTCTCCAAGGATATTGGGATAGATTTGGGTACTGCAAATACCCTGGTTTATGTTAAGGGAAAAGGAATCATAATTAACGAACCATCTATTGTCGCGGTTAATCAAAAGACCAACCGTGTTTTGGCTATTGGATCTGAGGCAAGAAAGATGGCCGGGAGAACACCGTCATATATTAGTGTAACTCGACCTTTGGTTTCTGGAGTTGTCTCTGACTTCGAAGTAACGGAGCAGATGATTAAATATTTCATTGATAAAGTTCATCAAGATAAATTTGCTTTGATCCCTCGACCTCGGGTTGTTGTTGGTGTCCCTTCTGGAGTTACTGAAGTCGAAAAGAAAGCCGTAGAAGATGCTATATATAATGCTGGAGCTAGAGAAGTATATTTAATGGAAGAGCCTATGGCTGCTGCGATTGGTGCGAGGCTTGATGTTCAAGAAGCTGCTGCAAACGTAATCGTTTCTATTGGTGGCGGTACGACAGAAGTAGCTGTCATCTCTATGGGCGGTATTGTTGCCTCACGATCGTTGCGTATTGCTGGTGATAAAATGAGTCAAGACATTGTTCGATATCTTCGCGAAGACTTTAGTTTTCTTATCGGAGATATAACATCCGAAAATATTAAGATAGAGATTGGTTCTGCGGCAAAGCTTGAAGATGAACTATCTTCCAAAGTTAAAGGAAGAGATCTGATTACAGGATTGCCTAAAGAAATGGATATTACTTCCCAAGAAATACGAAAAGCAATGGGGCGATCTTTATCGGCAATTATATCAGCGGTAAAAAGTACTATCGAAGAAACTCCGCCAGAATTAATTGCTGATCTGATTTCTAAGAGTGTATATATTTGTGGAGGAGGGAGTTTGTTAAGAGAGATGGATAAATTAATCTCAAATGAAATCAAATTACCTGTGACTATAGTGGATGATCCTTTAACCGCTGTTGCCCGTGGCTGTGGGATAGCCCTAGAAGATACAGAAATATTGAAGGTAGCTTTAATTTCTACTTCTAAAGATAAATATATATGAAGAAATTCACCGTTTTGATCGTTTTGGTAATAATCGTAGCGGTCAGTGGAATATTTGGAATCAGAGCGATAATGGCAGGCACTTCGTCTGCTATCTTAAATAACGCTGCATCTTTTCTCTTTGGAGTACAGGACGTTGTTCAATTTCGCGGGATTATAAGTGAGAATGAGACTCTGAGAAGCGAAATGTTCGATCTAAGAGCTCGTTTAATAGAGACAGAGGATATTCGAATAGAGAATAGTCTTTTAAGGACACAGCTTAGCGCTGGAATAAGAAATAATTATAACCTAGAAGCGGTTAAGTTTTTTAACATTAGTTATGAAGAAATAACTGCTACGGCTTTTATAAATAAAGGAGAAAATAACGGTATTGAAGTGGGTATGCCTGTTATAACCGGCAGATCAACTCTGGTTGGTCTGGTTCGTGAGGTTTTTGATAAATATTCAAAAATAATGTTGGTAACCGATAAAAGATTCAAGATGACTGTTTTAGATGAGAGTCTGGATCAATTTTTAGCGATTGGTAATGGAGGGGGTGGTATTCAATTAGATTTTGTTACTCCGCGGGATGAATTCAAAGAGGATGAGTTAATAGTCACAGAAGTGTCAGAACATGTACCTGCGTTTTTGGTGGTTGGAGAAGTTAACGCTGTTTCTTATGCAGAAACGGATTTATTCAAAAAAGTTATATTGAAGCCAGCATTTTTGGAATTAGATTTAAGAAGTGGTTTTGTAATTAGAGATTTTTAATGAAACTCCTTTATCTTATTCTTTTATCAATAGCGGTATATTTTTTGCAGTTTTTGATCCTGCCATTTTTTAATGTACATTTCAATTTATTCATTCCATTTGCTCTAGGATTCTTTCTTTGTAGAAAAAGAGTTTCCCGGATTATATTTATCGCTGTAATATTCGATGTATTCAGCGGTCTACCATTCCCTGTGATGACTCTTTCGTTGGCCCTCACGTTCGTTGCATTATTCATATTATATACTCGGGTTGCCGAGGATTCTGACTTGTGGAAGATTGCTGTGATATTACCTGTTTCTATTATTTTATATTGGCTATTCGTATATCTCATTAGTTTGGGGTTAGGTTTATTTAAAGATTATTTCTCCATCCCATTTAATTTAATATTCAATTTTAGTTTGATATGGAGTGTAATTTATTCTGTAATGGTCGGTACAGTATTCTATTATATATTTAAAATGCTTTCACCTAAGCAATCAATCTATGTTTAATAAAGAATATAAAATATCTTCTTCGAGACAGGAATTAAATCCAGAAGATACTTTCGCAGATACATATAGTGGGTACGAAAGTATGGAGGTCCCAATATCACCCTCTGTTTTTAGAATCTTTGGGTTGATAGTTGTCTGCGGATTGATTCTTTTGGGCTTGTCTGCACTTAATTTGCAAGTTGTACAAGGGCAAAGATATTTGGAATTGTCTTTGAAAAATAGTGCTTTACCTTACGCAGTTTCTCCACCAAGAGGGGTTATCTATGATCGAAACGGAGATGTTGTTGTAAGGAATAATCCATCTTTTGATATAGTCGTCGTTAGTCGTGAACTTGATGAATCGGAGATCCCAGAGATTGCTTTGACTCTTGGAGAAATAATGAATGTTAATTTTCAAGAATTGGAAGCGAATTTGAATAAATGGAAAAATGAATCAGTTTTTTTCTTACAAAAAAATATTGGTAAACAGAGTGCTATAAAAATCGAAAACTTGAAGATAAAGGGAATATATACCGTAGTTAATGCTGTTCGTGATTATATCTACGGGGAGAAGATGTCTCATATGGTTGGTTATGTTAGTAAGGTTTCTCCGGAAGATTTAAGAGGGGATTCATATTATAGAACAACAGATATTGTGGGGAAGCTTGGTATTGAAGATACTTATGAAGAATATTTGAGAGGTGATCACGGAGCCGTGCAATTTGAAAAAAAATTCGGATCCTATGTTTTTGAACAACCTACAATCGGAGACAATCTTGTTTTGAATGTTGATGCGGGATTACAAGTAAAACTTTATGACACGATGCAAGTAATGCTGCTTAAAAATGGATTAACCAGAGGTGCTGCTGTTATACAAGATCCTAACACCGGAGGTATTATGGCAATGGTTAGTTTCCCCTCGTTTGATAATAATGATTTTATAGAATCTTTGAGTAAAGATGAATATAATAGATATTTTGAAGATCAGAACAAGCCGATGTTCAATCGTATTGTCTCGGGAAGATATAACCCAGGATCGACAATCAAGCCGTTGATAGCTTTGGCTGCATTAGAAGAAGGGATTATAGATCCGAATAAGATTATCTTAAGTACAGGACAAATTACTATCGCCAACCAATACAATCCAGAAATTGTTTATGTCTTTCATGATTGGAAACCTCTTGGCTGGGTGAATATGAAAGCTGCGATCGCTATGTCTTCCAATATTTACTTCTACCACCTGGGTGGTGGTTATGATGATGTCGAAGGATTGGGGCTTGAAAGGATTAGAAAGTATATGAAATTTTTCTTGATTGATGATGTGCTGGAGATAGACCTTGGGCCTGAGGCTGCTGGTTTTATACCAAGTGCAGAATGGAAAGAGGAAACATTTGGAGAACCTTGGTATAAAGGAGATACATTTAATATCACTATTGGTCAGGGGGATCTTCTTGTTACTCCTTTATGGTTGAATTCATTTACTGCAGCGATTGCAAATGGTGGTACTATCTACAAACCTCAGGTAGTTCAGAGTATAATAGATAAAAATAAAAACGTTATTAAAAAATTTGAGCCGGAAATTCTTACCAAACTACCATTCTCCCCGGGTTCATTTGATATTGTAAAGGAGGGGATGCACGAAGTAACCTTAACTGGAACTGCGAGATCATTGGCTAACATGTCAGTCTCTGCAGCAGCTAAGTCTGGGACTGCACAGCTCGGTTCGGGGATAAAAAGAGTGAATTCTTTCTTCAATGTGTATGCTCCATTTGAAGATCCGGAGATAGTTATAACAATATTAATTGAAGAACCCCAGAACCCTAATTTAGCTAATGGGGTTGCAAAAGAAGTAATAGAATGGTACTTTGGTCAATCGAAAGAAAATATGATAGAATAACTTATCTAAAGCATGCCACAATATTTGAGCCCCAAAGGGCTGGAAAAAATAAAAAAAGAATTAGAGGAAAGGAAAACAGTTCTTCGTCCTGATATCTCACAGAAGATTCAAGAAGCAAAAGAGCAAGGTGACATTTCCGAAAATGCCGAATATGCTGAAGCCAAAGAGCTTCAGGCTTTTAATGAAGGGAGGATCGGAGAATTAGAAGCTGTATTAAAAGATGCGATTGTTGTTAAAAAGAGTGGAAAAAGTTCGATTGTAGATATGGGCTCGACAATTAAGGTTGAATCTAAATTTGGTATTCAAGAATTTACAATAGTTGGTGCATCGGAGTCGTCTCCTGCCGATGGATTTATTTCTAATGAATCTCCTCTAGGACAAGCATTCCTGGGGAAGAAAGAAGGAGAAGAATTTACCGTAGAAACTCCTAGTGCCAAAGTTAAATATAAAGTACTCGAAGTAAACTAGTGGCTTTAGAAGAAATCCGAGAAAATAAAATAAAGCAGTTAGAAAATTTAAAAAAGGAGGGGATTAATCCTTACCCTATTAAGTCTTGGAGAACTCATAAGATATCTGAAGCTATCAATCAATTTGACGAACTGGCTGAGAAAAGCAAGAAGGTTGTTTTAGTGGGGCGTATCATGGCTAAGAGAGAACACGGAGGTTCTGTTTTCATCAATCTATACGACGGCTCTGGAAAGATTCAAGCGTATATCAAAAAAGATGCAGTTGGAGAAAAAGAGTTTGATATATTTAGAGAAAATATCAGTGTAGGGGATTTCTTCGAAGTATTCGGAAAGTTATTTGTTACTAAGAAAGGAGAAAAGACTTTAGAGGTAGAGAAGTATAGAGTCTTGGCTAAGTCAATTTTACCGATGCCTGAAAAATGGCACGGGCTTCAAGATGTTGAAGAAAGGTTCAGAAAAAGATATCTCGATCTTCTATTTAATGAAAGTGTAAAAGAAAAGTTTATCACGAGAATAAAAATCACAGAAGCTCTGAGAGATTATTTCCAAGATGCTGGATTTTTGGAAGTTGAAACACCTATGCTTCAAACACTAGCTGGTGGAGCAACTGCTAACCCGTTTGAAACACACCTGGATGCACTCGATATGGATCTGTATATGAGAATCGCTCCGGAATTATATCTCAAGAAATTATTAATAGGCGGATTTGAAAGAGTTTTTGAAATGAACAGGAATTTCAGAAACGAGGGTATGTCCCGGGAGCATAATCCTGAATTCACTATGCTTGAAGCGTATGCTGCATATCAAGACCATGAATGGTTGATGGATTTTGTCGAAGACATGATCAAGCAGGTAGTAAAGAAGGTTTTGAATACAGACACTATTACTTATGGAGATGAACAGATACATTTCGGTAAATTTGCACGAAGAGAATATGACCAGTTATTTAAGGAAGAGTTAAAACTTGATTTGTCGTCAGCTAGTGATGAAGATTTGGTAAAGTTTGCGAAAGACAATAAGGTTGTGATGGAAAAAGGAATATCCCGAGCGAATGTTGTCGATGAGATATTTAAGAAATTAATCAGGCCTGGTATTATTCAGCCGACATTTCTTATGCATCATCCGATCGAAATCTCTCCGTTATCTAAGAAATTAGAAGGTAACGAAGAGCGTGTGGCTAGATTCCATTTAATTATTGCAGGTAGTGAGCTTATAAATGCATTCTCTGAATTGAATGACCCTATCGATCAAAAGGAAAGATTCGAAATGCAGGAAAAAATGAGAGAGCAGGAAAAAGTTCCTGAATCTCATAGATTTGATCAAGACTACATCGAGGCACTGGAGTATGGTATGCCTCCTGCAGCCGGATTAGGTTTGGGGGTAGATAGATTTGTCATGCTACTAACCAATTCTCATTCTATACGGGAAGTTATATTATTCCCGCTAATGAAAAAGAAAGACTAATATGTTAGATATAAAATTATTACGAAACGATCCTAAACTAGTTAAAGAAGGGATCAAAAGAAAAGGAACTGACCCTGCTATCGTAGATAAGATTTTAGAGGTGGATAAAAGAAGAAGAGAAGTGATGGCAGAAGTAGAAGCTTTGAAGGCAGAACAAAATTCCAAATCAAGTGGCGGCCCAAAAGGACCAACTGAGTTGGAAGAGTTAAGAAAATTAAAAGAAAGAATCAAAATTTTAGATCAGGAGCTAAAGAATATAACCGGGCAGTATGATGAGTTAAAATACCAGCTACCAAATCTTCCCGATGACGACGTACCTATTGGCGAAGATGAGGGTGACAACATTATCCACAGAGAGTTTGGAAATAAAGTTGATTTTGATTTCAGCCCCAGGGAGTATATGGCTCTAGGAGAATCTTTAGATATTATTGATACCGAAAGAGCGGCAAAGGTTTCTGGTTCACGCTTTGGGTATTTGAAAGGTGGAGCTGTGTTACTTGAAGTTGCTCTCATTAATTTTGTTATAGAAAAACTTACCGACAAAAAATTTATCGCTAAGGTAATTAAAAGTTTGAAATTAAAGATCAAAGATAATCCGTTTGTCCCTGTTATCCCTCCGGTGATGATTAGACCGGAAATATATAGAGGAATGGGAAGATTAGATCAAGGCCAGGAGGAAGAAAGATATTATCTCCCAAAAGACGATCTGTATCTAATCGGAAGTGCAGAACACACATTGGGTCCGATGCATACTGATGAGATTTTAGATAAAGAGGAGCTCCCTATCCGCTATCTTGGATTTTCCACTTCCTTTAGAAGAGAAGCGGGGAGTTATGGAAAAGACGTAAAGGGAATTTTAAGAGTCCATCAATTCGATAAGTTAGAAATGTATTGTTTTGCCGATGCCGAAAAATCTGATGAAGAACACCAATTAATGGTTGGGATACAAGAAGCTCTAACTCAGGCTTTGGAAATTCCATATCGATTAATGTATATCTCAACTGGAGATATGGGCTGGCCTGATGCAAAACAATTTGATCTTGAGATGTGGATGCCTGGGCAAGATACATATAGAGAAACACACAGTGCTTCGAATACCACGGATTTTCAATCACGAAGATTAAATATTAGATACAAAGAAGATAAAGAAAAAAGATTTGTTCATACATTAAATGCTACAGCTTTTGCTATAGGTAGAACCATAATTGCGATTATAGAAAACTACCAAACAAAAGATGGGCATATTGAAGTTCCAAAAGCGCTTCAAAAATATATTGGAATAAAACAAATAT
>SDBV01001200.1_pt1 | contig 38820 bp, 39 predicted proteins | sample 2277081 | NCBI WGS metagenome assembly SDBV01 (sample SAMN10402039, study PRJNA504765) | marine sediment metagenome | isolation source: marine sediment core GS10_PC15, 223 cmbsf | place: Arctic Ocean: Southern Knipovich Ridge | collected 2010 | reverse complement strand
GTGCGACACCTTTCTTTGTATAAAAAACCGCAATTTTATTATACTATTAGAATGGTGTTGCACTTCATTTTAGATCATGGCTACTCTCTCTGACAACATTAAGCATAGCATCCATAACGGCTATGAAAACGGACGAAACAAACAAGAAAATAGTCCCAGCCGCTCAGAGCCAAACTAAAACTGATGAGCCAAAATTTCACCGGTTCCTGGAGCTGCCCGCAGAGTTGCGCCAAGCAATTATAGATCACGATTTCGCTAACACCAGCAACATAATCCCGTTCCTCAAACGTATAGTCACATTAACATGGGTCAGTCAAGGCTTTTCAAAGGACGTTACAGCTGCTTGCACAGATAAAAGACTCAGAGAGCTGTATGACAGGAACATGCTTTTATTTTGCGCCACAATGATGCTATCCAAACAATGCCTGTCTGACATCCTCCTCAATCTGGCAAAGCAGCTCGTGCAAAAAAATGGTCGCATATCAATTCCTGACCAAGGGTTGGTAGGCTTGATCAATAACTTCAATAATACATACGTAAACCTTTATAACCCACATAAAGAGCACACCAATACACATGAAGAGGGCGCCACTAATGCTATCAATGCCACCCTAAAATATCTTGCACAGATACAAGATCTATTACTGCCAGCACTGCGTACCCCACACCCCGCATTAGCTCATATGATCATAGAAACGCTTCATACTGAACCAATAACATTGCAAATGGCAATGATTACCCTTGCCCATTCCGATGCTTTCGAAGCGGGAGATTGCACGTCAGAGCATCAAACTTTCTTACAAAAAATGCTTAATTCTCTTCCTGAAGAGCTCCGCCAACTAGTTATCACTGCCTATGCCACCAAAGGAGTACTGTTACGGACAGATGATATTGCTGGTTTTGCAGGACGCTTTAAGGTGATTGGTATCGACTGCTTGGAGCGTAATCTAAGCATGAAACAATGCATTTCACCGCTCTTTACTGAAAAGAAAATTCCTGAAATGATTAGACGCCTATGGCGTGCAGCCTGCAAAGGAGATTCCGAAACATTAAATAACATACTCACCAACCCCTTATTTGATAAACATGCTCACAATAACAGCCTGGATATAGCTCTTTGCTGCGCCTCTCTTCATGGGCATGTAAACATCGCAGAAACTCTCATGACATATGATCTCACGAACCTCGCATGCTCCCTGGCCTTGCGAGAATCACTGCTTAGAGGACACATTACGCTTGCCAAATTACTTCTTGAGAAGGTACCTGTATCAGATATAGCCCTACTTCTAACAGTCATCTACACCTATCTATTGACCAGCAAGGATTATTCAGACAGCTTCCTCGAAGCCCTTTGCACTAAGATGAACTTACCTCACTGGATGAGTAATTTCATATCTGATTGTCGGCAAGGCGATACCGAACATCTCATATCCCTCATAAAGCAAGCAAGCGATCAAGACATATGCGCAGCCTCATTCATCATTGCTATGCCCCTTCTTATCGGAAAAGGCTATCATGCAATCGGTGACGTAATGTGGCAAACATGCATGAACTTTAACCCGCAAGTAACTACCTTGCTACTACAAGGTTTTGAAGCAATACTTCTCCATACTGGAAAACAACAGATTATCGATTACGTCAGAACTCTCTCTCAAATCACTCCGGAGCAACAGTAACCCTAATATTTCCTTCAGAAAATGCGAAGGCGAGGTAAAGCTCCCCTAAAACTCGGGCAACTCAGATCCGGCTAAAAAGTGCATGTGAAGATGAAAGACCCGTTGGCCTGCTCCATACCCATTATTAACCATCAATCTGTAATCTTTGGCTTCAGGGTTATCGGCGGAGAGCTTTTGAGCCATGCGGAACATGCGAGAGCCAAGACAACAGTCCTCTAGCTCCTGAAGATCTTTATAATGCTGCTTGGGCACAATTAAATAGTGGATTTTCGCCTTAGGAGCAATATCCTTGATAACGAGAATATCCTCCGTCTCTGCCACAATCTGGCCGGGAATATCACCGGCTATAATCGAACAAAATATGCAATCTGATTTCATACTCATGTATCCTTAATGGTGCCGGGGGTCGGACTCGAACCGACACAGTATCACTACCGCGGGATTTTGAGTCCCGTGCGTCTACCAATTTCGCCACCCCGGCAATACAATCATTTCTGCTCTTATAGAAAAGTGTAATACAAATCGCCGATTCGTCAAATTATCAAAGACGACAGAGTAATGATAGGCATATATACCGCAAAGATAAGAAAAGCAATACAGGTCCCTAAAAAAAGTATAAGAAACGGATGAATAAGCGTCACAAAAGAGCCGATTTTGCCATAGACCCTTTGGCGCAGAATTCCTGCTGCATGCTCTATAAGCCGGCCTAACTCTCCTGACGATTCACCGAGAGCAAGAAATGCCTCGATTTCAGCGCTCGCTAAGATAGTTCGACTCCAGCCGGAAGAGAGGGAGCCACCCGCCTCAACCACCGCTGTAAGCTCAGCTACCTGCTTTTTTATATACCCATTGCCGGTTACTTTAGAACAGACATGTAGGGCTTCAGAGACAGGAACCCCACTTTTAAGGAGCATGCCGAATGCGTGAAGGAGGTAAGTTTGGTGAACGGAGATGAGAAACGGCCCGATAAGAGGAAGTCTAAGAACAAGCCTCTGGGCACGTTCGCGCCTCGTAGGTATCCTCAAAAAGCGGGAGAGTGCGAAGGAAGTACTGACCACAACCAGTACAAGCCATACAACGTGAAAAGAACGCATAAACTGGCTCAGCGACACCATCAATCGTGTAATGAATGGCAACGGTGCATTATAGGAAGCAAAATAACGTTCAAAATGAGGAATAACCCCTATAAAAATACCGAGCATAATAAACATGAAAAAAAGGAGCGTAATAAGCGGGCCCATGAGCGCCGATTTTAGACGTGCTTTAAATACATACATCGAGGCCTGATGATCCACAAGGCTGTGCAGGGCAAGCCCCATATGACCCGTTTTTTCTCCAACTAGTATGACAGCTCGTGTCAGTTCATCTGAAAGATCATACAGCTCAAGCGCCTCACTCAATGGCATGCCCTCGGCTATACCTATTGCAATGTCTTCTACGGCGACTCTTAATACCGGCTGCTTAATCGTAGGAACTATCATGAGAAGAGCATCATGCACCGGAAAATGAGCTTGTAATAACGAGGCAAGATGAACAAAAAGCTCCTGCTTTACGCGGGAAGCTATGCGGGATCCAAACAGTGGGGAGCGAGCATGTAAAAGCCCTATCTCCTTTTTAAGGAGCGCCTGCTCAAGATGAGCAGAGGAGCGAGCATTGAGCATTCCACTATGCACCCGACCTTGACTATCGATGCCTTTCCATGAATATACTGGCATTTCTTTCACTTAGTTATATAAGACGTGTCTGCACAGCAACGCCCAGTTTAGACAGAACTTCATCCCGCGTCAACGAGAGATGAATCTTAATCCTTTTTGTGCGGGTCGTAGCCCCTGAGACGATACTTAATGACGCTTGTGGACATCGCAGAGCTTTGGAAAACAACCGTATAAGCTCTGTATTGGCCTTACCACCTTCAGGAGGACTTTTAAGATATGCTTTAAGCTTGCCAGAAGCATCTAAACAAAAGGTTGATCGTCCAGAACTGGGAGTAACTTTGATATCAATGATTATGCCCATTATATCTCCCTTGTTATGAAAGGATACATCTCTATACAACACCAGTTTGTCATAACTACCCCTCTACTATATACTAGAATATAGAGAAATTGTCTCGTTGTGGAGAGGTGGCTGAGTGGTCTAAAGCGCTTGCCTGCTAAGCAAGAATCTCGGAAACGGGGTGCGAGGGTTCGAATCCCTCCTTCTCCACCAGAATTATATTTGCGCCTATAGCTCAACTGGACAGAGCATCAGACTACGGATCTGAAGGTTAGAGGTTCGACTCCTCTTAGGCGCACCACTATCTCTTCTTTTTCGCCTCAACCCACTGTTTAATTTCATCGATAATTGCCGGCGCTGCATCTTCCATATTCTTTCTTGCAAGATCGATAAGCTCCGTCGAACGAGCTACCGTATAATCAAAAGTAAAAGTCCCACACCAGTTGGCAAAGCAGTCTCGCGGATTCAGGCGAGGAAACGCAGGATTCTTAATCAGGGAAAGATAGATAATAATCGGTGCTTGGACATTATTCGGATCTTTAAAGATCGCATACGTCTTATTTTCGAGTCCGGTATAATCGATTGGAGGAAGCACAAAGCCGCGCGCACGAAGATCTTTCTCAGCCTTTTGCAACTCTTTACCCACAAATGAGGATGCGGAAAAATCAAAAATGATAATAATATCTGATTTTCTGCGCATTAAGGCTTCTAATCCAAGATTATACGATATACCTGCATCGATAATACGTAAGAACTCCTGCTGACTGCGAGGTAATCCCAGCATACCATAGGTCCAATTATAGACATGTGCTGCAGCCGGCCGGAACCTAAACGGAGCAAGCTCTCCTACCTCAATTTTCTCAGCACCGAAGATTAACGCTTTCTTAAGGGGTGCAAAAGGAATTTTTTCCTGAAATTCATTCACAATATGACTCAGGCGAGCCGCAAACGCAGAGCCAGAAATGCCAAGAATATAGGATAAGTGGTAGGGTGGCGTATAGAAACGCATCTTTCCATTTAAAAAAGGCGCACCAAATGCGGATATAGGAATATAGCCACCAAAATAGTCTCCACCAGCCTCAAAGGGCGTAAATTCTATCCATTGGTAAGGCAATTTAGTGGTGACCGCGGTATATATCGGGAAAATCCAGTCTCCCGTTTTCACTCTCTCCGCTTGCTGAGACATGAATGCATTAAGAGGCCCTCCAGGCAAATCGGAAAGTAAATTGTGTGCCAACATTCTGCCATAGATATTAACGGGCGTAATCGGCTGCTTGAATGCCAGTCTCATAATAAGATTATTAATGATGCTCGGAATGGATGGCACTATCAAATAAAAATCTTTGGTGATCTTCTGCTGCAATCTCCTTTGTAGCTCATCAAGCGACCAGCCCGATTGCAACCATGGCCCAATCATCCAGGTCGACCCTGATACGCCCGATATATAGGTCGCTGTATCTAAGAGCCCCGTATACTGAGCAGCTTGCATAGAGCCCAAAAGGCCGATCATCGCCCGATAGCCACCACCACTGCCACAGAATGAGATACGGGGAACCTCATTATCGGTAAGTTGAGTCTGTAATAGTTGTTCAAGCGCACGCTTCACCTTCTTCTTACGCTCCTGTTGATAGGCTAGCTCCTCGCGAGGAAGGTCGGTACTTCTGCGGACGGTCACCGGTACTTTACTCAAATCGCCCTTAGTATACAGCCGCCTCACCTGACCAAGCGTCAGTTCATCAATTTTTTGACTTAGAGGAGCAAATTTTCTTTTAATCGGCTCAATAGCCTTCCACTCAATTGTGTTATACCCTTTAAACTTGCCCTTATCTAAAGCAATATAAAACGTGGAGCCGACGCCGATCGGGACATGGGGTAAAATATGATACTCACTGGTGGTTAAGACCGGCTTCAGATCACCCTGATTAAGAGAAAGTACTAATCTTCGATGCGGAAGAAGCTGAAATGGCGGCCGCTCAAATTTCTCCTTTTGACGCGACTTAATGAGTTTAACCTGGCCAACCCTGTTGAGCACTTTTTTGAAATAGTATACAGCGCCATAGAGGTCAAAAGATGACTTATTATGCACCTCAATGGTGTCAGCGCCAAGAAAGTCACTCGCTCCCACCATAACAAACAATAACAGTACTTTCTTCATACAAATCTCCCTTTTTTACCTTTTCCTACTACTTTTTAGTATAGTAGAAAAGATGCAAGATTTTCAATAATAAATTTATTTTTCGTGACAAGCAGTGCAGTCGGTTCGCCAGCGGTGTTCGTAACCCCCTCAAACTGATCGATATCAGGCAATACAGTACGCAGATACCCATAGGTACCCCGATGGCTCGAGGGCGCCCAATATTGATTTATACGGCAAAAAAACATACACTTAAAAAGCTGGAGAGATGGCTGAGTGGTTTAAAGCGACGGTCTTGAAAACCGTTATCCCGAGTGATCGGGATCGAGGGTTCGAATCCCTCTCTCTCCTCCAGAAGACTCATTAAAACCTCTCAGATAACAAATCTGACTAGAAAAGAGCTGTGCCGAACGGTCCTAGGCTTCACTCCCGATCCCTCGTGGCGAATCGCATCAAACTACTTTTGTTTCTGAGCAAGATGCGGTACACTCAAAACGATCAGAATACGTACCCTACCGCTATGCTTTTGACTATGAATGAACTTATTTTTTTAGGCTATGTGCTGTGCGTAAGTACCGCTTCACTTATTGCACTTCGCTTAGGCAAAGAAGGTCTTACGGCACTCTTCTGCGTGCAGGCAGTGCTTCTGAATCTTTTTGTTACAAAACTTATTACTCTCTTTGGCTTTACTGCCACAGCCTCTGATGCTCTCGCCGTTGGCATCACCCTTTCGCTTAACCTCTTGCAAGAGTATTATCAAAAATCTGCCGTACAAAAAGCTATCTGGATAGGCTTTTTCTCATCGCTGTTTTATACAGCACTTACCCTGTTTCATGGAGCCTACGTCTCTGCACCGACCGATATCGCGTCAGCCTGCTTTCAGCTCCTTTTAGCTCCCATGCCACGCATCGTTCTTGCCTCACTTGGGGTCTACTTACTCGTTCAGCATATTGGTGCAGCCCTCTACGGCTACCTTAAACAGATATGGCACACGCGCTTTTTCGTTGCACGCAATTATGGAACCCTTGCTTTTACCCAGCTCATTGATACCGTATTATTTAGTTTCCTTGGCCTGTATGGCATCAATGAAAGTTTCAGTTCAATAAGCACACTATTTGACATCATCATAGTGAGCTATATCATTAAATTAGTAGTCATTATTATAGCCGTACCGTTTGTACGGCTCGCAAAAAATCTTACGATCATTCAACCATGAGCACCTTTCATTTCGAGCTTATCCATCGGTCAAAAGTGTCCCGGGCACGTATTGGGAGAATTCATACGCCCCATGGTATTATCGATACGCCCAATTTCGTGGCCGTTGGCACCAATGGTACCCTCAAAGCACTCGATAATGTGATGGTTAATAACCTTGGTTTACAGCTTATGTTCTGCAATACGTACCATTTACTGGTTCATCCCGGAGTTGATGTCATAAAAGAAGCGGGCGGGCTCCATCTCTTTATCAATAGGCCCTACCCGATCATTACCGATTCTGGTGGCTTTCAGGTCTTTAGCCTCGCCTACGGAACGGTACAAGAGGAGCTCAAAAGTAAAGGAATGAAGCGGCACACCGAAACGGTCATAAAAATTAGTGAGGAAGGCGTCCTGTTTAGATCATACCGAGACGGCAGTCCTATGATGCTCACACCCGAATCATCTATCCAGGCTCAAAAAGCTTTAGGAGCCGATATTATTATTCCTTTTGACGAGCTGCCACCCTATCATATCGATCCTGCACGGCTCAAGGAATCTCTTGCAAGAACGCACCGCTGGGAAGAACGCTCACTGACAGAGCATAGGAAAAATCCACAAAATCAGGCTATATATGCGGTCATTCATGGAGGAATCGATCCTGCCTTGCGTGCCCTGAGCTGCAACGTACTCACGAGTATGCCTTTTGACGGCTTCGCCATAGGGGGCAGCCTGGGGAAAAACAGGCAGGAGATGGTTGATATACTCACGTATACTATGCCACTTCTACCCGAAGAGGCCCCCAATCATCTTTTAGGTATCGGGGACACTGAATCGATCGATGCCTGCATACCACTTGGAATCGATACCTTCGACAGCTCACATCCTACGCGTTGCGCCCGCCATGGCATGTTATTGGTATCATCAAAGTCGGTATCACCACAAATGGGCACCACCTCCATTAAAATTCTGCAAACAGGTTATAAGCGTATGCATGAGCCGATCGATAGTACCTGTGGCTGCTATACCTGCATACATTACACAGTCGCCTACCTGCACCACCTTTTTAAGGCAAAAGAGATGGCAGGCTTTACCCTTGCCTCGATTCATAATCTTCACTTTATGATTCGGCTCATGAAAGAGTATCAACAAGCAATTTTAGAAGATAGGATCTAGATGATACTCACTATTACCTCCCTCACCCATCCCCTTATCAAAAAGATCGTACGCCTGCATACTGCACGAGAGCGTAAAACTACAGGCCTCTGCATCATTGAAGGACGACGAGCACTCGAAACGGCCCTTACGCGCCTATCTCCTGATCAATTGTATTGCACAGAACAGCATATTGCGGCTATGAGCCAGTTAATCGATCCTTCCCAGATCATTCAGGTGAGCGATGCGGTTATGAAAAAAATAAGTACTGCCATCACGCCAAGTGGCATACTCGGGGTTTTCCACATACCCCCTGAGCCAGATCCCACCACCCTTATGCCCGGACTGGTCCTTGCCCAGGTAAGTGATCCGGGCAATATGGGAACACTAATAAGAACGGTGGCAGCCTGCGCTCTAAGCTCCGTGATCATTGTCGAAGGGGTTGACCCCTGGTCCCCCAAAGTAATCCAGGCAAGCGCAGGAACCATTGCTCTCGTCGATATTTTTCAGTGGGATTGGCATACGGTTGTTGCTTCAAAAAAAAGGATGCAGCTCTACGGGTTGGTTGTCACGGGAGGAAAGACCACCCACGCCATAGATCGCCATAATGCTCTACTGGTTGTCGGCAATGAAGCACGCGGCATCGACGAGCGGTGGCTTAAAGACTGCGATAGCCTTATTACATTACCGATGCCAGGAGGCACCGAAAGCTTGAATGCTGCCGTTGCGGGATCGATTGCACTGTATGAGATATTCGTCCACACTCAATATCACGCTCGGATCACCTAATATTCTCTTTCTCTGAACAGGATCTACTATCAGGACCCAGGATAGCGGTGTTTCATGAGAGCGCTGCGGGTGGTATGGTATTCACAAAATCTCTTATATGGGTAGACTGGTAGAGATTCGAAAAGAACGCATAACTTCTGAAAGATCCCATGGCACAAACCCATAAGCTATCCCTGCTATCAGCTAGTTTAATCAATATTAATATTATGCTCGGTACCGGTATTTTCATCAATACCGTTGTCTTGACGAAGGAAACAGGAAGTTTGAGCGCATTCATGTACCTTGGCGTTGCCTTACTCCTTCTTCCCCTTATTCTCACTATAGGAAAGCTCATCCATTATCATCCCAAATCGGGCACGTTTTATGATTTTGGCTTATCAGTAAGCCCTTTTTTCGGCTTTCTTAATAGCTGGAGCTATTTTATCGGCAAGTTAGGTACGGCCGCACTCGGCATCCATGTATGTATTTCCTTTTTGCAGCACATTATACCAGCATTAAGAGCAATACCTATTCTTCCTTTTGATGCCTGCGTTATCGTACTTTTTGCTCTTCTCAATCTTCTAAATCTTAAAATGGGACAAGCTATCCAGTATGCCTTTATAAGCATCAAGCTCATACCCCTGTTTTTCGTTATTTTTGCCGGGTTGTTTCTCATAAGCGGAGCACACTTTACCGCAGAAGCGTTTCAGTTTCAAGGTGTTCCCTTAGCAATGCCTTTTATTATTTATGCGTATACCGGTTTTGAGGCAAGCACCTCTCTGAGTACCCGTATAGAGAACCCGAAAAAAAATGCGGCCCGTGCTATATTCATTTCATACGGCGTAGTCGTAACCATCCTGGTACTGTTTCAGCTCATGTTTTATGGGGCACTCGGTACCGCTTTAGGGGCACTTCCTGCAGGTTATTTGGATGCCTTCCCCGCTTTTCTGAGTAAAATTACTTTCTCAGCCCCTGTAAGAAATATCGTCCAGACGGTACTCCATCTCGCTATCGCATCCTCTTCTTTAGGAGCATCCTATGGTATTATGTATAGTAATAGCTGGAACCTCTACACACTCGCCCAGAATGATCATACCTTTGCAAAAAAGCTCTTAACATCATTCAATATTCATGGCATGCCCTATGCATGTATTTTAGTAGAGGGCTTTCTTGCGCTCATCTACCTGTTCATTACCCAGGGAAATCAGGTCCCTCTTCAGCAAGTCAGTGCTTTGGGAGTAACTATTTCCTATACCCTGAGTTCAATTGCCCTGCTTGTTCTTACCTTGAAAAATAAAAAAGTTATCAGCAAGTTGAGCATCTTCAGTCTCATAAGCTGCGCGTTTTTTTTCAGCTCATTTATCTGGACTATTACCGTAAGTGGCCCCACGCTTATGCTGATGACATTCATAGGTCTTATGATATTTGGTAGCTTCATGTTTTACAGGAAGCATCAACAGCAGTCCCCCGACATAAAAGTATTCGAAGATCTTTTTTAGCCCTAATATTACCGTAATTTCAGCGTCATCAAGGCGATAAGGCAGAGCACAACAGAAATAATCCCAAAGCGGGTCGTAATTCTAGCCTCCGGCCATCCGTGCATCTCAAAATGGTGGTGCAGTGGCGCCATATGAAAAATCCGCTTACCCCGATATTTATAAGAAACTACTTGAACGATCACCGAAAGCGTTTCAACAACAAATAACCCGCCCGCAATCGCAAGCAGAAGCTCCTGCCGCGCCATAAGAGCCATGAGAGCAAGACCACTACCAAGAGCAAGTGAACCGACATCTCCCATCCAGATCTGGGCCGGATAAGCATTATACCATAAAAAGCCTAATGAAGCTCCGACAAGAATAGCTCCTAGAATAGCTATCTCAGCTGTTTGCGTAAAAGGAATATGCAGATAATGAGCAAAAGTAGCATTTCCGGCAACAAAACAGATTAGAGAAAACGTGCCAAAATTCGAAATAAGTGAGCCGATAGCAAGTCCATCGAGCCCATCGGTGAGATTTACCGCATTACTGGTCCCTATTAGAATAAATACGGCCCAAGGAATAAGGAGGAGCCCCAATTGAGGAGAAAACTGCTTGAAAAAGGGCACACAGACATCAGTTGGCGGCATTACAAACCAATACCAGCCGATAGCAACAACCAAACCAACCGCTATCTGGGCTTTTAATTTATGGGACTCTTTTATACCCTTACGAAAGCGAATCTTGCTCCAATCATCCCAGAGCCCAATAGCCCCGAAGCCAACGAGGCACAGCAGGAATATCCATACTTCAGGCTTTGCAAGATTGGTCCATAAAAGAGCCGTCAGAACGGTGGTAAACAGTATAAACAGGCCTCCCATGGTGGGGGTCGCCTCTTTCGCTTGATGAGTTTCCGGGGTATATTCACGGGCTTTCGTGCGAAAGCGGGCTGCTTGGGTAATAAACCAAGAACCGAACATAAACGAAAATACCAAGGCGGTGAGCAATGAGGCCATCATCCGAAAGCTTACATAATGTACCACATTAAAACTACTGATAGACTGCTTTAACCATAAGGATAGATGATACAGCATAGAAAGCCCTCAATTCAAGAAACTATTAAGAAAGCATACCATAATAATCAGATCGCCACACCCATTGACATATTTTAAAACTGTTTTATACTTGAATATATATACTAAAAAAGTACCCTACTCAATTGCAGAGTAGGAGTCTTTTTCATTTTATTTTTGCATATAACCGATGAGGATTATTATGAAAACAATAACAGTATTAAGAAATGGTCTGTTCCTTTTTCCCCTTCTGTGCTTAGTTAGCTATAGCATACAGGGCAGTGAAGCGCCTACAGACACTTCTGAAAAAAGAAACCAACATGTAAGCACTGAGAGGCCTCAAATGGTTCTCGAGTATGAATCACCTACGGCGTTTATGAAAGCTTTCTTAGATATCTCTAAGAATACCGATAAAAAGCTTCTCTGGTGGGCGGCACAGATGTACCTTCTCTGCAAACAAGATGCTAATCTGAAGCAGTTTAGTGTTCAGCTTGTCCAAGCAGCTAGAAATGGAAAGTCGGCTGAAAACCCAGAAACACGTGCTACCCACATTTCAATGCTCTTTGTACAGCATCAAAGATCCTTTTCTCCTGAATTACAAAGCCATATTCTTAATATCGGCTTAAAAAAAGTTCTTGCTATACTAAGAGTAAGAGCTCAAAGGTAAGGGAATGGTGGCAAGGGCTCCTTGATAGGAGCCCTTGCCAATGAGTTCTTCTTTTATAAAACAAGGCAGAATGTGCATTGCCTGCTCAACAGGTACTGCATTGCACCAAGATTATCATTATGTTAACTCTGCGAGCTCCCTACTATTTTCCTAATTCAACCATACTATACAAAGCTAAGATTACTAAGGGCTTTACGAACAGATTCTCCTCCACTCTAAAAACTGAAACTTCTTACTTGGATGATCAGATAAAATGTAACAAGCTATTAAACTCTCACTTCATGCTTAAATAGAGCATTTAGGGCATATTAAATAGAGTACTGTAGCTACCAGATACATCAAAATACACAAGCATTACCCCCCCCCAATGTACGAATCTCTCTTTCTAATCTTGCTAAAACGGCAATCTGAAATCTAATTGAGTATTACTCTACACAAAAAATCTCATATTTTTCGCCCAATTGATTTGATTTTTTCCTGTTAATAGGCTTTACTAGAATGGTTGAGTACAAAAAAAGGAGCTGTTTCTCGCATCATTGAAATCCTACAAAGCCATACAAGGTAAATGGAAAGGTATTAGCATGATAAGACAACTCAGCCTACTAGCATGTTCGTTGCTGGTTCTTACTACGCAGGGATCGTACTATCCTCAGGCTACTCTAAGTAGCAGCTCGTCTGAAACCGGATTTTCACCTTCATCAGAGTCATTTCCCTCAGAAATTTCAGTAAATGTCCATATATTATTCGATTTCGCAAAAAAAGCACAATTTGGTTTAATAAGAGGGTACATAACTGCAAATCAGCATATCTACCATGATCACCCCCAGTGGCTTAATACACAAGACGAAAATAATAATACTGTTTTACATCTGGCCCTTGAAGCACAGCATTTGCAATGTTACACATATTTAGTTGAACAGGGAGTAGACTACACCATAAAAAATAAGGATGGAGAAACTGTTCAGGACTTTGTGATAGGAAATCAAAGATTTGCAGAGGTCCTCCAAAAACAAAAAGATACAATAAGCAAGAAGCTGAAGCTGCATTCCAAGAATAACAAGCCTATGCCTGGTCAGGAAGCAACCTCTCTTGATAATTTTCTTAGTGGCAATCAAGAATTTAATAGGGTCCTTGAAGAGCACAAAAAGAGGACACGTCCAGAATCTCCATTTTCCTCGCCAGTACGTAAAAAAAAGACTAAACCTACGTCAAATCAGTTAGCGACCCCTTTTGATACTTTTAGGAAGTTACATCCGGAAACCGCCGATTTTGTGAAAGCATTGCAAGGGTATGAACAAAATAACGCTCATAAAAACCTTATTGAAACGTTCAGAGAAGGGCTTGATCTAAATCTTTCCTATAATAGCCAAATAATGCCCCCACTGAGGACACCACTGAAACCCAATAGTACGCTTATAGAAGCATTTCTTCAGGTTCATGCAGTTGTAAGAGAAGCCCATTCCAAGATAGCTGAGGAAGTAGAAATAGATTTAGATACGCATTTGAATAAGCTCGACCCTAAGTTCATACCTGGATCCATATATCTTCTGCGTCAAGACCTACAAGATGGAAGGCCCATTGAACCTTTACCAGTACGTAAACAAGAAAGCGAACATAATTTTCCGGCACGGGTTCTCCACAACGTCAACGAGCGGCTTTTCATTTCCCCTGCCGCGAAAATACATGCTGAAAGAATCATCCGTTCAGAGGCGCTCTCAACCGAAATGAATATTCCGATCTCCGAGCCGGTCACTACGAATGACACAGCACTGCCTCCCCCTATGCAGTTTCTAGCAACTGAGGTGCCTAATTCACGTTCTGAACAGCCTACAGCTGCAGTACCGGCAGCTCAACCAACTGGGATGCTATTACCATCAGCATCATTCACCGGTCCTCTGATAACCACTCCGAAAGTAACTGCATCTGTGCCACCATCGTCTAGAACAACAGACGTGCATGGAGATAGGAGAACGAGCTTTTTTACCTGGACAAAGATGGGGCTGGGACTTGCTGGCATAGCTGCTATTATCATGTGTAAAAGGTACTATGATAAAAAGCAGGACCAAAGCACAGATAGTATGCTATCTACAAAATAGGCTATATGCCGCACATTTCTTAATATTTTTGGAAGCAATGAGCTCTCTAGATAAAACTGAAGCAACGCTGAATAAGCAAAAAACTATCATAGGTAATTTTTGCCGGGAAGCCCCCACTTGCCTGGCAAGCAGAACACCTGAGTACTTACTGTAGGCATAGGCACATGGCGACTTTTTTGCTATACTAGAACAGATATACACAAAGATAATCATTCTATCTAGATGAAAACCTATGAAGACCTACGCATATGATTTTGACGTTATAGTAGTCGGTGGTGGTCATGCGGGCATCGAGGCTGCCTATGCAGCAGCCCGGATGGGCTCCCGTACACTCATGATTACGTTGAATTTAGATCGTATCGGCCTTATGCCCTGCAATCCAGCTATTGGCGGTATCGGCAAAGGTCATATCGTATTTGAAATAAGCGCACTTGGGGGGCTTATGCCTCAGCTGTGCACACAAACCTATCTGCAAGCACGCATGCTCAATACCAGTCGAGGGCCAGCCGTTCAGGGGCTTCGCCTCCAAATCGATAAGCATGCCTATAATAAACTCAGCAAGCAAACCTTAGAGCATACTGAAAATCTCACCCTTATAATGGGCATGGTTGATGAAATCATCCTTGACGATGAAAAGATCGCACGGGGAGTCCGTACCCGTGAAGGAGACGTATACGCTGCTCCTACCGTTATTTTAACGACCGGAACCTTCTTAAATGGGCTTATTCATGTTGGACAACACAACTATGCTGCCGGCAGGCAAGGGGAAGAGGCGGTCGCCAATCTTTCTGTCTTTTTGCAAGGATTAGGCCTCAGTATGTGTCGGCTCAAAACGGGCACTCCGCCGCGGCTTCTGCGCACCAGTCTCGATTTTTCCCGTATGGAATACCAGGGATCTGATGAGCTTGGCTACCTTTTTGAATTCACACCCCATAAAGTTGAGCATAAGATCGGGTGCTATATCACACACACCAATGAACACACACATGCTCTTATAAAGAAAAATTTTCACCTGTCGCCCATATTTACAGGCCACATTAAAGGTACTCCTCCGCGCTATTGCCCTTCTATTGAAGATAAGATTTCTCGCTTTGCCGATAAAACGTCCCATCACGTCTTTGTCGAGCCAGAAAGTGCTTCGTGCGAGGAAATCTATCCTAATGGCCTCTCGACTGCCCTTCCTTTAAACATACAGCGTGAATTTATCCGCACGATAGCCGGCTTTGAAGAGGCAGAATTAACCCGTCCAGGTTATGCTGTTGAATATGATTGCGTTCTTCCCCATCAACTCTCGCATACTCTTGAAGTAAAGGCGGTTCCTGGACTTTTTTTAGCGGGACAAATTAATGGGACCACCGGCTACGAAGAAGCTGCAGGCCAAGGTATCATCGCAGGAATCAATGCCCATCTGAAAGCGCAGGGGAAAGAACCCTTTATCTTAAATCGAACAGAAAGTTATATCGGCATTATGATCGATGATCTTGTTACCCTTGGCATTGATGAACCCTATCGTATGTTTACGTCACGGGCAGAACGAAGGCTCATTTTACGGCAAGATAATGTGTTCGACCGTCTGGGTACAAAGGCATATAATCTTGGGCTCATAAGCGATGCTTTTTACGAAGAAATACAGCAAGAGAAAGCTCTTATAGAAAGCACCGTTACGGCCCTGACAGAAGGGAAAAAGCACGTTGAGCTTATGCGTCTTTTAGGAAGCGGAGAAATAGAGCAGGTACACCAGAAAATTAAGGATACTGCTGGTGATAACCTTGCCGATAGAACGTTGCGCTCTATTCATGCTGAAGTTCTCTATGGCCCGTATATAAAGCGGGAAGAAAAGGAAATAGAAAAAACTCATTACTTCCAACAGTTAGAAATCCCTATTACGTTTGAGTATAGTACCATTCCTGGACTCTCAATTGAGCTCCAGCAAAAATTAGCAAAGTATAGGCCTGCAACGATTGCCCAAGCGCAACTTATTCAAGGCATGACACCGGCTGCGCTCTCGCTGCTTATTTTTAGAGTACGGGAACGAACAGATCGCCTGCATTTAAGGAGAACCTCATGAACCCAAAGCTGCTCCCTTTGTACGGCCCTTTTGAACTTAACAGCTACAATGTCGCACTATTTATAGGTATCGGCACTGCCCTCTATGCAGCAGCTCGTTCCCCTGAGCGCAAGCGCATTATAGGAAAATCAGACTTTTTAAATATATGCATAGAAGCAGGAATTGCAGGTATTATTGGGGCACGAATATTACACATTATAAGCCAATGGCGCGATTATCACTCACTCATTGAAATGCTAAGCATTTGGAATGGCGGACTCTCCATCCTAGGCGCAGCTATTGCTGCTCTTCTGTATAGCATCTGGGCACTTAAAAGAAAGGGTCTTCCCGTTCTTGCTTTTCTCGATATAGCAGCCATATATGCACCTATAATTCATGCAATTGGCCGTATAGGCTGTTTTTTAACCGGCTGCTGCTATGGCGCCCCAACAGCGGTCCCCTGGGGTATCATCTACACCCATCCACTTGTCCTTGCTCCCTTGCTCAGCAGGATTCACCCGACGCAGCTTTATAGCTCACTTTTTTATGGGATCCTCTTTGTCTGCATGCGCTTTTATATAGAACCCCGCATCAGCTCAGCACATCAGAAAGGAACGCTCCCTGAGGGATCGGCACTATTCATCTATGGCATCGGCATGAGTCTTGAGCGATTCTTTATAGATTTTTTACGGGGAGATCGCACGCTGGTCGGTGAACCTTTTTCCTTTCTTTCTTTTCAACAGTGGGTAGCACTGGGGCTGTTCACAGCTTCATTGCTAGGATTACTATTTATACGCAAAATATCGGTTAAAGCTTATGAATCTATTTAGTTATATCAAGCAGTGGCTTCCCATCCTTGACGTGGTAAGCGAATATGCGACCCTTAAGAAAGTGGGCCTCTACTTTAAAGGCTGCTGGACGGCCAATTTTATTTCCAGGATTGAAGTCTGCCGAATTTGCCATAACAACGTGAAATGTTTTTGCATTCTTGCAAAATGAGATAGCCAGTGCCTCTCTTTTTGCTATACTAATATATTGTAATACACAAAATGGTTGGCAAACTAAATACTCAACATCGTGCAACATTAAGAATGACCCATCAGGTTTGCCATGAACACAAAGGAAGGACAAAGCTATGTGGAAAATTATACTATGTTCTGTTTTAGTTATGGTGCAGGCATCCGTGAATGCCTGTTTAGTGCTTGATTATAGTGCTAGAAGCATAACAGACGACGTAATTGCTCATGCAATAAGAAAGCCGCGACCTCTCTCTGTGAGTGATGTAATAAATCTACTAATGGCTACACCTGATCTTAATACGATTGAATCACTCAATCTGAGTGAGAATACTATTTGCCTTGATGGAACAATTGACCTACTAAATTTCATAGATGGTGAACTAAAAGAGGGTGGGAAATTACAAAATTTGAAACATTTAGATTTGTCATACAATCGAATTAGAGATTGGCGAGGACATAAAGAGAATATTGCTTTTGAAAAAGTGCTCAAGAAACTCTTGTCGAGACAAGATTTTTCTATAAATTTAAGTAATAATTATCTAGAAAATGACTGGGCAGTTTATATTAGAAGTAAATTCTCTAAAGGTAATTTATTCACAAAAATAATCATATGATGAATGAAAAGATTCTTAGCAGCCTTATGCTAATCATAATGCGCTCAAAGAATAATGTATAATATTTGGCACGAACGTAAAAGAAGGACAAAGCTATGTGGAAAATTATACTATATTCTGTTTTAGTTATGGTGCAGGCATCCGTGAATGCCTGTTTAGTGCTTGATTATAGTGCTAGAAGCATATCAGACGATGAAATTGTAGCTGCAATAAGAGAGCCACGGCCGCTTTCAGTAAGTAATTTGATAGATCTACTAAAGGCCACATATGATCTTGATACAATTGAATCACTTGATCTGAGTAAAAATACTATTTGCCTCGAAGGAGCGATCGACCTACTAAATTTCATAGATAAAGAACTACAAAATTTGAAACATATAAATTTATCATACAATCGAATTCGAGATTGGCGAGGACATAAGGAAAATATTGCATTTGAAAAAGTACTTAAGAAGCTTTTGAACAAGTGGCCAGATTTTTCTATAAATTTAAGTGGCAATTATTTAGGTAGTGATTGGGCACTTTATATTGCAAACAAATTCTCTTCTGAAGATGACTTGTTCAAAAGAATAATTATATGATGAATGGAATGGTTCTAAGCAGTCTGATTATATGCTTCTTTCATGTTGCACTCTTATTGTGTTCAGAATCAAGATTTGTGGGCTATGAAAGTCTTAATTTTACGCTACGAAACGCAGACAACGAAAAATTAACATCGGCGCCCAACGGAACTGAGAGAGCAATCTACGTATGGGATGACGTTTTGATAGATAACGATAATGTAAAAAGAAATTTTGATGTAAATAAGCTGCATAAGGTATTGCAAAGAAATATTTCAGGGGGAAAAAACAAGGTTTCAGCTGCCTTTACCATAATTTACAGAAGAAAAGATACTTTCTTTGCGATAAATAAGATGTTGACCAAGCCAACAGCTAAAGCTGAAGCTGCCAAGAAACAGTATGACGACTATCCCGCTGCTTTTGTAAGTAGTGGCAAATGTAACTTATCTGAGCTCTACAATAACTTATCTGAGCTCTACAGAAATGCATTAAAAAGAAATCGTAACAATGCATTCGCAGAAAAAGATACTGCTAAGGAGATTTTTGAACTCGTCAAAGAAATTCAAGCATTAAAATATGATACTGCTAACCAGTATCTGAAGAGCGCAATTTCCGAACCTGAAAAGGAATTAGCTGAACTTCTTAGAACTAACATAGAAAATCCTCAACACGACGTAAAAGATGTATTGAGCATTGAAGGTTCACTAAACAAACAACTAAAAGATTTTACAGAACACATAGTTGCACCTCTGGGGGGCTTTAATGAAAATCTAAAAAAGAATGATAATACAGAAGATTCAGCATTGAATTCAAAACTGAATGAGTTGCGTACAAGGTCCCCCAATCTTCATCTTAACCTCGACGACAATAAACAATGTGAATTAAGGAAGGAACGAGGTTATGGACCTGTAGCAGACAGCGAACAACGACTTCTTCATTATCTGGAAAACAAATTTTTTCCGCGAGAAAAACCTGCCGAAGGACTTTATGTCAAGCTAAGAAAATTTTATAAGGAAAATCAATTTACCTATCTACGTTTACATTTTAGTATTAATTATGAAAAATTGGATGAGGCAGAAGCAACCTACCAGCAAGGAATTGAGCTGGCCAAAGCAGTTAAAGAAACAATACCTTTGAAGGAAATTTGTTGCATCATACACATCTTTTCAACTCATGAGCCATGTCAATTTTGCGCAGCATCATTATTTCATGAACTTTACAAAGAAGATGATAATTTCGTGACTCGGCTAAAAAAATCAACAAACCTTACGCCTTTCGTCTTCTTTCTCATATCCTATGGGGAACCTTTGTCACAAAAGCACGATGACCCGTATCCATTGCGTCCGCAAGGAATAACTCAATCTGTCTTTTATCGTAGTTCTGATGAGACTTTCATAGATCTTGACGACATTTCAAAGAACAAAATATTGCCTCTCATGGAGCTAAAGAAAGATAAAACAGCGTCCAATGAGTGGACCATTGTTGACGAAAAAATAATACCTATATCATATCAAGATGTATAATCAAGAAACTATCGGACCACCTGAAATTTTTTCGCTCTATTTTTATGATAATCACGAGTACCTATGAATCTATTTAGTTATATCAAACAACGACTTCCCATTCTTGACGTAGTAAGCGAATATGCAACGCTTAAGAAAGCGGGCCTCTATTATAAAGGCTGCTGCCCTTTTCATCATGAGCGTACTGCCTCGTTTAGCGTGAGTCCCCACCGGGAAATGTTTTACTGCTTCGGATGCCATGCTGGTGGTGATGTTATCTCATTTATAGCAAAAATCGAGCACTGCTCCCCTTTAGAAGCCGCTCGGCATTTAGTTGATCGCTACCAGATACCGGTGCCTGAAGAGATAACCTGGGAAAAAAGCTCCCACAAAGAGGACGCAAAAAAGCTTTATCACACCACCTGCAGCATATTTGCAGAGTGGTGCGCTACGATGCTTGAAAACAATGGCGGGGCTCACGCGTATCTGACCGACCGCTCCATTACAGAAGAGAGTATTAAAGAATGGACGCTGGGCTACTGCCCTACCGATATACGAGGCCTTTTGAGTATCGCACAAAAAAAGGGTATTTTAGCCCAAAACTTTATCGATGCTCAGATTCTTCGTGAAGGAAGAACGGGTCTCTATACCCCTTTTGAAGAGCGGATTATGTTTCCCATACGGGATCATCTTGGACGCTTTGTGGGCTTTGGAGGCAGAGTATTTAAAAAAGATGATCAGCGGGCAAAATATTATAACTCACACGACCATGAATTTTTTAATAAGGGCACGATTCTCTATGGACTTCATCGTGCAAAAAAAGTAATCGCTCAAAAAGAGGCCGCCTACTTAGTTGAAGGATATACCGATCTCATTATTATGAATCAGTTTGGCTTTACCCATACGGTAGCCACACTCGGTACCGCCTGCACTCTGGAGCATTTAAAGCAGCTTGCTCGCTATGCGAAGCGCATGTACATTACCTATGACGGCGATATGGCTGGCCAGAATGCGATGCTGCGGTTAGTTGATCTCTGTTGGCAGGTAGCTCTCGATCCTTATGTACTTACCCTCCCCACAACCGATGATCCTGCTTCGTTCCTCCTCTCAGGGGGCAACTTGCAGGAAAAAATGGATGCTGCCTGCGATATTTTTTCGTTTGTCGTCCAGCATTTGGCAGAAGATTTCAAGAGCAAGAGTTTACAGGACCGCCTTGCAATCGCAAAAAAGGTTATCACACTTATTCATCAGATTCCCGATGCACTTAAACGGAATCTCCTTTTAAAACAGGCAAGCGACACGTTCGAACTCCCCCTTGCCACCCTCACCATGAATACTCCTCCCCAATCGCACAAAAGCTATACAAGGAGTATCCAATCAGCTGATACTGCCTCACGCGATCAAACGGCCGCTGCCGAGAGCCGTCAACACCCCGAAATATCACAGTTAGAAAAAAAACTTTTTTCTGCTATACTCTATCATAGAACACAGCTCACAGAGGAAGATAAGGATCTCATATCTCTCTTTCTTGATGAGCACCCCAAAAAACTTTTTAACCTTATAAGAACCTACAAAGAGGCAGAAGGCGCCGATTTTAATGCGCTTTTTGAGTTTCTTGATGAAGAGGAAAAAGCTTTGATCGCACAGATATCGATGACAAATGAAGAGAATCAGAAACAGGTGCCACAGGATACAGAAAGCGTCATTGCGCTCTTTTATAAGAAACAGTGGAAAAAGAAGGTGCATGATGTCAAACTAAGAGTGTATGAAGCGCAACAACAGGGCAATGGTGAGCGGGTGAAGTTTCTGCTCAATGATCTTAACGCACTGAAAAAAAAGATGCTGGGAAGGAGAATTGCATGATAAAAAAAGTAAAACCGACTACTGCTAAAAGTAAAAGCAAGGGCAGTGTTTCAAAAAAGCAGGAAGACACTAAACCGACTCCAGAATTAATTGAGGCGTTGATTGAACGAGGCAAAAGAGCTGGAGCGTTAAGCTACGAAGAGCTCATGGAATTCTCCGAGCGTAACCGTCTGACCGAACCCGAAACGAGCGAATTGTTAAAAACGCTTGAAAAAGAAAATGTGGAACTCTTGATGAGGGAAGAGGTTGAAGCTGATGGCGCACCAGAAGATTATGAAAAAGATGAGGGGAAACAACTCCATATAAAATCTCATCTTGCAACTTCCCTTGACTATGTGGGCGAAGAGCAAGAACCTGAGGAAGATGAGCCTGAAGATACCCGAAATGTCGTAAAAGAAGTAGGTGAAGCAGCGCACATCGCTGACGGTGTAAAATGTTATCTACGCGATATCGGTAAGATTCCTCTGTTGAACAAAAAAACGGAAACGCTCATCGCGAATCAGATAGCGCAAGGAAAAAAAGAATCGGTCGAAGCGATATCGAAATTTCCCTTTATTCATAAGGAAATTATCGCTATCGGAGAGCGTCTTACAAAAAATACGATACCACTCAAAGATATTATTCAGTTTTCAGAATTTGATGAAGAAAACCTTCCAAAATATGAGGAAGAAAAGCATGCTCTTCTCAAAACGATAGAGCACATAAGAGAACTCGTCGAAAACGAGTCCACAATCTATCGCAGTTACCGCGGCCAATTGGATAGTGAAAAGAAAAAAAAGGAAATGCTCAATGCCATTAAGGCAAATAAGGAAGAGATTAGTGCAACGATACAAACGATTAAACTCGCCAATAAGTTCATTCGCAAACTCGCTCGGCGTATCGAAAAAACGATCCAAAAAATAAAAGAACGTGAAGAAACGGTACGACAAAATGAAATGCTCTATAAACAGTATGCAGTAAAGAAATCCTTAACAGATGATGAACAGAAGGAAATGGAGGAATTTGATCGCCAGATCCGTAGCGGCAATAAGAGTATTAAAAAAGCTGAGCAAGAGCTTGGGTTACCGTTGCCAATATCGCACAAATACTGCCGCCAACTTATGCTCAGCCAAAGGAAAGATAAGCATGCCAAGGATGACCTTGCTCGTGCTAACTTGCGCCTTGTCGTTAATATCGCAAAGAAATATGTCAATCGTGGATTGCATTTTCTTGATCTCATTCAAGAAGGCAATATCGGTCTTATGAAAGCGGTAGAAAAATTTGAATTCGAACGGGGATATAAGTTCTCAACCTACGCAACCTGGTGGATTAGGCAGGCAATTACCCGTGCCATAGCCGATCAATCAAGAACGATTCGTGTTCCTGTCCATATGGTAGAAACACTTAACAAGATCAATAAAATTAAGCGCACCTTTATTCAGGAGCATGGCCGCGAACCAAGTCATGCGGAACTTGCTAAAGAACTGAATATCGATGAAAAAAAGATTAAGAATATCATAAAAATCTCCAAGGAACCGATCTCCTTAGAAACACCCGTAGGTGATAGTGAGGACGCTTTCATTAAAGATTTTATTGAAAGTGAAAATGACGTCTCTCCTGCTGATACGGTAGCAAACACCGATCTCAAGGAGCGGGTACGTGAAGTACTTAAAACACTCACCCCACGAGAAGAAAAGGTCCTCAAGATGCGTTTTGGCATCGATGTGGCATCGGAGCATACTCTTGAAGAAGTGGGTAAAGATTTCGCGGTGACACGTGAACGTATCCGCCAAATTGAGGTAAAAGCACTGCGCAAATTACGCCACCCTTCTCGGAGCAAGAAGCTGCAGACATTCTTCGAAAAAGAGTTCCATTTTGCCCACGATGAAGTATTAGAAAATGATATGGATGACGAAAAATGAGAATAATCTCGTAGAAAAAGGATAACCTCGCGATGGAACCTTCCCTAGATAGTTTTTTGCGTAATAATATACTCCTTTTCCTGATTTCAATCGCACTCTTCGCACTGCTTTCGTTCATAGAAAAAACGATCACTGCGCTGCGCCTTTTTAAGTTAAAAGAGCTCGCAAAAGGAACGAGCAAATACCGAACCCTTTTCCATATGTTCGAGCACAATCCTAATCGACTGCTCATCTACAAGAATTACCAGTTTAAGGTACAGCAGGCGAGCCACAAGCGTATTTTCTAGGTGCATATTACACCAGGGCTTCCAACAAATAAAAGCATTGAGGCATAATACAATCGAACTACTTCTAAAATAGTGGTGATAATAATACCCTCATACCAATATATGAGCGAATATCACTCTCTCAGAACGATCAGAATCACTAAATCGATTCAGCTCTTTTCAGCACCATCTGCTTGCGTATCTTATCAGCCATCACCTGTGTATAAACCTTTTGAAGGGCCTCTTGCTCCTCATTGGTAAAGTTATGCCATTGAGAGTGCTTGGCCACCTCGTGGGGAGCTACGGATAAAAGTTCGCGCGCTAAATCAATACTCTTCCTTTCCAAAGGAGAAAATATTTTTGCGATTTCACCCATCGCAGACTGAGTACTATAAAGATCGAAAATGTCGGATAGCTCCTCTATTTGGAAAGAATTAAGCCTATGCATAAAATCGTCATGCGCGGTTAATAAAATAATATTTTTCGCATCAAAAGGCGGCTTAAAATCAGGATTATCCTCTTTTACAGCATCCAATAAAGCTTGCATTCTCCTCTGCCAACCGAGGTCAACTAAGTTTGCACTACTAAGATGACTCAGCCCGTATCGCTCACAAAACTGATCCTCCCTATGTGTTAAAACAGTTATCTCATCGTGCAGCACCTGCAAAGCGTCTTTGCGCTGCTGCCCCGGATTTTTTTCTTCTCGATAATTCCCCTCCCGCCAATCATTGTCGCCTAATGCCATGCACGTGTGTAATTTTAGCTGATAATAATCGTTCCTATACTCTCTAAGAATGACGAGCAATGCCTTCCGCTCTTCTATACTCAATTGATCAAGGATAGTATCATGCTGTAAAAGCTGATGAGGCCCTTTTTTAATTTCCTCAGCGCTGGTCTGCCAAACAGTACGCAGCTGTGGAATATGCGATGATGCATCCGCAAGAAAGTTCATAAAATGCTTTGACCAATCGATGCTGGAGGACTCTTTTCTCAGAGTATGCGCGAAATGCCACGCACGAGACCGCTCAGCAAGGTGGCCTGCTGCACGCTTTAGGCCATACACTGTCGTCCCCACTACTATGCTACTCGCAGACGCTAAGATACCTAATGAAACCCACTTTGTACCAGGAGCTCCTGGAAAAGCCAAAGAATCAAGGAAAGAAGAGACTTTTTCTTGAAGAGATTTATCGGCTGCAGCAGAGGATGAAGGAACAGCATCCTCTTTCTTTTCTTCATCTTGGGAAACAACAGGTTGAGTGACAGCCGATTCAACTTTGTCTTTTTCAGCCGCCATCGAAAAGAGGCGGGGAGAAGCCGCAAGCACTGCATAGAGAATCAAACAGGTGATGTTCTTCACCGGAACTCCTTTTCATATACCTTTTTTACCAGAGTGATAAGGCCGCTCGATCTGAACACGTTTCTTGCCCAACCCCTCTCCATGTGATATATATCATTTCCTACAAAAAAAATAAAGAATCTTCTTAACTATGCGAGTGATCTAACGTTTGGATTCATTCTAGTTGTTCATTGTTAAGCGCCAATCTCAGTAAGAAAATAGTTTCTAACCTGAGCTTAGATTTTACCCATGTTTTCTGTTTTTCGGTAAGAAGTTCACCTAAGCCAGAAAGTATAGTGCGATCGCTCATATTTTCTAATGCAGTAATGCATTTCTGCAAGAAATGAGCATAGGGTATAGACGTCCTTAACTCAACAATCATTTTATTAACGGGCCAATTATTGTGAAGGAAAAACCACACATCATAAATGTCCCGGTTGGCTTTCCCCATCCGTTCATACATTGCAACCAATTTGTGTGCCGCCATATCTTCTTGAACCATAACCCGCATAGGTATCCCTAAATATGCTCTCAGATGATAGCGTGATCCAAATTGTCTCTTGTTTATCTCTACCTTAATATTTTGAGCGCCATCATTTTTTTCATCGTATGAAAGGAGATAGAAAAGTGAATATCTTTTGGCATAATCTTTCTTAACGGTTCCATAGTTATCAAGAATTTTTCTCATACTCTCAAAAATAGATTCCTGCCTACGGTGATCCAAAAGATCAAAATCTAAGTCTAATGAAAACCTATCCAAACCATAAAAAAACATCGCAGCAGTCCCGCCTTTAAACCCAAGAAACGGAGCAATGGAATCTTCAGTATATATATCCTTTAGTATTCGCGTTAAGATATTTTTATGCTGAACTCTATTAAGCATCATTCTTCTCGCTCGCTCATTGTATAGATTTCATACTGCTTTTCTACCTTATTCCGCATATGTCGACCGGCACCATACACTGGAAGGATCTCATCTACCCTATCCCAATTGAGGGGGTTCAGATTATCAAAATAATAATCCTTATGCTGATAGAGCATATCTAAAAAAGCCCGTTCGAGAGAGGCAATACTGTAATATTTCTTGATTTCAATCCCCGTATTATCAGTTAATATGGGTTCCTTGATTTTTCTAAATACATACGTTTGTCCATCAACAGTGATAATACGTGATTTGTATGAGGCAACAAAAATCTGGCTATAGTATTGAAAGATGATACCCGCTGATTGAAGCACAGTTTCAAAGCTTATATATGCGGGCGTATATATTTTGTTTGCCACTTCTCGTCGATCATACTTATTGTCTTTAGCATATAATCCCCGGCGAATATGATACAGTTCCCCTTTTTTGATATAGTAACTGAGCCGCGACTTCAATTTTTGCGAACTAACGTCGGGAAAAAGTATTATCAGCTCTTTAAATGAGAAAACTGTTCTTCGAGCCCTTAAGAGTATATTTAAAAAATTCTGTACCATGATTTTTGTGACCTAAATGTCAGAAAATTTCTTACCTTTAGGTCTTATTATACAAATTCCGGTGCTCATGTCCATATAATGTGGGTAAAATTATCTTTGATCATGTGAAGGCTGACGTGCTGAGCATGGATGAATTCAGCCGGTTCTTTCTGACAACTCCTGCTCATCATTGTACGCTGCATCGTGCATAAGGATTATACCGCATCAAGAAAGAAGACGCCATTCAACGACGGTCTTCACCCCCGATACTTTGTGTTATGCATATCTCCACTAACAAGTATCCTACACCTCACTTAAGATCTTTTTAACCGCCGCAATAGAGCCACTCAAACCGGCAGCTTCGTATGGCAGTATGATCATTTTATTATCTTTACCCTCCATAACCTCTCCAAGCGTTCCAATATACTTAATCGCAGCAAGATAGGAAAGAGGATCCTGGCCAGGTGCCGCTTTATGTACTAAGACGATCGCCTTTGCTTCAGCTTCAATAACCTTCAAACGAGCTTCAGCTTCACCTTGAGCATTAATAATAAGGGCCTCCGCAGTACCACGAGCACGTAAAACACTCGATTTCTGTTCACCTTCAGCTTCCAAAATAACGGCCTGTTTGGCACCTTCAGATTCTAAAATAATAGCACGCCGATCCCGTTCTGCGCGCATCTGCTTTTCCATAGCCACACGAATATCATGCGGCGGATTGACTTCCTGCAGCTCAACACGATTTACCTTAACACCCCATTTATCGGCCGCCTCTTCTAAAATAACACGTAATCTTGAATTAATCGCATCACGCGATACGAGCGTTTCATCGAGATCTAATGAGCCTATAACGTTACGCAGCGTGGTTTGAGTTAACTTTTCAATCGCCTCCGGAAGATTAGCAACTTCATAGAAAGCCCGCTTTGGATCGGTAATTTGATAATATAAAAGGGCATTGATTTCAACGGTCACGTTATCTTTCGTGATCACATTCTGTTTGGGAAAATCGTAGACACTTTCACGCAGATCAATTCTATGCATCGTGCGTGTATAGCGGTAATAACGATTATCCGGCCCTAAACTAAAGTAGCTCCACAGCGCTTCCCGCTGGCGATCAATAAAGGGCATGATCAGATGAAGTCCAGGCCCCAGAATGCGATCAAAGCGCCCCAAGCGCTCGATAATAATCGCTTGAGCTTGTTGAACCAACAAGACCGACTTAAATAAAACAACGATACTCAACCCTACAAGAAGGCTTAAAAAAACGAGATATATCATAGCTATCCTTTCCTAACAAGAGTGATCTTCAATTTTTTTCACCACAAGATGAGAGCCTGCTGAGCTTATCACTTTCACGAGTGCCCCCTCTTGAATAGTCCCTTCCTCACTAGGCAGGGCCGCCCAAAGCTCACCCTCAACTTTTATCCAACCCTTTTTATAATCGGATAACGATTCGGTTACAATACCCCTTTTTCCCAAAAGAGAATACACATTCGTTGTATGCAGCGTATCCTGAGAAATACTCTTCACATACCGCTTAAGTAGTACAAACGAACAGGCTGAAACCACCGCAAACACCGCAAATTCGGCTATAGGGCCAAGCTCAGACCAGGCTGTCACCGCAGCTGCCAGAGCTCCGACTGAAAATGAGATAAAGAAAAAGAGACCGGGAGAGCTCAGCTCAAGCAGAACGCTTATAATAAAAAGTATAAACCACCATGTAATGCTATTCATTGCATATCCTTCCTGATATGATTCATTGAGCACGCAACACTGTGCACAGATCTCCTTGTTGGCCCCTACAGTGCATTGAGCAGCACCCTTGCCCGAGTATATCTCGTGGTAGTTTACGATGCCCCCATTCTCTCAGTACATAGGTATGCCACCATTAATTTCGTACTTTTTGGAGTATAAGTACCCATCTCTGAAAGAGATGCAATTCAGCACCATTCAGTTCGTTACCGCTTCTTGAATTCCCCTGATAGGATATAGTATACTCCCATTAACAAATAAGTCGAATGAACCTTCTAATACGCTAGATTATACCACTATGGATAAACTGATTATCACTATTTATATTCATGGTACCTTGCTGCCGCGAGCCGTCGCCAGCATACCGCTCGTGCGTAATTTTTCCTTCTGTCCCCCAGGGTTAATCCGGGCCTCAGAGCTTGACGAAAAATTCCATCTCAATCTCATTGCTCGCACCCTTGAATCGAGTAATAAGGTCGCATTCAATCTTGAGCACTTTTACCTCTTTGGCTGGTCTGGGAAATTGCGTCATACCGCACGTAAAGAAGCTGCTCATGATTTGATAAAACATCTGCTTACGTTAAAAAAACGGGCTGAAGCCGCCCATAAGGTTCCCGTATTTAAAATCATTACCCATAGCCACGGGGGAAATGTAGCCCTGTATTTAAAAGAACACACGCATTCCAACAAACTCTGTATCGATGAGCTTATCCTTTTGGCCTGTCCAGTTCAAACAGAAACGGCAGAGTTTGTGCACGACCCCCTTTTTAAGCATGTTTTTTCTATTCATTCCCATAAAGATGTGCTGCAGGTGCTTGATCCTCAAGGAGTGCACAGTGTACTCGAGAGCTTAAAAACGATGGGACTTGCCCTTACGTGGACGCATCTCAAACGGTTAGGGCCGGTATTTTCATCACGCCACTTTAAAGCGGGAGAGCAAATCGTTCAACTCAACGTCAAATATCCGCATAGAGAATTTTTTCATTTAGAGTTTCTGCTTCCGCCTTTTATGAGCGCACTGCCTTCATTAATCGCCATGATGAGAGAGCACAAGAAGATTAAAGATGTCACCAGTGATGATCTCACCTACGTATTCACCCAGTAGGTATGCAAGATACGATGTCACATATGCTCTGCATTGCCAAAAGACCCACATCCGCACTGAGCGAATAAAAAATGCTCTGTAAGCTTAAGAATGTGGGAATTAATGAAATAAGCAAGTACAGGATCGACAATGGGTTAGGTACATGCTATAATGACCGGCATGAAAGTAATACAAAAAACATTCACCTATTGTCTCAAACCAACTGGTAGGCAAAAAACTCTCTTTGCTCAGTACGCAGGTGCTGCAAGGTTCATATTTAATTGGGGGTTGAGTGGCATAAAAAAAGCATTCGATGCTAAAGAGAAGATTCCTTCTTATACGGACATCGCAAATCAATTGCCTCAACTGAAAGATGCACAAGAAACACAATGGCTAAAAGAGTAGGTAAGGTGCATAGGCGCATAGCGAATAAGCGAAAGGATCATATCCATAAGATATCAACGCAGATAGTCGAAAGCCAAGATGTTATTATCGTTGAAACACTGAACGTTCAAGGCATGATAAGAAATAGGTGTCTTGCACAAGCGATTGCTGATGTAAGTTGGTCAATGCTGTTAAGGTTTCTCAAATATAAAGCTGACTGGTACGGCAAGAAGTATATTGAGATACCTCGTTTTACGCCTACATCAAAGACATGTTCGTCATGTAAGAGTCAACAGGAAATGCCTTTATCGATAAGAACATATCAATGTAAGAGCTGCGGTCTTCGATTAGATCGAGATCTAATAGATCGAGATCTAAATGCAGCGATAAATATAAAAGCGGCAGGGCTTGCCGTGTTAGCTTGTGGAGAGCAGGGCACAGGTCCGCTCAACGAAGCAAGAATCACCGGTTTTTAAGCCGGAGAGGGTCAATGAGTTCAAATGGGAATGATGCAAATGTATGCATACAATCCCTGAACGCATGGGGCTAAAGACCAACCATCTGCGAGCTATGAGCTCTACTAGAGAAAGAGGAGCATCCGTGGTTTCTACAACCTCACGATCAGCTTCACATACCCTTTTCATCGGATACACTAAAGAAGGCACAAACAGCCCTAAAAAAAGTAGTATAACCATACACAATGGAATACGCATAAGATGCCCTTTATACAAAATCGAACACCTCTCAGTATATCATGAATGCTTTCTCTACGAAACGCCCCTAAATAAAATAGAATAGAAAAATACTCATCAGAAAATTATTTTTAGACCATGATTTTATAAACAGCACCAATAAGAGAGTTATAATCAATATTATGATACGCCAATAACTCTTCAGGCTTGCCAGAACGGGACACTTCATGCACCGCAAGCATCTCGATGGTAATGCCCTCATTGCGCAGCGCTGCGCAGACCGCTTCACCAAGACCACCCTGTATAAAATGATCTTCCACCGTAATAATACGCTTATTCGCCTTGAGGGCCTGAGACTTTAAGGTATCCACATCTAATGGCTTAATGCTATACAGATCGATAACAGCAACGTTGATATTCTTCGCTTTCAACAACTCATACGCCTTGAGTGCCTCAAAAACGGTGATCCCCGCAGCGACGATACAGACCGTATCGTTATCACTTTCCTTAAGAACCTTACAGCCCCCGATAAAAAATGGTTCAGCAGAATCATACAGCACCGGCGTTTTCGCTCTCGTCAGACGTATATAACTTATCCCCTCATGGTAATTTGCCATCAGGCCCATAAGAGCATGCGCACTCACCGCTTCAGAAGGATAGAGAACAATCGAATCGGGTAAACTACGCATAAGAGCAATATCCTCAAGCCCCATCTGAGAAGGCCCATCCTGACCAATAGAAACACCCGCATGAGATCCAGCAAGCCGTAATGCTGATCTGCCAATTGCCGCCATACGAATCTGATCGTGAGCACGTGTCATAAAACAGGCAAACGTTGACGTAAAGGGGATATAATGACGAGCAGTCAACCCAACGGCCATGCCGATCATATTTTGCTCCGCAATAAAGCACTGGAAAAAACGGTCCGGATACCGTTTTTCAAACACTTCAGCAAACGTAGAATTTTTCACTTCAGCATCAAGACTCAGTATGTCAGAGCTCTGTTCACCCAATAACGCAAGCGCTTCACCGTACGCCTGCCGTGTTGCAAGTACGGCACCCTTTTCATAGGGAGCTGACGGCAAGCTGATAGGAGAGACATCCTGCTTTGCACGTTCCCCCCGCTTGACCGCAGGAAATTCCAGCCGCAGAGACGCTTCCTCTTTAAAACGTTCTTCCATTTGCTTTAAGATCCCAGGAAGCTCCTCCTTGGAAAAGACCTTGCCATGGTGCCCCTGCTTATTTTCAACGGTAGCAACCCCATAGCCCTTAACGGTCTTTGCAATAATAACGGTCGGCTTACCCTTCTGCTTTTTCGCCTCATCGAGTGCTGCAACAATCTGCTCCATAGCATGCCCATCTATGCAGATCGTATACCATCCAAAAGCTTTCCAGCGCTCCTCATGCTTACGAAGATCATAATTATCGAGCGTACGGGTACTTTGGCCGAGACCATTAACATCAACGATAGCTATGAGATTATCGGTCTTATAAAAGGCAGCCACCTCACAGGCTTCCCAAACGGATCCCTCAGCCATTTCACTATCGCCTAAAAGCACGTAGGTATAAAAGCGGGTTCTGCTCAGACGACTACTTAAAGCCATGCCAAGCCCGATAGAAAGCCCACAACCAAGAGAGCCGGTAGCACCTTCAGTATAAGCAAACCGGGATGTAGGATGCCCTTCGAGAACCGAATGAAAAGATCGGAGCTCCAGCACTTCTTCATCCGTAAGGACACCCACCTCTTTCCAGGCAGCATATAAAAGAGGCGCTGCATGCCCTTTCGATAAAATAAATCGATCATTTGAAGGGTTATCAGGGTTCGAAGGATCAAAATGCATAGCATAGAAAAAGAGCCCCGCAACAAGATCTGCTGCAGATAAGGCCGATGTCGGATGGCCAGAGCCGGCTTCTGTTGTTGCTTTCAGTGAAAGAACACGCATATTATATGCTCTATGCTTTAAAAGTGAGATGCGTTCCTGTGCATTCATAATGCGGCTCCAGCAGCAAAGTGAGTATTCATTTTCATCACTATTCACTATACTATACAAAAATAGATTAAACGTAGAGTTTTCGATGCTACCCTCAACTATCTTGCGTCTTTTACCGTTCCTGCGTCGCCTTTTTTGGGGTATGATAACCTATCTCAATGTCCAACTTTTTATCACCCTTTTTTCCTGGCCTCTATACCTCTATTGGGGACTGCCTATCTCAGCACCCGGTATTCTAGGAAATCTTATTTTTGCACCCTTTCTTACCGCATTTTTGCTACTGAGTTCTCTCATTTTCTTTTGCGAACTTCTGCATATTCCCTCCACACCCTGCATCATGCTTTTAGAATGGATCAGCCACAGCTGGATCACACTGATGACGTTCAGCACACGTTCATGGCTCTCTACATTCCCTCAACCACCAATGATCATCGCTCTCCTCATCCCCGTAGGTGCCTGCATAGTTCTGCATCACAAAAAGCTGATCTCACCTGTTAAAAAGAGTATCGCTTTCATGATGCTCATTATCATTACCAGCATGATACTCAGAGCATGTTCTTCAACCGAGAAAGTAGGTACCATCCCCTGTTTTGGCAAAGAGCTCATTCTCATACAATCACCTGAGCAGCGCATACTTATCGATCCAGGGTGTATTGGCCGGCGGATATCTGCTCCCTCATTCGTCCGGTTTACTCTCATACCAACGCTTATGAAAAAAGGGATTTTGCATCTTGATAGTATTGTCATAGCACAGCCGTCAACGATGGCATTCAAAGCAACCGCTGTCCTTATCGATACGATTGAAGTAACAGAGCTCTTTATTCCGGCTTGGCAGGGACGCCTAAAAAAGAGCGGATGGGCTGCATGGGAACAGCTGCTTGCAACGTGCAAAAAGTGGGGAACAGCTCTTCATAAGATTGATACTACTACGATGCTTGACGCAGGTACCATCAAAATAGTTCCTGATACGCAGCTCACCAAAAAAAATGGCTTTCTCTATCATGCTTTAAGAGTAGAGTATTGATCTTAAGAGCATCCTTGAGTATGCTTTCATCAGCTAACAATCTTTATCAGGGAGCATCATGGAGAAAAAAACGGTTATTCTCGTCATAGCACATGAAGGATACCAACAAATTGAGTATGGGATAACACGAGACGTTCTTATGCGTAAAGGCATAGAGGTCATTACCGCAAGCGACCTGCCAGGCCGGGCAACCGGAAAGGATTCCTCTTCTACGGACGTGGATATAACGATCGATGATATTAACCCAGATAATATTGATGGACTCTTCCTTATTGGGGGACCGGGTGCGTTGCCTCATCTTGATACCGATGCAGTGCATACCCTTTTACAGCAGCTCATGGCATTAAAAAAACCCTATGGAGCCATTTGCATAGCATCCCGTATCCTCGCCCAAGCCAATGTATTAGGCGGAAAAAAAGCGACGGGCTGGGATGGCGATGATAAGCTCGAGGAGATTTTTAAAAACTATGCTGTTACCTACGTTCGCCGGCCGGTCGTCACCGATGGTACTATTGTGACAGCCACCGGTCCCGATGTTGCTCAGGAATTTGGAGAAGCAATAGCACGCGTACTCACTTCCCAAATAGAAGAAACTATCGCTAATGCCGCTTGATAGTTCCTATTAATTCAGCATACTTGGAAAGCTCTGTAACAGTTTCATGCTCTATCGATCAGGAAAAAGCTTGTGCGTATCCTATACCACCAGATACTCAGACCAACAGCCTGCGGGTTTCCTCTTTATACAGTTCAACGGCCGGCTGATCAAAAGGATCGATACCAAATAATCGCCCTAAAAAGAGCGTTTCCACCATCTTCATCATCATAAATGCCCCGATGTTATGACCTGGATTATTAGCCAGATCAACAACCATAAAGGGCCGACGCTCTTGTTTATACGCCTCAAGGACCCCTTTAAAAATAGCCTCTTTTACCACCGTTACCGATTTGCCTGGTAAGCCCGGGATAACGGCAGAATATTCATTATCCGGTACCTGGAGGATTTTATGCTCGCCCTCTTGGATAATAAATGTCGTTATCCTTGTGCGTGGACCCGCTAAATAGAGCTGTACAACCGAATGCAAATCAACGGTACCAACCGAAACGGTTGGCGCTATGCCTACCTCAACAAGACGACCGTGCCTATCATATTTTTTCCCCAGACTTTCTCCAATCAACTGCTTGTACCACTGAGCAAGCATGACTAAATCGGGCGAAAAGGGAAAAAGGTCATGTATATCATACCCATGGTGATAGTGGGCAAAAAGCGTAAGAGCTGTACGCGCAGCCTCATTGCGCTGAAGATCCTCATTAAGACAGATCTCGAGCATTGCTGATGCACCCTGACACACCTCATCAGTATCGATACCCAACAGTCCCAGCGGAAAGAGGCTAACGGCCGAAAAGACAGAAAATCGTCCGCCTACCAATGCCGGTATCTCAAGCAGCGTATATCCCTGCGTCGGTGCAACCGATGCTAAAGGTGATCCCGCATCGGTAATAAGGACTACATGATCCCGATACTCTAAAGGGCGATATTTTTTAAGTAACTCAAGAAACAATGACCCATTAATAACCGTTTCAGTTGTCGTTCCCGACTTTGTTATGATACAGAGAAGAACGGTACCACCCTTTTTGAGTTCCTCTTCCACAATGGTCAATAATGCCCCTGTATATTCAGAATCGATCGTATCGGCGCAATACAATCGCATAACCGGATCTCGTTCATTAAAAAAACTTCCCAAAAGCGCTTGGGCGAGGGCCAACGTACCCATATTTGATCCTCCTATACCAACGAGCATAAGGAGCGTAGGGGCCTTTTTTTTGATCTTTAAAACGACTGCCTTAATCGTAGTAAGAGTAGCTTTATCGCTCGAAGCACTCAGCGCCCCATAAGGTGTTTCATAGCCCCGCTGTAAAGCCTTCTTGATAATGCCAATCTCATCAATAATAGTGTGTTTAGAGGCCTCATCCGGCTTATGTATACCTTCAATTATAGTCATAGCGTCTCCTTCCTACGCAAGCGATCTGCCACCACCGCACCGTAGAGGCTTACATTATAATTAGCTATAACGGATATGGGGATCGACGCAAGCTGTGCGCTCTGTTTTCCGCAGCGCGTAAATTCTGCTAGAAAGAGCGGATTTTTAAAAAGAGACACATTTTTAGCGGCAATACCTCCGGCTATATACAGCCCATTCAACGTCAAGGCATCGAGTGCAAAATTCTTAGCACAGCGTGCATATATTGTTGCATAAAGTTCAAAGGTATCTTTAGCACGCTCATCCCGTTGAGCGTAATAAGATATACGATCAGGATGGAAATCATGCGCTTCTATCTCTTTTGTAGACCTGGTAATCGGATACTTCTTTTTTGTACCCAAGAAACGATAAATCTTTGCTATACCCTTACCCGAAAGAATAGTCTCCCAAGAAATGGGACATATACTATACTCTTTATGAATAAAGTTACTCAAGTCGCATTCAAAATCCCCATGAAAAGAAGCATCAGCATGCCCCCCTTCCGAGGCGACCGGAAAATACCGCTTTTCATCACTATGCCATACGAGCCAGCTCTTACCAAGCCCCGTTCCCGCCCCGAGAAATCCGATATTAGCATGCTTTCGATAGACTCCCCTATCACTAATAGAAATAATATCTTTCGGATCAAGCAGCTCCAGGCCCAAGGCTACTGCCTCAAAATCATTTATGAGAAAAAGTTCCTTCAGTTCAGTAGCTTTCATAATATCATTCGTATTAATTTCAACGTCTTCAAGATTGGTCGGCACGGCAGCAACACGATGGGGATAGACAATGCCAGCTGCCCCGATACAGCCCCGTTTAAGAGTAATGTTGTACCGCTGCTTTAAAGAGGTTACCACCTGCACCATAAGCGCTGTAAAATCGGTAATCTGTTTACTCTTATAATGCAGAGAAAGAACAAGGAGCGGGTCTGGTCTGTGTAAAGAGAATACTCCAAAATTACTATTGGTACCCCCGATATCAGCAGCTAAAAAGAAAGGATCTGTATACTCAATGTCCTGAACATACTGTACCTCATTATCCAAAACATACATAGAAAACAACCTTAGTTTAAGTAGCTAGGGGACCTTACTTGTAGGCACTAGTAATACTAGATACTAGTGTTACGCAGGAGCTCAATTTTTGCAAGAAAAAAGGAAAGACTGGTACAATCACTACGAAATGCAGTATACTTTATATACTTAGGTACGTATTTCAGAAAGGATCTCATATGCACTACCTCGCACGCATTATAACACTATCTCTTATGAGTATGAGCCTGCTCGCTCACGCTCATCTGGTGACAGATTTTGCACAGCTTATTGGCCACGACAAAAACTCCAAAAAAGCATTCGATAAAGCCCTATCGAGCAATTTACCCCTTGTTATTAAGTTTTACGCAATCGGCTGCGGACCCTGTAAGGCAACCGAGGCGGGCTATGCCAAAATGGCACACACATTTAAAGATAAAGCTACCTTCATCACACTCGATGTTATTAAGTATGAAGAAATCGCCAAACACTTTAATCTCCAATCACTTCCCAGCTGGGCCATCCTGGCTCAAAGAAAGAAACTTGCCCTCATTAGAGGATCCAAGAACTTGGCCGATGTTGAGAAAGTACTTGCACGATATCTGTCCCATAGAAAAACCTCGTAACCTTTCTCTTAGAGCCTAATATAACCACTGTTCAGCGCACAAGCTTCGCTGCCAGGTAGTTTTTTTATGCCCAACTCTTGCATACTCCTCCCTAATTATTTTATTATATAATTGTAATAGTAAAGGAGCGTATTATGAAAAAAATAGTATTTTTATTCACATTCCTCGTAGGTGTACCCTGCTCGGGAGCACTTGAATCACGCCTCACGGTAGCAATTGCTGCGCGCCTAAGCTATCCAGCCACTATGATCAGGCTGCGCAATAACGTACATGATGTCCTTAAGAAGATAAAAATTTCGATGTTGGTCGACGTTCAAGAACTATATGCACAAGATTTAACCTATCGAGCCCGTGTAGCCACCGATGTCAATCAAGAAGAATTTCAACATATAGCCGATCGCTTTGATCGGGAATTTGAGCGTATTAATCGTATATTTATTCTTGCAACAGCAGGCCTCGATGAACGGGATGCCCCCGTGAAAGAAAAGGAACAGTTCATCCTAGATCTCAAACGGGAGGCAGAAGATACCATAGAGGCACTCCTGCGGAGCTACAAGAAGGAGTTTGAAATAAATTCATAAAACCTTGACTTTTTTGTATTTTTATTTCTATTATGAAAGTAATATAGGTAAAATACATTATAACGATTAGGTATATTATGAAATACAATACCTGCACATGCAGCATAGAAAATAGAGAGGGATGTCCTGTACATAGCACAAGAAACTCTCGTAGAGATTTCTACAAATATGAAGAAGATTGTCAATCTCAAACTGATGAGGACAATCAGGATTAAAGGGAAAAGGGATCAGAACATAAGCAAGCTGCTTCCATACTAAGTAGGTGAATGATGGCCCGAAAAGCTAAAGAAAATAAAACGCACTATAGCTCGCAATCAAAGCGTACCAGTACACCTGATCGTAAAAGACCGAGCAAAGAGCGTGCACCTTACGGTGAAAATACGGGAACAGTACAACACAGAACAGAAAATCCCCTCAAAGGGATAGAGAAAAAAGATCGGAAGAAAAAAGGGAGATAATTTCGCTCTTGGCGAATACTTATACATCAGAGTAAGATGGCCACAATCGATCATCTTGCTTAAGAGCATAAGGGGGAAGGCAGAAAACATGTAAACACGATACGCAAAAAAATGCGTGGTGGTATCCATGAATAACAGGCACAAGCAGAAAGAACGGGAAGAAATATCCCTCACAGATGCCAAGGTCGCCACTATGCTCACGAAAGTCAGAAACAACTACTTACTAACGAAGGAAAATCATGGCTAAAAAAGCAACCAATAGAACCGGCACCCGAGGAGGTACCTCCGCACAACATGCCCGAGCTGGGCGCTTAGGCGGTTTGGCTCCTCATATTTGTAGAGGAAGTGAGTGTACCAAAATAAGAAAGATGTCTGCTCAACAT
>SDBV01001199.1_pt1 | contig 38826 bp, 81 predicted proteins | sample 2277081 | NCBI WGS metagenome assembly SDBV01 (sample SAMN10402039, study PRJNA504765) | marine sediment metagenome | isolation source: marine sediment core GS10_PC15, 223 cmbsf | place: Arctic Ocean: Southern Knipovich Ridge | collected 2010 | reverse complement strand
GATCTACATTCTTTCTAATCTATAAGTGCGGGTAGTTCTTAAAAAAAAAAAAAAAAAAAAAATATACATACTACAAGGATACACACAAATGTCACAGAAATATGGAGGCCAGACCTAGGGGTAGGCAAAGAGGTCATATATGATGCTCCTGACGGCTTTGCCGCCTCAGAGGATTAAGAGGAAATCTTTAGGATTATAAGGAAGATATAAGAATGAGGGGATGTCGGGTTATCGGGATAGTGTTTTCCTCCTTTTTCACTAGCCCGGATGATCAGCCCGGCATCCCCTTTTCTTACTGACATAAAAGAGGATCTTTTTAAGAAACGACTTTCCCAGGAATAATATGAGTAAGGGCTACGACTACGACGGTGTGATTACTACTGGACGATTTAAGCCTATAGAGGGTGACTGTATCATAACCGGGCGCACATGGCTGTCTGTTGAGCGCACTTATCGAGATATGACAGAGCGAGGTTTCCCTAGTATTCCAGTTTATTTTATGCCTCCTTCTTGGAAAGAAATCAGAGGTCATGAGGGGCTGGTAGAAACAGGACGATGGAAAGCTCTGATGATTGATGTTACTGAGGTAGATGAGTTCTTCGAGGATGATCCAACTCAATATCAATCTATATTAGATTATATTAAAGGAAAGGCTAAAATCACTAAGATCTAGAATCACGGCCCGAAGGGTCAGGTTAGGGTTTCAGATGGCCTTCTCATAAAATCTAATAATGAAGGAAATGTATATAAGAAGAAGGGAGAAGATATGAAACTAGAAGATCATAGTAAACAATATCAAGAACCTGATACTGTTGAAGAATTACGGTATCAACTGAATACTCTTCAAGAGGCAGTAAGGGGTTTAATATCTTGGGACAAGACTATTGTTTCCATTATTGTTTCTAAAGAGTATAGAGACTGGGTACGGAAAGTTACTGATCTTTTGTCTCTAAAGGAAGATTAACAAAAGATCTTTCAAGGAAATAGAATAAAATGACCCTAGTAGCAGCCTATCAAATGACGCTCTGGGTTTTTATCTTCGCAGAGATTATTTATCTTTGGGGACTGAGATGAGGTTGAGAAAAAACAACGGAGGCTGAAATGGATAAGAAGACAAGAGAGATTACAATAACATCTAATCAAGAAAATACAATGATATATCATCAAATCAGATTAGATGGGAGAGACCAAAAAGGAGTTTTAGGACTTCATATAAAGATGGATGCAGGTTCCTTTCCGGAGATAGAAATCCTCCTGCTTCCAGGAAAAACAGATCTTAAAGCTGGAGAAACAGTGGTCGTTCTCTTAGACTGTCAAATGCGTTGTCGCCTCAATATCGGGTAACCTTGAGAAGAAGGGTTACAAAGATGAAAAAAGAAAGAAGAAGGGTTACAAAGATGAAAAAAGAAAGAAGAAAGATAAAGATAATAGTAAACAAAGAAGAATTTCCCGCATCTGGATTTAAATATATAGTAAGAATAGATGAAGAAAAAATAAACACCGTTCTCGCAGTTAAATTCCGATTAAGTGCAGCAACTCTCCCAGAGCTAATAATCAGTTCATTAAAACAAATAGATTCTCTTAGAGAAGGAGAGCTGGTTGATTTCGAGATAACCGGGAAAGTGTTTTGTAAACTTATGGTATATGGAAAACCATGAAAAGTGAAGAAGAAACAATAGCAAAAGAGGAGAAAAGACTTCAGATATTAGAAGAGAAAGAGAAGATTATTCGAGATAATCTTCCTGAAGGAATGCCTATAGATAGTGGAAGGAAGGCTAGAGATATAGTTATTTCTACTCAAAGAAAAAGTGAAAATAGAAAAGTAGAGATCATAAATAAAATCCTGGAGGAACAAGGACTTCTGCCAAAAAACTACAAGAAAGAAACAGATGGTATTTCTGGGAATGCCAGGCGCTCTAAGAGATATTATATAAGGAAAAGAATCCAAGATGGGAAGCCATATATCCCCCTTCACATCCGAGCACAAGGAAAGGAGGCTGCGAAAAGATTAGGTTATAAGAAGTGGGAAGTCCGGATTCCTTCGCCCGACTCATTGCCGGAGGAGGAAGTTAAGATAGATAAACTAACAGCATTCTTTCGGATGATGGATAAAAGAAAAATGGGGACTTTCTTGAAAGGAGTGAAATGACAGATATTTTTCTCATAAAAATTGTAGTACTCTTGATCTCCATAATTTCGGGTATACTGTTAGGTTTGATCTTATCAAGAAGATAGAAACACATTTGAAGGAAACAAAATGATAGAGACTTCATCTTTTGGTACTGTATTAGCTCTGATTTCTATAGCTATAATACTCTTGGTTTTAGTCTTCAGGAGATAGAATATGTGGGTAAAGAAACAAGAAAAAAGAACCTGTCAAAATTGTAGAAGAGAACTTCGCCCGAATGATTGGGAGGCGATATGTTTTCTCTCTAGAAAATGGGCCTGTCGTTGGTGTATGAGGGTGGCCATTTCTAAAGCAAAAGGAGGGGTGTGTTATCTTTTCTCGCGAGTTGATAAAGATACTTCTATCAACTTACTTAATAATATTGTAGATAGTACTCCAGAAATGATAGGTATTCCAAAGGATTTATTGATCAAAAAAGAGGAGAAGAAAGATGAGCTCTTGTAAAGCAAAAGGACTAAAAAACAGGATGTCTGGATCATATGCAGCTAGAAAGAAACTCCGCAACGAAGCTGCAACGGAGAAGATTCAAAGAAAAAAGATAAAAAATCCTAATAAGCCTAACAAACATAGAATCTTCCCTGCAATCCTGAAAGGCTTTCATCCGGAATCTCTTCAACTCTCCTCTTCTATCTTCAGTAATGATAAAGGGAAGAGATATGAAGTTGATAAAAACGGAACAATAGAGAACCTCTTTCAAGAAAAGTAATATGCAGAAACAATCTATGTCGATACAAAGATGGATAGATGAAGTTTATCAAAATGCTATAGATCACGGCTTTTATACTGACTGGACGAATATATCAAAGTGTGTGAGAGATAACGAAGATCAAGAGAGTATAAAAGATATAGGAGCTGTTGTAGATATGTTCGTCGCTCAAAAAATATCCCTCATCCATAGTGAGCTAAGTGAAGCTCTTGAAGCCTGGAGAAAAAGAAAGAAGTCAGATTTTGTTAACGGAAGAGATTCTTTTGAGCTTGAGATAGCAGACACAATAATCCGAATCTTTGATCTCTGTGGGTTTCTTGAAATTGATATAGAAAAGCGAATGATCTGGAAGCATAATTATAATAAGAAGAGAGAATATAAACATGGGAAGGCTTTCTAGTCGGATGACATCAACACCTTTAACTACTTCTTGAGATGAACCCCAGAATCTTGAATTCTAACTGAGAAACGAAATGATAGTAACAGAGCGTTTTAACTTTCCCTTCTCTATCCTCCATGATATCGAGACATCTTACAATTATGAATTTGGCTTTGGGGGTTTTGGAGAAGTTACATATCTAAGAACATACAGCCGAAATAATAGCGGAAAACAAGAGAACTGGTTTGCAACTTGTGTTAGAACAATAGAAGGTTGTCTCTCAATCCGTAAGGATTGGTATAAGAAGATAGGAGTCCGTTGGGAGGAAGGGAAATGGCAGGCTATTGGGAAGTCTATGCTTACAAATATGTATCAGATGAAGTTCCTCGCTCCAGGTCGAGGGCTCTGGGCTATGGGATCATCTCACGTATATGAAGTAGGAAGTATGGCCCTAAATAACTGCGCGGCTACAAGTGTGAAGAATGAGACACTGGCTGAGGATATCTGTTGGGCTATGGATGCGATGATGTGTGGATGTGGGGTTGGCTACAGATTAGAGATATCTGACGACTGGCTCATGAGGAATGTAAAGCAAAGAGAAGATTGGCTTCCAAAAGAGACTAGCTCAGAACACAAAGAAAGAATCTTCCAAATTCCAGACACGAGAGGAGGTTGGGTTAACTCAACTAAGATGCTTATCAGAGGTTACTTCACTGGAAAGAAGATCAGCTTTGACTATAGCAAGATCCGACCTCATGGAGAACCAATAAAAGGCTTTGGAGGAGTAGCTTCTGGCCCGGCTCCCCTCATTATTCTTCATTATAGAATAGTCCATTACTTTGAGAACTTCCTAGTAGGTAGAGTAGACGGAACTCGACTGGTCTGTGATCTTATAAATGCAACTGGAGCTTGCGTTGTCTCGGGAAATGTTCGGAGAGGAGCACAGATCATTCTCGGCTCTGTCTATAATAAGACCTTCCTTGACCTTAAAGCTCTACAATATGATGAGAAGATGGCATTAGCTATTTCGGATCTTCATAAGACTATCTTTTCTTTATCAAAAGAAGAAGAAGAGGCGTATAATTATAGTGAAACTATTGCTTATATCCGAGAATACGATTTTGGAGATATGGCGTATCTTGAAGATCGTCTTAATATTGGAGGCTTAAGTAATAACTCTTGTTTCTTTGAAACATCCGAGGACTTCACACAACTTGAAGTCCTTGCAGAGAAGGCTTATCAACACGCAGATATCGGGATGTTGAACATAATCAACATCAGAAACTATGGCCGTTTCGGCTACCGTGCGGGGAGTAATAGTATTCAAAGAGACGAAGCACAAGCCTGCAATCCCTGTGGAGAGATAGCACTGGGGAACAAGGAACTATGTAATTTAGTTGAGATCTTCCCTACACGTTGTGATAGTCAAGAGGAACTACACACCGTGACCTGTTTAGCAACAATATACGCACAGACAGTCTCACTCTTAATGACACACTCTCTAGACACCAATGGAATTGTTTCAAGAAATAGAAGAATAGGCGTGAGTATATCTGGCGCTGCTGATATGCTTGATAGCATCGGTGCGGGCCGTATGACTAAGACTCTTCGATGGATGTATAACATAGTTAAGAGAACATCTTCTCAAATGGCAGCTGAGGCAGGAGTTCCGGAGCCTATTCGGATGACAACTATTAAACCAAGCGGAACAGTTTCTCAACTAGCTGGAGTTTCTTCTGGGATGCACTTCCCGACTTTCCAATATGCTATCCGGAGAATAAGAATAGCAAAAGGATCTTCAATGGATGAGCTTCTACAAAAAGCAGGCGTCCTTTGGGAACCTGATGTAGTCAGTCCAGACACTAATGTCTTCTCTTTTCCTATTAATCAAGGGAAGACTAGGCCTGCGACTTCTGTGTCAGCATGGGAGCAATTCGCCTTCCTCGCAATGCTTCAGCGAGAGTGGTCTGATAACATGGTCTCCTGCACAATCTATTGGAATCCTGAGACAGAAGGAGATCAATTAGAACACATGCTGGCTCAATTCGCGCCTCTCATAAAATCTGTTTCTCTTAATCCTCATACAGAAGTTGGCGCGTATAAACAGATGCCATATGAGGGAATATCCCTGGAGGAATATAGAGAAATGAAAGCGAAGCTTGGAGAGCTTGATCTCTCATCTTATCTCTCAGATACAGCACAACCAGAGAATAGAGAGGCTACATTGTTTTGCGAGAATGATTCTTGTGAGGTTGTTTAGATATTAAATATCTTATCTAATTGACATTTGTGGGAATCTGTGTTACAATGGAACAGTTCCAAAAAGGCTAATAAACCCGGTTCTTTTAATTAGAGGACAAAATGATAAAGTGGTTTAATGATCTAGGAGACGCTGCAAAAGCAGTTATTGGATTCCCGATAGCAATTGCCGGAACGATCCTTCTCGGAGGAATTGCTCTTCTGATACTAAATATTCTCTGGGGATTTTTTCTCGGTGACTGAAAAATCTAATATGAAGAAAAGATCATGATCCCCCAAGGAAAAGTACAACGAGCCATCATGAATCTTCTCTCAGATGGTAAAGTCCATCGAACTAAGGATATCGTCTACATGACCAAAAAAGGAAGGCCTTCGGTTCAGATGGCTCTCTCCGTCTTACTCAAGGCAGACCTCATTCAAAGAGAAGACTTCGGTTTCTGGAAAATAGTAGGAGAATGGAAAAAGGAAGAGGGAGAAGAAGATGATTTATTCAATAAGGAAGAAATTCTGTCTGATCTCACCAAGATGATCCCAAAAATAAGAAGTCTTCATACCCCTCCAGGCAGGAAAATCTCAGATCTTCTCGCTGTTTCTCTCGAACTCGCAGCACAGCATCTAGAGAGAGCGAGAGTTTTTGCAGAAAATTATAAAGAAAGGAAATGATATGTCACTAACAAAATTCCCCGTCAGAGAAGCATACATGTGCTACAATGATCTTATAAACGAACTTGATCTTCTCTCAGAAGAAGAACTAGATTCTCTTCGTTACCTTCTTTTTCGGGAAACTATGGATAAGCAGAGCCAATGGCGAGAGTCTCTTTCCGAGTTTATTCGTTATACAGAGATTGGACAGTTCAATTTCTCAGAAAGAGGAAAGAAGAATGAAAAGTAAAAAAATTAAAACGGCTGATTTTCTGAAATCTTTGCTCGGTGCTAAAATGCGTGTGGCTCTAGCAGGAGAAAACGACTTTGAAATTTTAAAGAGTGCTGTTAAAGAAACTGAAAAAGATGGACGGATCATCTTTTTGGATCTGAAAAAAAGGGAGGGAAGATGAAATCATCAAAAGAAACAGCCCGACTTCTCAACTTCCTAGTCAGCGCCGACATCTTCATCCCTCGAAAAGGTGCGACCTTTGATGAAATAATTGAGATTGCAGGTGCTCACAAGTTTCCAGTAAGAATCTATTCAACAGAGCTTGGTCACTATATTAAAATTCTCCCAAGGGAAGAGACGAGATGAAAACTTCAAAAGAAACAGCAGCCTTTCTTGAAGCTCTTGTGTATTCTACAATCACAACCCCTCCAGGAAGCAGTTCTCGTGTCTCTGATTCCATACTAGAAATTCTTGTGAGACACGGCTATCCCACAAAAGTTCTTTACGGAGTAGCCAATACCTACATTGAGATTCTTCCAAGAGAAGAAACAAGATGAAAACACGAGTAGAGAGAAGAGACGCTCTTTCCATATTAAGTGAAAATAGGGATGATGTAGATATAACCTTTGCGGAGAGTAACAGCGTTGTCACAATTCGTCTCTGGGTTCCCGAAATAGAAATTACCCTCTATCCGGATGGTCACTGGAACGCCTTTCATGAGAGGAACAGATGAAAGCTCACGTCCTATCCTATAAAGTCCTCAAATATCATAAGGGATCATCTGGCTCCTGGCTTCAACCAGCCGAACCACCAACAGCAGACATCGAAATCAATAGAATCGAGATTGAGCCAGACGAAAATGTTTCAGTTGGGGATGAATTCGACATCGGTGGAACATTCACAGACCACAATTCGTATGAGGTTGAATTCGAGGATTTCTATTGTAAGGTTCTCGAAATTGAATCAGAAGGAGAAGGTTGGCAAAAGCTAAGAGTCAACGCGGGCGGAACAGTAACAACCGGCCCGACTCCTTCTCAATCTCAGAAGGGAAGAGGCTAATATGAAAACTATTAAGGAATGGTATAAGCGTCTTGACAACCCTATTTATTGGTCAGTAGTACATACTGATACCTATTCGATCATTCATATGGACGATGTAGAGCTAGCTGAGTCTATATGTAATGACTTACTTTTAGTTTGGGAGATGGAATCACTTAACCACAAAGTTAGCTTTACTTTCGTTCATCTTACCCGTCATGTACCCCCTTCGATGCATCCAAGAGTAAAAGGAATACTTGATGTACTCCTTGATACAGGAGTAATTGTTTGTCGAGATTCAGAGCTTCGAATATACAACAGTCGTGATATGCTTCAAGAAGCAATGGACTTCGCGGGTTCCTGGTTTGAAGGATTTGATCCTCCAGAAGATACTGAGATTTTTTCTTTTACTGAAAAAGGTAAGCAATTGATAAACGAGTTGGGAATTGACAGAGCCTCAATGAGTCTGGCTATGGACTTTATGGCCAATTCGGAGGGTAATGATAAACTCAATTAAAAGAGGAAGAATGACTCTGAGAGAAACAAATAAAACCGGAAACTTTTTGAGAAAAGAGAAGCAATGCGAAAAATAACTGAAATATATAATGACAACTGCTGCGATAATATTCACCTAAATGTAGCAGACTTAAAGGAAAAAGAAACAAGAGAAATCCGAATATCTCTCGAACAAGCGGATGAAATCACAGCTACAGCAAAGAGAATCCGGAAAAGAGCAGAAAGAAATCTAGCTCCTTCTTTTGAGGAGAAAAGACTTTCCGATGTTGAACCAAACAAGACCTTCCAATTCCAGGATTATATCTACACTCGTGGACACGAAGTAACAGCAAGAAGTTCAGTAGTTGGTTGTCTTTGGGTGAAACCTGGGTTAATGGTAATTTTTCCTCTCTCAACCATTGTCGAAGTTCTTGTGTAAAAGAAAATAATGAACTAACCAACTACATTTCAGAAACCAAAAAAGGAACTTAGGCATGGAAACTGAGAGCGTTGAACCTAAGAAGATGGATCACTTTGAGAAACTTGGAGCAGATTTAGCTCTGAAAGAAATTGAAGAAAAAGTGAACAGGCTCTTTGATGAAGCAACAGAAACTGTCCTTGACAAGATCTTAGAACTCCGAGTTCTAGATCTTCTACAAAAAGAATTCGGCTCGGGTTACTATCCTCCCCCAGAGTTCAGCAAAAGCTCTTATGGAAGAACTACCTTCTATTTAACTATCTTCTCATCCTCAACAGAGCCTGCGAGACTTTATCTTCGATCTCTTGCAAGAAATGGATGGAAAAGAAAGTGGACAGGAAAACCAACTACCGAGGATGACTACATAGTTTGGTCTTTAAGTAGAGAACTTTTTGAAGAAAGCATAGACCTTCTTTTCAAGATGGTTCTTATAGAAAGTGACGCTCCAGACGCCTGCAGGATTGTGAAGACTGGAGAATACATAACTCCCACATACACGATGATCTGCCGGGATGGCAGCGAGAAGATTCTTGGAGAAGGAGTTGAGAAATGAAGAAAGAGATTAAGTTTCAACCTGCTTGGGATAAAAGGAGCTCTGATCTTAGAAAAGACTATGGAATTCACGGTTCAGTTCTCCACGTTACAATATCTGATGAGAAAGGAGCTGTCAATCTTGTAGTCCATCTAAACTGGTTTCTTCCTCAAAATAGAAATACCAAGTATTGCGAACTTAAAGTTTATCCTTTCGAATACTGGCAGAAGCCGTCAATCTCTGAAATCATACATCATAGTCCTACTCCAACTTACCATGAACAAGATGTATCATCAGAATCTTGTTATTTCCTAGGAAATAAGCCCTGTTATATCTCCTCTTCTTTCACCTTCGGTAATAAACTATTTGAATTGCTTATATCGGAAGGAGAAGAGAAACTATTTGATGCTCTCATTGAACATCACAATAGCTTTTTTAAGAGGTTGAGAAATGAAGATCGTAATCAATAAATGCTATGGAGGTTTTAGTCTTTCAGATGCTGGAATTCTAAAATACGCGGAATTGAAAGGCATTAGTCTTTATCTAAAACCTCCCGCAAACATAACGAGCCGGCTTGGTAATCTCTTTTATCGAGTCTATTATACAACACCAGATTTTCAGGAGAAAACTCATTTCTCCCAATATGATATCAAGAGAGACGATCCTTTTCTGATTCAGACTATTGAGGAATTAGGCCAGAAGGCTGCTTCTGCAGCATCTAACTTGAGGATAGTAGAAATCCCTGATGGTGTTGAATGGATGATTGATGAATATGATGGAATGGAGTGGGTTGCCCAGAAACATCAAATTTGGAGCTAAGAAGATGAACATAGGAGAGGCAAAGATTCTAGAACTGCTCACAGAGATGACGAAGAACATGAAGCAACAGGGAGAAGTTCTTAAGCTACATGATCTTGAGCTTCAGAGACTTACTGCTGAAATCAGGACTCATACTCACAACAAAGAACTCGTATAAAGGAGTTGAAAAATGAGAGTTCAACAAGAATTCAAAACTTATCTACGTTCGCAGGGCCATTCTGAAACCCGAATACTTGGTTTCTTTGAACGTTTTGAGATGTGGAGATCTGAAATCTTGAGATTAATGGAAGAATCAGAAATTCGCCTCTGTCAAATCAGCGAAGAAGCAGACTTCCAATTGATGATTAAGATCCTCGCGAACTTTCATGAGTTCGATAAAGTACTGAATTGGAGAGAGATCTCTAACCTACTTACTTACGCAGAAAAAAAGAGAGAAAAGAATGACTAAGCAGAAACTACAACCTCACGAAAACTATGAACGCTTCCGTCCTCAAGAAACTATCCGCCGCTTTCTGAACGGTTGGGATATTCTTCATCACTATCGCTACACAGTAAAACGGAAAGATCCTAAAACAGGTATTGTTGAAGATGTAATCATAGACGCAACCCGACCTGTTCAAAGAGATTTTGAGAATAGAAAAGAGGCGATTTCTTTCTTGAAAACTTGGATTAAGAAAGGAAGGAAGTTTGCAGATATCGAGCTTCTTTCTACATAAAAGACAAAAGGAGACATCATGCGAAACGAGAAAGATCAATTAAAATGCGGAAAATGTGTTGAGTTAACTAAGATGTTCAAGAAGATGTTCAAGAGAGAAGGGGGAGGAAGGTTTTGCTCAGATGAATGTATGCTTGATTATCAATATGGTACAGAGGTTATTGATTCTTCTAAAAGGAAACAGAATGAATGAGCAAAAACAAACGGCCAGACTTAGTAATTGGTCTATTATAACACATCGATACTACACTGCTCCTTTCGCAAGCCTTGAAATTAAGAAGGAAGAACCTAAATTTCTGCACGGCATCGTTCTCCACCATTTTAGTCCTTGGCTTCTTGACGGAGAACGTATATATACTTCAGAAATTGTAGAGATCAAACCCGAATTAGGTCAAATAGAAACATTAAACACTATCTATTTCCTTGATGAAATGGATGGAGAATATGGTAAGTGGCTTGTTGAGAAAGCAAAAGAAGAGAAACAAAAATGAACAAACACACTGAAGCAATTGAGGCTCTTCGATCTCTCTCTCCATCATTCTTATTCGAATCTCTTAAAAAGAGCTCGTCTCTAGACACCACTCCTCTTATCCTAAATACAACCTTCGGAGCTCTTCGAGAAGCTCAAAGAATCTTGGAAGAATGGGATGAGAAGATAATGAACCCGCCTTATATCAAGCGGCTTCGTTGTAAAACCTGTGGAATACCAACTTACTACGAAAATCTTAATGGGGATGAGAGATGTCCCGCGTGTGAGGATGAAATGCGGATATATCTTGCAACTGCTGTAGAAGATGAAGAAGAAAGAGAAGAAGAAAAGAAAGAAACAAGAAAGAGAGAAAGAAGTAATAAAGCTATGAGGAGTCTAGCCTTCCAAATAACGGCTCTTCCATCAAATGAGAGATTAGTTTTTATGAGCTCTCTATCTCCAATAGATAAAGTCCTTGTGAAGAGTATTATAAAGAAGGAACTTACATAAACCTAAATAATAAAGGAGGAAGAAGATGAAGTATGTAATAGGAATAAGAGAAATGTGTACATCTGAAGAAGGTGATTTTCAAACCACAAAATCAATTAGACAAAGAGAAAAGATTGAAGAGAAAATTCTCTTAAGTCTATCAAACACATACCTAATAACGCCCATAAATTTCGAGAAAAATAGATCTGTAACAGGTAAAGGAAGGATAATAGAATTTAGAACAGAACATGCGGGTCTCCTTCTTGCTGTAGATATAGTAAAAGAAGCAAGAAAAGATATTTCACAGCCGGAACTAATTAAGCTCTTTATCGCAGAAGATCAAATTCTATAATAAAGGAGAAGAAAATGAGACAGATAATCAGGGAAGCTAAATCAGACACAATAGACCTTTCTTCCATCCCAGAAGAAGGAATCTACGCCTACCTAAATCACGGAGGGAGTCCAATTCTACTTGTCCGTCCTGAGCATGCCTATAGATTTTGCAGCCTTTCACGCCCTTTAAAAGGATCGGAAAGAGTTCATACTAGCAACAGAGTCTCAGCTTGGTTTAATAACCCTCAACCGGCTATCGCTAAAGCTATAGATGAAGGATATACAGTTTTTGAATTTGATAGCCTATATGAACTTTGTCGTTGGATTCTCCAAAAACGAGACAACTAAAAAAGGAAGAATATGAACACTCTTGAAGATTTCAAAATGGAGCAAATAAGAGATAGTCGTCTTTCTCTTATCAAACAGATCAAAGCTCTTCCTGAAGAGCAGCAAGATGAATATCTGAATCTCCTTTCAAGAGAAGAATTTGAATCTCTCACGAAACTTATAAAGAGGAAAATAGCATGAGTGATTCAGACTCTGCTCTCGTTCTAAAGTGTGGACACCCAAGAGATTCAGAAGTTGAAATCAAAAACCCAGAAGGAGAGTCAACCTTCTTCTGTAAGCATTGCAACCCTGAAACATATGAACTTCTCCTTATTAAAAGAGAAGAAGAAATTAAAAAGAAAGTGGAGATGGAAGAAATTACTTTTTGGGCTGGAGCTACACCCATAGCTTGTGATATCTGTAAAGGACCATTCACAGATAAAGTGTTCTTCGACACCCATCTTCCACATCAAACTCGCTGGGGTCTTTTCTGTTATTCTTGCTTCGCATCTCTTGGTTGTGAGATAGGAGCAGGAAAAGGGCAGAGGTATGATCTTGAAACAAAAAGAAAGTTGGAGGGCTGAGTGAAATATATCCTAGTTATCGCCTTTATTCTTGGGTTTCGGTATCTTTGGAACAGGCCCGCCCCCCTAATAGTTCAAAAACTTATTTGGGGGGAACAAGCAGACTTAGAAGACGATGTTTTTCTAATAGCTGCACGCAAGGAAATTGAGAATGAGTTTCCTTCACTTAATTAAAAAGACCAAAAATGAACACAGAAACACTCTATTTTTCAGTGATGTTTCTCCTTTCGACCATTCCATTTCTAATTTGGTGGAATGATTGGCACAAGAATCGAGAGTGTGTATTAGTAATCTCAATGGTAATAATTCCAATATGGCCAATAGGTGTTTCAGCGGTTTTGCTGTTTTTTTCGACTTTTTACGTTTGTCTATTCTTTATTCATTTGAAAGAAACAAAAAGGAAATAAAGACATTACCTTCTCTGTAACTGTTATGTGAAGGAAAGGACAAGAGATATGGAAGAGTTTCTACTTATTGGAAGAATAATGGGCTACATTCTTATCTGGTTTCTTATTGGTTTCTTAGGCTTCATCATCATATGGCTTCTTGCTTATTGGTTCAATGCACTTGGCAAGGTAGCTTCTACTTCTACTGAGAAAATGAAAAGAGAGAAAGAAGAACTATCAAATGAACAGAAAGAAATGAACTAAAAAAAGGAAACGACTCATGAAAGCAACTATAATTTCTCTCATTTTATTTTCCTTTCTCTTCTTTTCTCTTTCTTGTGCTCCAGCAGATGAAGAGAAAGGAACATACCCTAGAAACTCGTCTCTCCAATCAGAATTCAACAGAGCCGCTATTTTCTGGAACTCTCGTGGACATGATCTTCAGCCATCAGATAATCCAGAGATAACAGCAATCTTTTCAACATCTCTCTCGCCCGGCGAAGTCGCCCGGCACATTGGACCTACGATTTATTATGGTTCTTATTTTCTTCAACAAGGCCCAGAGGCAAGGAAGAAAATAATCGCCCATGAGATAGGTCATATCTTGGGCTATTTTCATGTGATAGGCTGCGGGAACATAATGAGCCGGTCAGTTGGGTGTCTTAAGTGGAGCTTTTAAGGAGGATGAAATGAAATATCTGGAAGCAGCGGAAAAAGTGAAGAAGGCCCTTGATGAGTTGGCAAAACAGCCTGGGGTTGAGTCTGTGTACATTCGCCTTGAGCATGTTGTCGGTCTTAATGACATGAAGTGGGAGGTTCATATTGATACCAGATTCCACCTACGCAAATAAGGGAGGATGACCATGACCGACAAATCGAAGCACACGCCGGGGATGATCTGCATTCAGCCTGGGACGCCAGCGTGGATTGAGTCGAATGATGGAAAGCTGATGGCGAAAACAGTCGTTAAATCACGGGGGGGAGAACAGCGAGCCAATGCCGATCGCTTGGTGGCCTGCTGGAACGCCTTGGAGGGCTGGGCTGATCCGAGCGCGGCGGGGGAACTGCTGGAGGCTATGATCGAGACGTTTCAATACGGCAATGTCGCGAACCAGTCGCAGGCGGCGGCTAATCTGAAGGCTGCAATCGCCAAGGCCAAGGGAGTTAGGAAGAAATCTGGGGTTGAGAGAGATGTAGAAGATGGATAAAGAAAAACTCCTAAAAGATCTGCTTGAGTCGCAATCTAAATTGAATCCAGAAGATACTGCGAGGATATTATATGATCTTGTTTTAACTCTTTCCGGACTCCAAGTTTTTCTAAGGGAAAACTTTCCAGAGGTAGAAAAGATAATTCGACCTTTCTCTCTAATTCTTCGAGCTGATGGAGAGCCAACAAAGTATCTTCTCACTATTGCAGATGATATTATGGAAAAAGAAAGAAAGAGAACCGCTATATATAATACAGAGAAAGATAAGAAAGGGAAAGACAATATAATTCCGTTTCCTAAACATCTTTCACAAACTGAAAAGGATTAAAGATGAGTATTGAACAGATTAATAGCATAATAGAGAGTTTAGATACCATTGCTTCATACATATCCAGTCTCATGTCTCTAGTAGGCGTTCTTGTTGGTATTTCTCTTTTTAATATGTTGAGGAGATAGGAGAAAAGATGACTGAAGAAAAGAAAAGAGGGAAACTAATTGTGATCGAGGGCCCAGATGGAGTTGGGAAGTCTACTCAGGCAAACGTTCTTTTTGGTTATCTTTCAACTGAACTAAGAGGTAAACTGGGAGATGGTAATCTTTTAATAACATCAGAACCTGGAGGCTGGCTCCATCCTATTTGTGGAGAGATTAGAAGAATGCTCTTTAAAGAACCTTATAGCAAAACTCTTCATCCAGATGTCTCCGGACTCCTTTTCTTTCTTGATCATATGCAGAACTCGATCCAAATAGAAAAACTACTAGCCTCTGGAAGCTGGGTTATCTGCGATCGCTGGTGTTATTCTCAATATGCTTACAATGAAGTCCGACCTCAAATTAGTGATATAACAACTAATCTTTATGTAGAGTTTGAAGAGAAATGCGCGCCCGAACCTGATCTCGTTATTCTTCTCATCGCTCTTCCCCATATTCTACGGAAGAGGCTAGAACTTAGAGATAAGAATAAAGAAAAGGATATAGAACAAAAAGATAAAGTCTGGGGAGAGAGATTGGAGGATATAGGTCCAGCATATCTAAACGTCCGCCAAATGTATTTTAACAAAAATCATCCAGAGTGGTGTATGGTAAATGATCAAGGATCTCAAGAACCTGAACAGCTTTTTCAAGATCAGATCAAACCAGTTATAGATGATCTTATTTACAATCATTTTGGATAACTATAAGGAAAATCGGCCCATCATGTTGACTTCTTATGTGACATTTGTTACATTTGTTATCCTCAATAATCTCCAGAAAATATTGAGTTTCAAATAACAAAGGAGACTGTTTTGCGAACGATCCTATTGTTGGCGATGCTGATGATCGGGCTGGCCGCGCCCGCTGGTGAGGATCGGCCTACCGTCACTCCGTTTGAGACTCCGCATCAAACCGTCGAGCGGATCGCCGCCCTGGAGAGGGTGAGGCCGGACGACCTCCGCGCGATCTGGTGGATGGAAAGCCGCGAGGCAGTGAAGTACCGAGATGGACAAGCCGGAGAACAGGGGCCTTTTCAAGTGCTGGCGATTGCAGCCGAGGAAGCCCGGTGTCTGCCCGGCTGGGAGGACGATTTCACCCTCAACGCCCAATGCGGGGCCAGGTATTTGCGCCTGGGATACGAGCGGTGCGGGCGGCAAATCGGCTGGGCTGCTCACTTTTACAACCGGGGCAGTTGTCCCGCCAAGGGGAAAATTTTTGGGTATGCGCAGGAGACCCAGCGGGCGAAGGCAAGGATCACAATGAGGAGGAAAACCTGACACGTAGGGGCCGGGACTACGCGCGGAACATCGCCGTCAGGGAAGCCATGAAGCACCTCCGCCGGGCGGCGGGGCACACGGTCAACGGAGGGATGTGATGATTGGTGAACGGGTTCGACAGGCGCGTATTTGGCAGGGCCTGTCACAAAAACAGCTTGCCCGTACTGCGGGCCTCGATCCAAGTCACGTTAGCCACATTGAATGTGGGAGGCGTGATCCGTCGTGTATCAACCTGCGAAAACTGGCCGAAGCCTTGGAAGTTTCAGCGGACTTTCTATTGGAACTTAGGGATTAAACGGAGGAAAGAATGGAAGAGGATAACTACGGAAACCCAATAGACGGCGACCGGATAATCTATTGTTGTTTTCCCGATTGCGGATGCGACGGTTCTCGCCTTTGTATGGCGGAAAACGGTGCCAGCGAACGAGCATCCCAGCAAAATGTGGAGGGAATGTATCACCGCAAGGATTTTGTCCGGCAAGCGGTTGGGAAAACGTCTTGGATAACTACACCATCGGTGGCGTTCTAATGGAAGTCTACCGCCATCCGAAAAGCGGGCTTCCGTGCGACTGTAGCTCACCCATGCAAGGAGGAAGAAATGCTAACCGTTTGGGACGCAATTAAAACTGGGCAATGGGATGAATTGCGCTGCATGATTCGGGATGGCTGGGAAGCCCGGACATGGAATTGTTGGTTTCTTTGCCCTTGCTGCGGAGGCGATGGAGGCTTTCTGGAGGAATACATAGAACACAATAAGCGTACAGAGCCCTGCGGGTTTTGCCAAGAGAGTGGAGTTGTGGGGTTATGGGCGCGCCTTGTCTGGTTGTGGGATTGCCAAATTCGGGAATGGTGGCGCACCAAGTGCAACCTGCGATAAGAGTCATTATCGCAGGTAAGAAACGGAGGTGAGGAAATGAAACGTGGAAGAATATTCAGACCAGGGAATGCCAGACAACGATGGGAAACCGCGACATCTTTTGAGGCCGCATTATTTGGGGCCGGCGCTTTGTTTGTGACCGGTTTTGTAGGCGGGCCGGGGAAATGGCCCCTTGTTGGGTTTCTAGTCTTAATGGCAATTTTAGCTGTGCGGGATTCAAAACGCGGTTGGAAAATCCGGTATGATCTACCGCCTCCTGGTAAACGCGCCATTGAACGAGGATCAAAAATTGCGGCTCAAGCCTGGGAAGACACACAGCGAGAGGCGAGAAATCCAAACAGAAAGCGATATGCCTTTCAAAAGAAGTCTAAGCTGCGACGATCTAACCTACGATAAGTTTCCGAGGTAAGGAAAGAAATGAAATGCAATGGGAAAACATCCGGCTGGGCTGATGGTGAACTTCATCCTTGCGAAAACGGTGCTAGCATCCAACGTGGCGACAAGAATTATTGCTGGTCGCACGATCCAGAAGGACAAGCCAAAAGAGATGCGGCGCAAGAGAAGAAGACCACTAACCCACGATAAGTTTTGGAGGTAAGGAAATGACCGACAAACTTCAGCAGGCAGTGATTGATGCAGCGATTAATTGGTGGATCATGTACCGCCCCCTCGGTTGGTCTCGGGCACATCACAGGCTAAAACCAGCAATAGGATTGGGTGCAACAGATCACAAAATCAAGCTCGCAAAAGCCGTTGCGGCATACACAGCACCAAGAAAGAAAAATACAGCTAAGCATCCGTACCAAACCAGTAATCAGACCGCTGGCTGCACAATCTGCGGTAAGCCGGAAATGGCTCCTGCCCATGTGGGGTTATAGCAGTGCGACAGGCAATAGAACATGGGCCGTGCGGCCTTTTAGGACAGGAGGATCCAACCTGCCGCCAAACATCACCCTCTCGCGGCCACGGCTCACTTTTTCATAAAGAATAAATAGACAAGAGAAGATCTATATGATTAAAATTGGGCGATACAGTATTTTCTGGTGGTGGTTCCGGGTTCACTTCACTAAAGGATGCTCTTGGAAAACATGGCTTTGGGGATTCACAAAAGGACTGCGTTGTAACACGTTTAATCTCGGCCCTATAAGCCTTACTAAGTGGAGATGAGAAATGAGTGAAGCGGATGATATTCTGGATGGAATGTTCTGTCAATTTTGTGGAGAATATCTGGAGGATGAGGCGCCAGGATACCCGCGAAGTTGTAAGGACTGCAAAGAGAGTGATGATATAGAATGAATCGGGTCACTTCATAATAGGAGAAGGAGAATAACATGAAAATCTTCTTTTGCTACATATGTAAAATGAAACTTTTCACAAAACTTGAAATAAACTTTCACAGAAAACAAAAACATGAAGTTATTTCTCTGATAATCCAACCACCAATGTGCAGCCTACCAAGAGCAATTAGTGCTCAAACTCAACTTGGTTTACAAGGAGACGGAGTGTATGAGTCTATCACAGGAGGATCATAAAGATGAGTGAGCCAAGGATGATCTCAATTACTATAGAAGACGAAATCTTAGTTGGTTGCTACGATCTCTTAGCAACTTTTGGAGGAGATCCAGAAGAACCAACACCGGAAAAAGTTGTATCTGGAATCCTAAAAGCTCTCGTTCTTGGTATTCAAGATGATAAGCTCATTCCCACTTATGATTCACCAAATGAGCTTCAATCTCGAATCGAATTACTTCTTCCGCAAACCGAGACAGATGAACAAATCATGCGAATAGCGGAAAAGTTAACTGCAAATTTAAAAGATAGTTCAGCTTTCGAGGCACTTGATAAGAAACTAAAAGAACCAGATCTAGCAGAGATGAATGAAGATGTCTCTCTAGAACCGGCTCCAGCGAGAGAATTAACTTTCGCTGAACTTCCCAAGGATGATGATTTAGTGAAAGAAGTAAAGGGATCGCTGTCAAAACAGACAGCCCTTTGTCAAATTTATTCTCGTCTTCCTCGGGATCAATGGGGCTCCGAAAAGTCCCGTCAAATGTATCAGATGATTCTTGATAATTCATCTGATAAACCTAAGTAAGGAGTAAGAGAATGAAAGTTGCTGCAACAGCAAAATGGAAAGATAAAGAATCAGGGGAGGAAATGTCCCGAACAGGAGAGGTTGAATATGAGTTCGGGGACGATATTCATGCACTTATTGATGCAGTTACGCCAGAGGCGGTGTTTCATCATGCCAAGGCTTCCATGATTGTTTCTCTTCAAAGCGCCTTGCGTCAGTGGGTTATTCAGGGACTGACTGAAGAAGAGATTGAAACAAAAGTGGATGAATGGTCAGTTCCGACCGGAAAACCTCGTGGTCAATCTCGTCTGGATAGACTTCGGGAGACGCTTGGGAAAATGTCCCCGGAAGAAAGGGCGAAGCTTATGGAGGACATGGACTAGTCTTTTTTCTTGTAGAGGAGCAGACAAAGCTCCTCTACATTTTATATAAGAGGATACAATGGCTGAGAAATACGAAGTGTTGCTGCAACAACCAAAAATGGTGGGCATGACATGGGATTGTATAGGGATGGCATCCACATATCGTGGTGCATGTCGTGTAGGGCAGCGACATTGCCCTGAAAACCATCACGTTGTGATACAAGAATTTTCTAAAGAGTCCCGTATCCGGAGCTGGTATGTCCGAATTGAACCTGACAATCCCACAATCGCTGCCCAGCAAAAGAGAAAGCAGAAATTCTAAATCTAATGGAAAAAGAATGAACATCGAAGATCTCCAGTTCAAGGATAACTCTAGAATATCTGAATACCGAATCTGTGCAAGGAAGCATTTTCTCCATTATGAGAAGGATATCATTACAGAAAAAGTCCAGCTTGCTCTTGATTTTGGAACTTGTTGGCACGCAGCTATGGATACGATATTTATTAACTTTTTCTCTCTTGGTGTAAGAGGATCAGTCTTATCACGAACAGGCTTCGAAGCTTTTCTGGAAGAATGGACTAAACTCGGACATCCAGCATCTATTCCTCTTGGAGATGAGAAAATGTACTCTCCTCGGACTCCAGGAACAGCTCTCGAAATGCTAATGAATTATGTAAAAGCAAGAGAAGTCTGGATGAATAAGCTAATTCTAATATCAGTAGAACAACCTTTCGCTGTTCCTCTTGATCCAGATCGACCTAATAGATTCTACGTAGGTCGTCTAGATAAAGTTGTAAGTGAGAATGGTCGCTACTGGGTTATTGAACATAAGACAACTTCTCTTTATGATAAAACTAAAGGGATGCAAATAGGTTTTACGGATACGTTTGATCCGAATTCCCAGATAGACGGATATTCTTTTGCTGGAAAAATGCTCTATGGCCCGAGATTTATGGGAGTCATGATTGATGCTTCCCTTGTTCATAAAGAACATCACAATATCTTTAAGTTTATAACTATTAATAAGGGAGCCGGTCTCGCAAATCAGTGGCTTCAAGATGTGAATGTTTGGTGGGATAGAATAGAAGAATCAAGAAGGAACGGGAAATGGCCAAAATCTGCACCAGAGGCTTGCAGAACAGTTTATGGTCCTTGCTCATATAAGAATCTCTGCTTATACACTATAGACGTACATCAGATGTCAGATGAAATACCCGGGTATAAGGTGGAGAAATGGGAACCTTTTTCTTTCGATGAACTAAAAGGCGCTGTCGCAAAGACAGAAGAAAAGGAAACATAATATGACAATGAGCTATTATCAATCTCAAGAGACTAAAAGAGTTAAACAAGAACTTTCAGCCTGTATAAACAAAATTGTCCGTTGTCGAACGCGTCAGCTTCTCGGGATGCAGAATGGAAAAGGTATAGCAGAGAAAAAGCAGATTAAGAAATATCAAAAAAGAATGGAACATCTAAGAGGAGAACAAAACGAATGGAAGAGCAACGAGAGGAGAACGTGGTGAAATGTGATCGTTGTGACGGGCCGTACGGGACGAAGGAATTGCATAGTTGTCCTTTTGAAGACGCAGCGCATAGCGACAATAGCGACAGTTGTAACTGTTGTAAGGACTGCACACACCAATGCTTTATGGATTCTTAGGGAGGTTGGAAAAATGAAGCACATTAAACCACCGCGACTCAGTGAAGGAAAGGAAATAGCCATCGTACTACTCTGTATAAGTAGTATATATCTCGCTCATATGATCTATTCACTAGTAAGTTGATGGAGTTCTGCTTTAGGGGGGTAACGCTATGAACGACCACTTCTTACAAAAAGGAGAAAATGATGCACAAAACAACACCTAAAGTTTTTCTAGTAGCCCAACCACAGATCATCGGAACCGAGATGTCTGCTTGGTTAGAAGAGATCGGAGCAGAGAAGTATAACTGGCAACAATCAAATAGCGATGCAGAAAATATGATCATGGCTTTCGCCAAACGCTGTTATATGGCTTTTGAAGTCGGGCTGAATCCAAACGTGAAAAAAGTCCGCGATGACATGAAGGAATACCTCGATAACATCCTTGCTGTAAAACATGGTTCTGTCCTCGCACACGCTCACTTCTCTTTCGCTATTGAGAATGTTAGCAGAGTTTTCACTGGGGAAATGAATAGACATTCGGCTGGAACGGATATTAGTGAAGGATCTATGCGCTTTATCTCGTTTGAAGACTTTGGGCTAGTTGAGACAAATAGCATGAAGAATCCGAAAGATAAATTTGATGAAGAAGTTAATCATTTCATCAAATTTTCTTTTGAGGATATTGAGGAAGGTTACACAGATCTTATGTTAAATTTAGAAGATATGGGATATGACGATCTTCCTTTCTCTCGAAAAAAGGAATTAACAAGCAAGGCTCGTCGGGCTATAGGAATGGGTATATCAACTGGGGGTATCTGGACAGGGAACGTCCGAGCCATCCGTTGGATTATTGAACAGCGGGGATCAAAATATGCTGAGGAAGAGATTCTTTTTGTTTCTCGTCTTATGCTTAAGAAAATGATGAAAGCTGCGCCGCTTCTTTTTGGAGATTTTGAGGCTGATAAGGATGGTTTCTTTGTTCCTAAATATTCAAAAGTATAAAAGATAACCCTGGAGACTAGTAAAAGCCTGAATCCGGATTAAGAAATCCTAGCTAGGTAATATGAGATATGTACTTGAGTGGTGGAGGTTGCCATTGGCATCCCTTGTTGTATATCTCAAGTAATATCGAACCTATTTCTGTAGACACCCTAAATTAGAACAAGGGTAGACCGGAGGGTGTTCTTTCTTAGCTAGTCTCCATTTTCCTAAGTATTCAAAAGTGTAGAAAGAGAAAGGAAGGTTTTATTAAATGAACACTTCTGAAATGCATAGAATCTTCAATAAAGGAAGACAACTCAGAATTCCAGTTGGTTTAATCGAATTCTACATTGGTCTCAAGCATAATTATCCTTTATGTTGCATAATTAATTTTGTTCTAGATTGCCATATTCTCCCCGAAAGAATAAGTAGATGCAAAAAAGATCGAGGATATAGAGATCAAGCGTGGTTTGGAATTAAAGATCGAGAGGATTATTCCCTCTGCTTTATTCATGCTTTCTTCTTAGTACAGAGAAGAAAAAATCCTTAGTAGAAAAGAAAGAGGAGAACAAAATGAGCTATGAAGGTTACACTGAATATCTTTGCTCTAATGGTCATTTATCAAGCCTCGATGCTTATTTCGAAGCTGCAAGACTATGTACACGATGCAACGCAAAGATAGTATTCGCGCATGATGTTGATGAAACTAATGGTGTTGGGTATGATGATGAAGGCAATGAAATGCCAGGAACAATAGGCTATCCTTTTGAGGAAAACGGTTTTGATGATATTTGGCATAAGGATCATTATGGAAATAAGTATGCTACAAAACTCATCAGGTATAAAATTCCTGAAGAAAATCGATCCATTTTCCTTGAAACAAGAGGAAGAGATGCAAGGAGTTATTAGAAATTCTGAAGGAGATTCTAATGAACCGATTATCAGAGACAGATAATCGTATCTTAAATATGTCTGAGACGGATAATCTTCTCTTAAATATGTCTGGAGGGCTTCTTCCGGAATATCTAAGTAAAAGAGAGATTCAACTTTTAATCGACAAGTTCGGAGAGGATTGGTTCATAGAGCTAGGTTACTCTGAGCCTGCTTACAATAAACCAAAATTAGAAGGAGAAATAAAATGATTGAACTAGGTCAGAAAGTGAGAGATGAAATAACTAAAATCGAAGGTATAGCAGTAGCCTATACTGTATATCTAAATGGCTGCGTTCGATATTGTGTTCAACCTCAAATAGATAAAGAGGGAAAATTTAGAGAAGAAATATGGATTGATGAGCAGCAATTGAAAATAATGGGTAAGGGCTTTGCACACATTGCTGTTCACGCCGCCAATAAAACAGGTGGACCGGGATATACTCCCTCAAAACTTTCTACTCCTCCAAAATAAGAAGAGGAACACAACATGCCAAACGCAAAAGATATGACAAAAGAAGGAGCAGAAAAGATTCTTATTCTCGGTGATCTTGGAGTAGGAAAGACAACTCAATTCGTCACTCTTCCTCGTCCAGCTTTTATCTATATCTTCGATCCTTCTGGTAGAAATGCTATAAAAGGGCAGGATATAGAGTATGAAGAATATCTTGCTGAAAAACTGAATATAACTGTAAAAGCAACTCCCAAAGGAGGAGGCACAGTCGCTAGCCCACAACAGGGAGTAACGCGACTGAAGGCTCAAGCATATGCTCAGTTTGAGGAACATTTTATGGAGAGTCTTGATTCTGGTCGCTTTGATAAATTCGCTTCTATTGGATTTGATAGTATCACGACTTTTTCCGATATAGCTATGGATGATATTCTTGCTCGGGCTGGTCGCCTTGAATATAATCCTGAACTCGGAGACCACAACATTCTGAAAACTCAAGTCGCGAGAACTCTCCGTGCTCTTTGTGCTCTTAATAAAATACTTCTTGTAACCGCTCATACCATGTACCGCCAGAATGATGTGAGCATGAAGATGATGAATGACATTCTTATAACTGGTGATCTTCAAGTTCGGGCTCCTCTTCTTTTCTCTTCTGTTCTTCGTGCAGACTATGAGGTACAACCAGGAGACAAGCGGAAGTTCACCGTTCAATCTGTGAAGGATAAATACAGTTCGAACCTAAAAAGTAACATTCCTGGAATTAAAGGCGTTCAGGATGTTACTATAGAAGATTTCTCGAAGCCTCAGGATTATGGAATTGGAAAGCTCCTGAGAGAAGGGAGATAAGATGATCTATCTCGGCGCTGCATCCTTCGGAATCTTATCTTTCTTCTGAGAATAATAGCAAGAAAAGGCAACTTATTGTTCTAAAGACAAAAACAATAGAAAGGAGTGGCCTATGTAGCAAGGTTAGTTACAGTTATTCTTATCTAAAAAACCCAAAAAAATGAATCAAACTTCAACAAGGTAAGGAGAAACAAATGACTAAAGTAGGATTCAGAGGAATCGCAGATAACAAAGAACCTGAACTTCTTTCGGACGGCCCTCATGATCTTCGGATTGTTAAGGCCACCTATGCAGAAGGAAAAAAACCCGGACGTTTCCGGACGGAAGTAGTCCTTGAATCTCTGGATACTCCAGATGCTGTTGGAGTTTTCCATTATCTCGCCGATCCGAACCCTGAAGGAACGGAGAAAGGAGAGAAATATAAAGGTTTGCTTTTGAAGAGATTTTGCACTCTCTTTGATATCCCTTTCGACGAAGATGGTTTCGACACTGACGATTTTTTAGGAAAACTCGCTGTTGTCGTGACCAAGATTGAGACAGATGATGAAGGAAGGAAATCTGTAAAGCTCGTTCTTCCTGAACTTCCAATTATAGGGTAGAAAGATCTAATAGGGCTCATAAAGGGAAGACTCAGCAAGTTAAGAGTCTTCCCTTCTCTTTTGGAGATAATATTATGGCAAGAATAATTCGGGCTGCTACTTATAAGAGAGTAGAAGAAAAACTTACAGGAGCTGCTTGGCTGAGAAAAATAAAGAAAACAATCAGGACGGTAAAAGAGAAAATTGATAAGGAGGAGAAAAAAGATGGATGAAAGATCTGAGACAACTCGACCATACGTTGATAGAAATGCAAGAATAAGTGTAGATGTTCTTATCTCGATGAAAGAAGAACTGACGAAATACATCCCTCATGGTTTACTTAGTACAATCACAAGGGTCTTGTATGCAGAACTGATAAGGAAATTTAAAGAAGCAGGAATAAAAGAAGTCGTATCCGCTGCCTTAAATGGAAGGCTAGTTCTTATAATTTCTTCCTCAAGAGATCCAGAAGAGGAGTAGAATAAGCATGAATATAGAAGAATATAAAAAGCAATTAAAGGCTATGACAGAGGAAGAGATTGCTGAGATGATTCAGGATATTCGGCGAAATAAAACTACATCAATGAGTGCTACTCGAATCAAAGCAGTGAAAGAAAAGACGAAAAGAACTAATGTGAAGAGTGCTGTGAGTAGTCTCTCTTCTAAAGAGAAAGCAGAGCTTAAAGAACTACTACTTTCTATGCAGGAGGAGGAGAAAGAGTGAATGAGAAATCTATCTTTAGGGTAGTTCCTTTCTCAAAAATAACTTTTGGAGAACGTTTCAGACAGGAATATTCAGGCATAGATGATTTAGCTTTATCTATTGCTGATAAGGGGAACATTCATCCTATGATAGTAGATACGAACTTAGCTCTCATTGCTGGAGGTAGAAGATATCAAGCAATTAAGCAACTTGGTTGGGAAGAAGTAGGAGTTCTAATTCGAGAGACAAGTGGAGATCTAGACAAGCGAGAGATAGAACTCTTTGAGAATGTAATGAGAGAAGATCTTATCTGGTCAGAACGAGTAGAGTTAACAAGAGAAATAACTAGACTGCATGAAATCAAATACGGTAAGGATAACTGGTCTCAAAAACAAACAGCAGAACTTCTTGGTCGTTCTGTAGGCGGTGTGAGTGAGCATCTTCAGCTTGCAGATGCTATGGATTTTATACCAGAACTTAAAGATTCTAAAACAGAAGATGAAGCTAAAAAGAAATTAGAGACATTAAGAGAATCTATAGCTCTGAAAGAACTAGAGAATCGAAGAGTAGATGAGGATATTCCTAAAGATCAAAGACTTGAACTTCTTCTTCAAAAAGCTGAGGCTTCTTATATTATAAAAGACGTATTCGAAGCTCTTAAAGAAATGCCAGATAATGATGAAACTATATCTTTTATCGAAGTTGATCCTCCTTATGGGATAGATCTTGTTAAAAAGAAAAGAGCTGGAAAAGTTTCAGATGTTGGGACAAAAAATTATGTTGAGATTGAGGAAGATTCTTATGAGGAATTTCTTCTTCTTCTCTTAACGGAACTCTATAGAATATCTTCTTCAAGAGTAAAGATGGTATTCTGGTTTGGTTTTCAGTGGTATGATACTATATCAAAGATAATGAAAGAAATAGGATGGGAAGCAGATATTATCCCAGCTATTTGGACGAAGAAACATGGACAGACAAATCAAGAGAGATCAAATCTTGCCAGGACGTATGAATGTTTTCTTTATGCTTCTAAAGATAAAAAAAGTAGAGTGTTAAAAGGTGGACGGGCTAATGTCTTCGATTTCCCTGGTGTATATCCTGCAGATAAATATCACCCCACACAACGACCACTTGCTCTGATTGAAGAATTGATAGATACTTTTGGCGCACATCTTCCGAAGAATAATAATAGAATTCTAGTTCCTTTTCTCGGTTCCGGAGCAACTATTCTTGCGGCAAATAAAAAAGGATATGAAGCCTTCGGCTGGGATATCAACCCGGAGTATAGAGATAAGTTCTTGCATGAGGTCAGAAAAACTTATGCGAAGAAGTTTGAGATAATATAGGAGATACCATGAAATTCTACGGTATTGAATTAATTTTAGATCTTCATCAATGTAAGAGAGAATTTACAAGAAACAATATTCAAACCTTCATGATAGATCTTTGTAATCTATTAAAGATGGAACGCGCCGATCTGCACTTTTGGGACTATGAGACAAAAAAAGAAAAAGATGAGGCTCCAGATCACCTAGCTGGGACATCTGCCGTGCAATTTATAACAACTAGCAACATCACTGTTCATACTCTGGATCGACTACAAGCAGTGTATCTGAACATTTTTACCTGTTCTACATTGAATCAAATATCGGTGGAACATTTCTGTTCTAAATACTGGCAAGGGAACATAGTTAATCGTCGAATGTTGGAGCGCATATGAACGTAATTTTCCTTGTGCCTACAGGTATAGGAGCTCCTATTGGAGGTCACGCTGGAGATGCAACACCAGCAGCCCGGTTGTTATCTTCAGTTTGTAGTAAGCTGATTGTACATCCGAACGTTGTTAATGCTTCCGATATAAATGAAATGCCGGATAATGCACTATATGTTACAGGATCAACTATAGATGATTTACTATCTAGTTATATTGGAATTCAGGAAGTCTATAGAAATAGAATAGCAGTAGTAGTTAATAAGCCTGTTCCAAATGAGATCGTGAATATAGTATCTGCGGCAAGAGCAACTCTAGGCATTGAGGCATTTATTGTAGGTTTACCAACTATTCTTAAAATGACAGCATCTTTTTCTCCTGATGGATCTGCTACAGGATCAATAGAAGGAGCACAAGAAGCAGCCGAATATCTTAAGAATCTTAGTAAACCATTTGATGCCGTAGCAATTCTCTCTAAGATTGAGATGCCAATAGATTTTGCGAAAACATATATTAGAGAAAAAGGAGTAAATCCTTGGGGCGGAGTGGAGGCTAAATTAACTAGGATTATGACCGATATTCTGAAAATGCCATGTGCACATGCTCCGGTCGGACATACACTAGACGATTTTAATGACATCGTTGATCCTAGAATAGCAGCAGAGTTGGTGTCTGTGACATACGCTTTCTGTGTTCTAAAAGGTTTACATAAGGCTCCAGAGATTACAGATGGAAGCTGTGGAATCACTGCGGATAATATTGATGCTTTAGTATCTCCTATCAACTGCTTTGGTTTTCCTCATAGAGAATGTCTTGATAAAAACATACCTATTATTACAGTAGAAGAGAATAATCCAATAGTAAAAAATTCCACCGATTTTCCACAATTAAAGGTATCAAACTACATGGAAGCTACAGGATTACTTTTAGCTTTAAGAGAAGGAATAGCTTTCGATTCACTAAGAAGACCAATGAAACCAACAGAGGTTCTATGACCTTCGTAAAAGTCCCAATAACTAATAGAGCCGGCATATCTGTCCCTCCGGAGGGAGACAAAACTGCAAAGATCGCGTTTATAGGAATGGCTCCCGCGAAGAATGAAGAAGAGCAGGGCCGCCCTTTTGTTGGTCGTGCGGGCCAAGTATTTGAACAATGTCTTCACGCAGCAGGGATTGCTCGAGCAGAGGTTTATATAACTAATCTCTCAAAAACAAGACTTGAGGGAGATAGAGAATCCGTCCTCTGGTCCTCAAAAGGTGGGCTCACCTCCTATGGCCGTGAATGCCAAGCTCAATTGAGAGAAGAATTCCAGGAAGTCTCTGCGAATGTAATTATAACTCTCGGCAATGCTCCTATGGATGCTCTCTGTGAAAAAAGAGGGATAACAAAGTGGAGAGGTTCTATTCTTGAATCAACCCTTCTTCCTAGGAGAAAGGTTATTCCCACAATCCATCCTGCATCAATATCTTATGGAGATTTCTTTGCTCGATATTATATCAAAGAGGATTTTGATAGATCTCTCTTTCAGTCTAAATTTTCCGAGATAAGGCTAGAAAATAGAAACTATATCATTCGACCTTCTTGGCAAGATGCAACAGACTATGTTGACTCTCTATGGAGAGCTAGAGGAATAGTATCTTGGGATATTGAAACAATAGGTGGTGAAGTATCTTGTATCTCTTTCGCACCGAATCAATATGAAGCTATGTCCATTCCTAACTCTAACTATTCTCCTTCTGGTGAGGCAGCGGTATGGAAATCTATATCACGTCTCCTAGACAGCGAAGATACACCGAAGCTTGGAATGAATCTTATCTTCGATACACAATTCGTTCTCGCGCATAATAGGATCCAAACGCGCGGATATATAGACGACATAATGATAGCACACCATATTCTCTACCCAGACTTCCCTAAGGGTCTTGATTTCCTTGTATCTTTTAATGGAAAAGGAGAACCTTATTATAAAGACGAAGGAAAACAATGGAAGCTATCTCAAATAAAAGACTGGGATCAGTTCTGGACATATAACGCGAAGGATTCTACTCATGCTTTTCTCGTCTGGGATGCGATTAAAGACAAAATCAAAGAGTCTGGATTCTGGGAATTCTATCGTGATACAATGGACTATTTTGATCCTGTTAACTTCATGGTTCTTATGGGGATTCTAGTCGATCCTGACGCGATTAAGAAAACAGAAAAGAAAACAGTTAAAGATCTAGAAGAACTCCAAGAAAAATTAGACACTCTGGTAGGTTATCCCATCAACGCGAAAAGTTCCCAACAATGCAAAAAATACTTTTATGAGGAATTAAGAATAACCCCACTCACTCGCTACAATAAACAAACCAAAAAATCCGCTCCAACAATGGATGATAAAGCTCTGCAAACACTCGCTCGAGGATCAACGGCTCGTCCTGCTATTCCTGCCGCAAAAGTAATACAGCAGATAAGATCCCTTCGAGATCTGAAATCTAAATATCTTGATATAACATTTGATAAAGATAATAGATTCCGTTGTTCTTATAATCTTCGGGGAACAGTAACTGGTCGCTTTTCTTCATCCAAAACGATAAATCAAACTGGCGGAAATCATCAGAATCTTCCGAAAGCCTTTAGATCATATCTTATTCCAGATGAAAACCAAATGTTTATCGAGTGGGATAAGACTCAAGCTGAATGGGTAGTTGTCGCCTTCATATCAGGTGATAGTCAGATGATGCACGTTGTAGAGGAAAAACTTGATGTTCATGCGTTCTCTGGAGCAGCTATATCGAATCTTCCTATAGAATATGTTACATTAGAAGATGATTATGTGGGTAATTCAAGAAACGCTGAAGAAGTAGAAGAAGCGAGAATTCGCTTGGATCGTGAGCATCCAGAATGGGGCAGACCTAAACTAAGAACTCTCTATCCTAATGCTTATTGGCCTCGTTCTTATTCAATTCGTCAAGTCGGGAAACATTCTAATCACGGCTTCAACTATGATATGGCTGCTGCTAGATTTGCTCTTGAGTATGAAACAGACTTATCTGAAGCAAAACGAATATATAATGGCTATCACGATCTATATCCTGGCCTTAAGAGAATGTATTCTGCAATTCAGAATCAACTCTCAGTTGACAGAACTCTAGTTAACTGCTATGGACATAAAAGGAGATTCTATGGGGAATGGGGAGATGATCTTTTTAAGTCTGCTTACGACTTCATTCCTCAATCAACTGTTGCAGTTAATAATAAAAGAGGCATGATTAGGATTTATAGAGATCGAACGGAATGGATGCGTCCAGTTTCCTTATGTCTTGAGGGACATGATAGTGTTCTTGCTCAAGCTCCTGTAAGTCTCGGAATGAGGAATCTATCAAAGATTATATATACAGGTATTGAGCACATGCACGACGATCTAGAATATGGAGGGAGGAGATTCTCAATAGGAACAGATGTAAAGATAGGATTTAACTGGAGAGATATGATAGAACTCAATCTTAGTAATCAAACTATAGGCACTCTCGAATTAGAACTTCCAAGTATTCTAGAAAAAGCGAGAGAGAAACATGAGAAATCTAGAAGGTGAATCATTTGGAAGATTAATTGTTCTGAAATTACATCATGTAGCTATAGATAGCCATACCTATTGGGTCTGTCGTTGTGTATGTGGAGGATTTAATATAGTGCGAGGCTCTAGACTGGTAAATAATAGAACAAAGAGTTGTGGTTGCCTACGCTTTGATCTAAAAGCGAAAACAAAAATTAGGAAAGGAGATTGAAATGAAACTGTTCTTTCTTATTATAATGACAGTATTTATTCTCGGTGGTTGTGGTAAGACTTATATTTGTCATGATAAGAGTGGTGCAGTCCGTGTATGGGAAATAAAAGGTATAGCTTCTACTCAAAGTAGTCTCATGCCAAATCAAGTGCAAAGAATCTGTAATATCACCAGAGAAAAAGGAGACGGAAAACATGATTCTCTACCCAGATAAACCGCTTCCAGGATCTCTTTATGATTCTCAGCAAATGAAGTGGGATAAAAGATTTCTCCGTCTTGCTGCTCATATCTCTGAGTGGTCTAAAGACCCATCAACTAAAGTAGGGGCTGTTATAGTTGATAAAGAAAGAAGAATAGTGTCTCTCGGATTTAATGGTTTTCCTAGAGGGATAGCAGATACAAACGAGAGACTTAGAGTTAGAAATATGAAGTATAAACTTATTGTGCATGGAGAGATGAATGCGATACAATTCGCAAAAGGAGAACTTAAAGATTGTATTCTATATACATATCCATTTCAACCATGTTCCCGCTGCACAACTCAAATTCTTCAAACTAATATTCATCATATCGTATCTCTTACATCCGACATAGAGAGATGGCAGGATGACTTTAATTTATCCACTACTTTATTAGAAGAAGGAAACATCCCTTTAGTTCTCTATTCAACGCTAATTGATCTTCCAATTACAAATTAACTTTTGGGGTAGTGATGTGGGCAGGGTTTTAGATGATTGGATAGGTTGGTATAGAGAATTCACAAAAAATACAGAGCCACCTGAATCTTATCATATCTGGACAGCTATAAGTGTTATTGCAGGAACACTAGAACGTAAGGCGTACATGCCTTGGGGTCATTCCCGAATATATCCTAATATGTATGTTGTTCTTGTTGGCCCAAGTGGAAGAACTCGTAAGGGAGTAGCTCTAGATATAGGTTCCAATATCTTTTCTACTGCTTTTCAGGGAGTAAATCAGACACCAGAATCTGTCACTAAAGAGAGACTTATCCAGTTATTCACGGAAGCACTAAGTAGCTATACCGATCCAGTCACAAAAGTACAAGTATTTCAATCACCACTTACAACTTTCTCGAAAGAACTCTCTGTCTTTCTAGGTCAAAAAGATATTGGCTTTATTGCCAATCTCACAGATTGGTATGACTCCCATGAAGTTTGGAGAAATGAGACCAAAACTGCTGGGAAAGACTATATCTCCGGTATCTGTTACAATCTTATTGCAGCGACTGCGCCCGACTGGTTTCAATCTATTCTTCCAGTTGAAGCAGTAGGTGGAGGCTTTACTAGTCGTATAATTTTTATTGTAGAGGAGAATAAAAGAGAAGCTATGGCTGATCCACCTCCTCCAGATAGAAAACTTCAAAAGATGCTTGTTTCTGATCTTCAAAAAATCCATCTTTTAACAGGAGCTTTCACTTTTAATGAAAAAGCAAAAAGTAGATATATAGATTGGTATTTAATAGAAGATGCAAAGATGGAAAGGGGAGATTATCCTATTAAAGACCCTCGCTTTAACGGCTATGCGGAAAGAAGGGCGACTCATGTAAAGAAAATATCTATGGTTATCTCCGCATCTCGTTCAGATGAAAAGATCGTTACTATAGATCACTTTAACGATGCACTTCAGATAATGGAGATAACAGAAACAAAAATGCACAGAGTCTTTGGTGGCTTCGGAGTAGGAATACTTGGAGATTCTATTAATAAAATAATAGATATTCTCGTCCGAAGAAAGAAGATAAAGAAATCAGAATTAATGAATTTATTCTATCGCGATCTATCACCTGCTCAGCTTGATGAAGTTATAACAGCTCTTCGCGGTATGAAGGTGATAGATTATAAACTTGTAGATAATAACTCCGATTATCTATACACGTATATCTTAGATGGTTCAGAGGGATGAAAGGATAGTTATGGAAAATCAAATAGCTATTATTGGATCAGCTGGTTCTAGGAAAACAAGTCTCGCCAACTTCCTAAATCATCAGTTAGGAGTACATGGTTGCGCTCCTCTTATTTTTTTGAATGAAAGAAAATATAAAAACAAGAAACCTTCTTTTTATAAAAATCTCGATTTAATAATAAAAAATGGAATAGTACCATTCTCCTTTCTTGAACTTTATAGCTACAATACGACGAAATCTATTCTTTACACAAAAAGATTGAAAATGCCGTTGACTTATAAAAGAGATATGGAAATAAAAGGTAATCCAAGGATTCTAGTTTTAATGGAGATATCTGGTAATAGACTACTAAATATACTAAACAAAATCAAACAGAATCTATACTCCCTCGATCCCGAATTTATAGTTTATATAGTATGTAAAAGAGAAGAAGAAGAAATATACACAATAGAAGAAAAAAGAGGATTGCATATACTAGCGAATGAAATAGCTATCCATATAAAATGTCAGAAAGAGAAGTAGAAACCATTTTCTCTATAATAGGATCTATATCTTCTTTTTCATTCACGGTATAAACTTGAAAATCTGATTCCTCTTTGATAGTAGGGGGAATCAGCATCCTGTTCGTATCTTCATAAGCAGAATGTTTAATTGTATTCATAAAAACAACAATATCTGGATTAAAGATGGTTCTTCCTATAGGGGTCGGGCAAATAAAGTCCCCTATAACATAAGGATAAATTTCAAGAGCAAGATCGCAGAGAGTTCTCATTCTAACTGCTTGTCTTATTCTCGCTTGCTCTGAGAAATCATAATCAGAAAAAAGAGCTCGAATACTATCTGCATTAAAATGATGAACCACTTGTTCTTTTTTTGCCATCTCATCTTTCAAGAGCTTTGAGAAATACGTCTTTCCTGCTCCAGAGTGTCCCATCACAAGTATTCGCTTATTCATAACTGTTCCTGTTCTTTATTTCTTTTCAGAAGTTGTATCCGCTCCCATATACTTACTCACAATCTCAAGAAGAGTAGTTGTGAAACCAACAAATCTCTTCGCAAACTTATCGTCTCCTTCCCAAGGAGTCGCCTCAGACAACTTCTTAAAGCCTTTCGCAATAATATGGAGACCTAAGATAAGTTGGCCAACATCATATCCAGTTGCGAGAGAGTTGAGAGCATTACTTCCTGTATTCGCACTTGCAAAGCCATGAGATAGAACATCGAAGACGGGAAGATAACTGATAAACGTCGCAATACCTTCAAGGATTTCCATGTCTTTTCTCTTTCTAAGTGATCTCTCATTTAAACAGTGAACTCAGCCCGAAAGAGCAATCCCAGCTATTCCTCCAACAACAAGACCAACGTAAAAACCTACGATGGTATCCCACCAATTCCACTGAGCCGTTATTCTAGACTTAACATATTTGTATATCTTCTTCACTTTATTTTTCTTCCTTTCTACACATTAAAGGAAGGTCACGTACCTCCTTCAACAAACTTCTATAACGCACGTTCAACTTGGACACCGCTCTCACAAGCATTTTTTGACAATCATGCTGATGTTTGACTGAAGCCTCTAATCGAGCAAATCGCCAGATGGCTATTGCAACTAATCCGGTAGGAGGTGTTACAGCTATAAGAATCTCATTCCAGCTCATCTGATTCTCTCCATTACATTAACTACATACTTCCTATTCCTTTAACTCTCTTTCTCTTCAAGGCTCTATTTTGCTTAAGGTCTTTATCTTGCTGACTCTCATTCCTCGAGACAGTCTCGAAATGCCCAAGATCGTCGAAATCATTATCCATAATTTTTCCGTCTCCATTCCAATCCCCTCCCCATCTTATCTTAACTCTTTCATACTTTGCAGCTAGACGAACTATAGTAGCCACAATGTAGAATCGTCCAAGACACTTCGCCCGAGTTTTTTCCTTCTGTTTTTCTGTTGGCCAAAGAATTGGATAGGGGAGAATATGAATAGCTTGACTAGGCTTCCTATTATGTCTACTCCTCGGAAATTTAAGTTTTGAAAGCTTCTTTTTAAAGGCTTCATTCTGTTCTTCCTCTCCTCTATGCCCTTCTGTAACAGTTAGATCAAACCCCAGACTCTCAGCTAATAACATAGCTCTATGTGCAACTCGCTGAAGAGACTTGGAGCAGGTCTCAATGTTTTTAATGGATCTCCTTCCGTAACTCATATTTTCCCTTTTTATTCAGTTCTCTTCGGAAGATCTGCTCGCGCAACAACCTCAGACACCGTACCAGAAGCAAGAGCTTCTTTCGCTTCTTCTCTGGCTCTTTCTTTCAAATATTCTATCTGTTTCTCACAGGTTCTCGCCAGATGTGCATGAAGATCAACAACCTGCGTATTACAAACAATCTCATCTTCATCTGAAACTGTATAAGTGAAATCTAGACTCATGTTTGAACTCCTTCCTCTTCTTGAGTTTCTGGTGAAAGAACTCCATTCCCTTTATCATCTGCGAGAGAAGCTAGGAATTTAGAGGCGAGCTCTTTATCTGAGTCTGCCATCTTTTCTGGCCACAAGAGATACTCAATAGCAACAGCTGTGAAAGGGATGATCTGAACATTCTCAACACAGCCTTTGACAATTTTTATATCTTCCTCGCTATAATGAATCTCATCATTCTCCTTTCTCGCGTCCTCCGTTTTACAGAACAAACGGAAACAAGGCCAATGATCTTCCTTATCTTTTGTTCCTGCCCCAAGAACTGAAGATAGAAGATCACCTAGAGGCATAGATTTTCCATTAATTGCCGGGATTTTAGTTGTTAGATCTATTTTCATTTCTGTGTTCCTTTTTCTAGTTTCTTAACTCTTTCCAAGAGTTGCGCGTTATGCACTGCGAGACACTCTGTTGTTTCTATTAATAAAGTACAGATTTCACCATGAGATGGACGAACGTCTTCCGTCCAATCTTTTGTTGATAAAAAAGCAGGAAGGTGTTTATGCTCTCTCCAGAAAGCTGTAAAGGCTTCTATATCAGAGCACATAGCAGCCTGCTTTATAAAATCTACCGCAGGTTTATACTCAGTCTGTTCGGCAGGAGATCTTTTATTCCAAGCGGCGATATCCACAAAGCCATCTACAATATATTCAAGAACATAATCTGGGCCAAGTAGCACGTTATCATCATATACTGCTTTTGCGTTAATACTTCCTATTCCTTTTGCGCCTCCAATAGGTTCTGTAGGTCCTTCAACAACCACGCCAGCATTTGTTCTTATATGAATCGAATCTGGTTTAGTAGCACTAAATCCTCCATAGAAAATGATACTTGGTCCCAATGAAGAATCTCCTGCTATAGTTAACTGCCCGTCACTAGCACCGTCAGTAGGACGAATAGTGTATGTACCACCACCACTAAAATGAATATCTCCGTTAACGATATTGATATCACCAGTAGGAAATTGAACCTCGCTAACAGTATCTCCAGTACCACGAATAAAGTTCATGGCGATATCACCAGCCGTCGAGAGATCATCTTCATAAGCCCTAAAAACAAGATTCCCTCCGACGCCAACATAAATTCTCCATGTTTTTTCATCAGCACCCTCACTCGGTTCCGTTATGAAGAAGGGAGCTAAAAATTGCACTCCATCAACCGCAGTTCCTGTCCCCCTTAAAACCTTAAGAACAGGGACTGCTCCTGCAGATAGATCATCCTCTATTGTTGATAGTATCAAATGTGGACTGCTATCTACAGACCATCTCCATGCTTTCTCATTAGAAGCAGCCCCAGAACGTACAATAAATATCTCCGGAAAAACATCAGTAAAAATAACATTATCTTCAAATGTTACAGGAATAAGGAGTACTGCTTGATCAACCGCAGTTCCCACTCCTCTTTCAAATTTAAGAACTTCTACTCCATCTGTAGAAAGATCATCATTTATAGATTGAAGTCTAAGATTTGGATTACTATCAACTGACCACTGCCAAGCGCCTTCATTCGCAGCCTCACCAGTTCTGTACATAAAAAACTCTGGAAAGGCACTTTCTACTCTCAAATTCCCATCCCCATCCGTTATCGCCGCAAGAGTTCCATCTATATTCGTCTTATAAGTCGAACCACTCTGTGTAGTAAAATCTGGTAATGCCATTCTTTTCTCCTAAAGATTATGTGCTTCCCAATCAACAGTTCCTGCTTTTGCAATACCATCCTCATTGAAAATAAATATATCAAATCCTAGTACAGTCTTATCTCGCCAACCAGCAAAGAGCTTCTCACCTCCAGAGACCTGTTCAACAGATATAGTAACTATAGGAAGCTCAAGAAATGGATTTACAAAGGCAATACTTGTTCCACTAGCAGATATAGAAACTCCTTGATCTCTTTCACTAATAGAAGGCTGATCAATTATTGTATTGTAATCATTAACGACAGATTCTCCCTGGGTATTATCTAAAACAAAGCGGAACTTTACTTTTTGAACTGTTCTCAAACCTGTATTAAAAGGCTCCCAGCCATCAAAACCTAATCCATCCGGATCTATATTTACTTCCATAGATGCTACAACTATTCCTGAAGCTTCATCTACATGTAGAATTGCATCTAATGTATGAGAGATACGAACAGAAAAAGGACCATTAACTCCTAGATCATACTCTACTGTCTCATAAGTACTTGTTGCAAAAGGATTCTGAATATACGTATCAAAGACATCAAAGTTATCTCCCGTCGCAGCTGTTTGATCTGCAATCGCTAATCTATTCGTATAATGATGATGGAGATTTGTCAGTATTCCTCCCCATGCAGGAGCATGATCCACATCTGAGAAGATAGCATTAATCTGTTGAATAATAACATCTTTAGTAATTGCGTTGACACTCTCAAAGCCAAAAACATCAACTGCCTTGATAAGAATCCTATGAGTCCCTGGAGGAAGAACAGCAGTAGTTTCACTAGTCCCAGGATTTATATTCGTAATTGGAACACCAGTATCCCAAACAACACTCCCAGGCGGGCCATACTTTATAATATAACCATCAAGATTAAGAAACTCAACGTCACTCCATTGAAGAAGAAGAACACCCGCATTCTGCACAGCAATGAATGTTGCTACATCGGCTGGGGCTACATAATTAACTGTATCAGAAGCTTCTGTGCTCTCGTTCCCAAAAACATCCACATCTCGAATATGATAGACATTATTTCCTAGAAGAACGCCTTCATCAAAATATTCTGTTGTTTCTCTAGTAGCATCTAGAAAAGTTCCAGCAACCCAAGAAGCACCCTTTTTGATTGCATAATGAGAATGATTAAGGTCTGTAGATGCAGTCCATCTAAGTCTAATTCCTCCACGTTCTATTGTACCAGCAAAACTTGTCGGTGTTGTAGGAACTGGAATAGTCTCTTGTGCTGTGGCTTCATTATCTGAAAAAAGACCTGAAGTATCTATTGCTTTAATCATATAATCACTAGCAACACCTGCCGCGTTCGGACTAGCATCCCTGATATTAAGGCCTCTGAGTTTATCCTTAACTTCATTCCCTGAAGCATCCCACACAGTTCCTTGCTGTACTTCATATACACTTCTATCAATATCAGGTATCTCATTCCAAGCAAGCTTAATTCCGCCTCTAACAATAGTAGCTACGAATCCAGTAACATCTGATGGAGGGACTAATTTTCCAGAAACAGCATGTCCTTCTTCTACAACCCAATTACTTCTAGCTCCTATACTATTTATAGTCCTGACTCGAACATCATAGACATTATCTGATGCTGGATCATCCTCAACATCTAAAATAAAGAATTCTGTCTGATTTCCAGGGATAATACCCGCATCCTCCCAAGCACTTGCACTTGATTTTTTGAATTGAATCTCTATTCTTCCACCCTCTTTGATATATATATTCCCAGGAAGTGTCCAGCTAACTTTCAGTCTAGAGAAAACAGTACCATCAAGACGGATAAAAAGCTC
>SDBV01001198.1_pt1 | contig 38830 bp, 28 predicted proteins | sample 2277081 | NCBI WGS metagenome assembly SDBV01 (sample SAMN10402039, study PRJNA504765) | marine sediment metagenome | isolation source: marine sediment core GS10_PC15, 223 cmbsf | place: Arctic Ocean: Southern Knipovich Ridge | collected 2010 | reverse complement strand
CCCAAACCCCCAGCATTTACCGCTTTACGGCCAACGGCATGCAATGTATAATGCTGATACTGGGGCAGAGCCCCGGTTTTATATACTCTTTGTTTTTTCCATTGCCACATATGAAATACTCTGCAATGTTACTACAGTAGTCTCGTTTTTTGTCCTGTTATCCTGTCAAAAAAATCCGTGAACGGTTACAGTAGTTTTAAGCATTTTTCGGCAGAAAGCATTTTTGCGATTGTCCGCATCTGAGCCGCCTCCGACGAGCTCGGTCGCGGCCCATTCTCGTCGGCTCAGCTACTCAGTTACTATGTATCGTAACATTTTAGCACATAGAGTCCGTTTTAAAGCACCGTTTCTGACTAAAATGTTACCAAGAGGGTGAAATCATCGGCCTGTGCCGTTACAATACCTGTAAAAATAATTCGCGGAGGTCAACCAGTGGCGAAAAAGGCGAAAAAGGCGGAAAACATTGTAGGCATAATCGGCGGTTCGGGTCTGGGTCAGGCCTTGCTGGAACACATAACCGACGCACGGACGGAGGACATAGACACCCCATTCGGCAAACCCAGCGCACCAGTCACAATCGGTACGATGGGCGGGCGCACGGTAGCATTCCTGAATCGTCACGGCCACGGCCACACACTCAGTCCCGGCATGGTCCCCTACGCCGCCAATATATACGCCCTCAAAAAGCTCGGCGTAACTGTCCTGCTTGCCAGCGGCGCGGTCGGCTCACTGCGGGAGAAAATTCAGCCCAGACACCTGGTCATCGTCGATCAGTTCATCGACAAGACCTTTGGCCGGCAATCTTCGTTCTTCGATCGGCTCGGCGCGGTCCACTGCGAATTCGACCAGCCCTGCTGCCGACGGCTTGGCAGGACCGTCCTGGAAGTTGCCCGCAGCACAGAGACGGTCCCGGTAACCCACGCCGGCGGTACGTATGTATGCATGGAAGGGCCGAATTTCTCCACGCGGGCCGAATCACTGATGCACCGGCAATGGGGTAGCGACCTGATAGGCATGACTGCCATGCCTGAGGCGAAACTGGCACGTCAGGGACAGATGTGCTATTGTCTGATCGCACTTGTCAGCGATTATGACTGCTGGCGGGAACACCCGGCAGGCAAGGACAAACACGATCTGCTAACCGAGATCATCGGTAATCTAAACGCCGCCACCGCCAACGCCATCGAATTGATAACCGCCGTGCTCGAATCCGATCATGGCCTGTGCGACAATTCCTGTACATGCCGAAAGAGCCTGGAACTGGCCGTCTGGACGCCGCCGGAATACCTCGACAGCGAACAAAGACAAAAACTGCAACCGTTATTCGAATAATATTAACCAAGTAGCTGAGCCGACGAGAATGGGCCGCCACCGAGCTCGTCGGAGTCGGCTCAGATACGGACAATCGCAAAAAGACTTTCTGATTAAAACTGATTAAAACTGATTAAAACTACTTCAAATGGCTAAAATGTCACCAAAGATGAAGGATTACACGCAAAGTCTGTTCGGGCCCGACCGGGCTGAGACCGTCTCCGCCGACGCGCAGGTCATCCGTGTCGCATTCGACAGCGGTGCCGACACATGTTTTGACTATGCGATACCGCCGCACATGGGGTCCGTCGAGATGGGCTGCCGCGTGGAAGTACCTCTGGGCAGGGCCAACAAACCGACCGTGGGCTTTTGCGTGGAGGTACTCGACAGGGCCGAGGCACAAAAGTCCCGGCAATTCAGGCTGAAGACCGTCCGCCGAGTCATCGACGATGCCCCTCTGCTGAACGAACAATTGATGGATCTGGCCCGCTGGATCAGCCGGTACTACGTCTGCCCGCTCGGACAGACCCTGGCGGCAATGGTCCCCGCTGCCGTCAAAAAGGGCATCGGGATAAAGACGGAAAAGCTGATATACCTGGCCCGCCCCGGCGACGGCGACATCGAAGGGGTTACCGGCAAAAAGCAAAGGCGCATCATCGAGATACTGCAGCAGGGACGCGTCCACAACGCCGACAACGCGATTGCCAGGGCTGTGCTCCTCAAACAGGCACAATGTACCGAGGCGCCCCTGAAGAATCTGTTGCGAAGGCGGTTCGTCGTCGTTGTCTCGCGTCGGGTGATGGCCGCACCACCAGCCGTTCCGCGGGGCCTTCGGCTGGAAACGGAAAAAATCATCCTGAACGAAGACCAGCAACGCGCCATCGAACACATCGGCGGCAAGCTGCGGGCCAACCAATTCGGCGTAACTCTCCTGCACGGCGTCACCGACAGCGGCAAAACGGAGATATACATCCGCATCATCGAACAGGTCGTCGCCCAGGGCAAAACCGCCATCGTACTCCTGCCGGAGATCGCACTGACAACCCAGACCGTCACCCGCTTCGCCAGACGTTTCAAACGCATCGCCGTGATGCACTGCCGACTGACCGCCGCCCAGCGTCATGAACAATGGCGCATTATCAGGGACGGCGCCGCCGACGTGGTCATCGGTGCCCGCTCAGCTGTATTCGCACCGCTGGCCAACCTGGGTCTTATCGTCATCGACGAGGAACACGAATCCGGCTACAAACAGGACACCGCACCGCGATACCACGGCCGGGACGCGGCGATCAAACGTGCACAACTCGCCGGGGCACATTGCATCCTCGGCTCCGCCACGCCGTCGCTGGAGTCGCTGTCAAACTGCCGAACGAAGGAGCATTTCCAGTTGATCGAGCTTCCCAAACGGGTAATGAACCTTCCCATGCCCGAAATGAGCATCGTGGACATGACGTATCAGGCCGGCGCAGCGTCCGGGGCAAATCTTATCAGCACGGAACTCGAAACACAGATACGCCAAAGGCTCCAGCGAAAAGAACAGGTCATACTCCTGCTTAACCGCCGCGGCTACAGCAACTTTGTCTTTTGTCCTCGCTGCCATCACTGCCTGCAATGCAGAAACTGCGACGTAACGCTGACCTTTCACAAAAAGGCCTCCGTCCGCCCCGGCCCCGACACCGTGCTGGGCAAACCGATAAAAGACGGCTATGCCATCTGTCATTATTGCCTGTCGAAGACGCTGGTCCGGCGGCTTTGTTCGCTGTGCGGAGGCGTTATGGCGATGATCGGCATCGGTTCACAGCGGCTCGAGGAGGAATTGCAGACCAAGCTGCCCAAGGCACGCACGATGCGTATCGACAGCGACACCATGCGGGGCGCCTCTGTTGACAAATATTACCGGATACTGGATGACTTCGCCCAGGGCCGAATCGACATACTGGCCGGCACACAAATGCTCGCCAAGGGCCTGCATTTCCCAAATGTCACCCTGGTCGGGATCATCAGTGCCGACACATCGCTGGCGATCCCCGATTTCCGCTCGAACGAGCGCACCTTCCAGCTAATCTGCCAGGTCGCAGGCCGAGCAGGCCGATCCGAAAAGAAGGGTCGCGTCATCCTGCAAACATTCCTCCCCGGGCACCGGGCCATACGTTTCGCCATGCGGCACGACTACGCCGGCTTTACCGAGGCCGAGCTGGAGCACCGCAAAAGCTGCAACCTGCCCCCCTTCTGGCGAATGGCGATCATACACATACAGCACGAAAAATTCGATCGCCTCGAAGCCGCGTGCACTCAGATGGCCGACCGCGTAAACGACATCGTCCAGCGAGACGGGCTGGACATCAAGGTCCGCGGCCCAATGCCCGCCGCCATCGCACGAATGCACGGCAGGCACCGCATGCAGATCATCCTCCAGTCGCCCGAGGCACGGATTATCGAGCATTTTTTCTCTCGCCTCCGCGCATGCCCACCGCTTCGGCCAGCCGTAAAGGTCGCGATAGACATGGATCCCATAAATTTATTATAGCTTGCCCGCTGCCGACGGATATTGTACAATAATGGGTTAATTATTCGGGGAGTGGCTCAGCTTGGCTAGAGCGCTGCGTTCGGGACGCAGAGGTCGCAGGTTCGAATCCTGTCTCCCCGATTTATAACCCCTTGTGGGGCAAAGAGTTATATCTTGAACATTTTCGACCTAAAACAGTCAAAATCGAATTGGTGCAATTTTAAGCCAAATTGTACTCCAATTTGATGTTTTGAGGCATCGCAAAAAGTTGTCAAAGCCCCTACCTTCGAGTATAATCCCAGCTATGAAAATGGGCGAAGTCAAACAAATTGGGGGATATTGAAAAAGGGGAAATAAGAATGGAAATAATTTACTGGATTATACGTTTCTTGATAACTGCTTGGTTACTTGCTCCTCTTTTTATCTGTGCTTACTGGTTTTGTGAACCAGCAGAATCTTTTTGGGAAAAACATAAACGCATAACTACAATAATAGTCATAGGAGCATTCTTGGGTTGTTTCTTCGTCATTCGTGGTGGGATTGAGCCACTTCTTTGGTTTATTCCTGAAATCTGGGTTTATGAAACGGAAGATGATGAAATTATGATAATGCGAAACATTATCGCAGCGGCTATCGCGTTAGCCGCTACTATATTTATTGGCTCGCAGTTTGACAGTATTCAGAGAAAGCGCCGTAATATTGACGAGTGAGATAATATGTGAAATTAAGTGGTAATTGGCTGTGAAAGATTGATTATTCAGCCAAGCAAGGATGTCGAGAAAATGGATGAGCAAGAACATAGGGATTTTTTACTGGAAGCAGCTAAAAAGGTAAGCACGTGGATTATCAACAAAGAGATAATGAAACATTTTAAGAAGCAAGCCAAAGCTTTTTATGACGATTATCAAGAGTGGTATATAGAGAATGATCAATACCTTAAAAAAATAGGATTACGTAATAAAGAGACAAAAGAAGCTTGTAAAAAACGAATGAGTAAGATTCCATCGCCACGGCCATGTCCTTTAGATTTATTAACGATTCCTGACCATCATACCGATCCCCACATACTCCATTTAACAGAATTGTGTGTTCCCCAAGAAAAACCTGAGCAGAAATTTTCATCTGACGAAATAATGAAAGCTGATTATGTTTTCCTTACAGTTCTTCACGATAAAGCCTTGAAAGATACTCGTCATTTTAATCCTATCAATACCGATATTTGGCCACAAGATGAAGAGTGGGCTGAATATTTATGGCAGCGGATGATAGACGAACGGTCAGGCTGGAAACCTGAATTCTTATTGAATGAATTAAATACTGCTCTTGAGAATGTGAAAACAAACCTTGCCGATAATTATCCAGAAACAGAGCAAGATACTACTCCTGATAAACATCGAGGAATAAGAGCTTGGGTTTGGCTCAAGGAATTGTACGGATTAACAACCGAACGAGTTACCAAAGCTTGGTTGGATAAATACGGGTAAAAGTTTTGTATGGGGCTGCCGTTTCATACGTAAGGCAATAGTCCTCCACAAACTTTGGGACGTTAATAATCCATAAAAGCCTCCCAGGGGCTATTTTACCCAATTTAACATTTATGGAAAGCGCGAAAGTTAACATGTGTAACGTATAGACAAAAATAATTGCAAAGTTGCTCGCGAACGAGAGACGATGTCTGAGTCAGGGAAAATAGCTTTTTTGAGCAGGATAGTTTCAGTTGACATACACCATGGGGCGCCATAGAATCCGGTGTCGGGATGAAAGTTTGACATGGTCGCTCTGGTTATCCCAATGGACAGCAGTTTGGTTTTTTTGTAATACTTTAGCCGTGTGAAGCAATGCGGCCAATCCCGATTTATTGGGCTTCGATAATACTAACCGTGTCATGCCTGCGCAGGCAGGTATCCATTCTTTCATCTTGGTGCGTTGGGATGTTAAAATGGACCCCTGCCTTCGCAGGGGCAGCTTCGATAAGATAATTAACCGAGTAGCTGAGCCGACGAGAATGGGCCGCGACCGAGCTGGTCGGAGTCGGCTCAGATGCGGACAATTGCAAAAAGGCTTTACTACTCCATTTGGCTAAAATGTTACGTTTTTTTTATGTTGATAATTTACAGCGGTTAATGACTAAACATAGGCTTCGCTTTTGCCGATATTAGAGACGGGGGTGGTAGAGCCCTGCAGGAAAAAGTGGATTCGGCCTAATTCTACAACGATATTTGTATGTTTTTAAGGCGTATGTGTCAATATCAGTATCAAAAACGCGGTTTTTGGTCTTAAAAATGGCCAACTGGCATTGTAATACTAAAACAGGATTGGGAGATAAACTGAAAATGGGAATTGGATTAGCATTATTGGGTGTGGTTCTCGGCGCGGCTGGAGTTGAGATTCTTCGTGCAAAGAAACCGGAAATAATTGAAAAAATCGAAGATGCGGCAAAACGTTTTGTAGATTCGGTTTATCCATCGAAGTCCGATGACAAAGAAACATAAAAGCATAGACCGGTTTTTTGCCGAAGAAAAAAAAGAAAGGAGATATCATGCTAAAGGGTCTTGGAATCCTGATGTGCGGGGTGCTTGTCGGTGCTGTTGGCGTAGAACTCATTCGCAAGAAGTACCCTAAAGCTCTGGATAGGCTGGATGCAAAAATCCGCGAGACGGTGTCAGGTTCAAAAGAAGCCTTCAAGAAAGGCTATGCCAATGTCGTCCAGCCTTAGCAGATTGCATAGGCACGTGCCTGATATTCAACGCTTTGCGTTTTGCCGGGGAGATTGAAGCATCCTGGTTTTATGTTAGGTACCGAATATGAATGAAATTTGGATGAAGGAGAACTAAAGTATGGCAAAACGACAGAGCCAGAAAGTTGAACCTCCGAAAGTCATTGGGGCTATATCCCAATTTGCCGGTGCTTTAGTTGGAACCGTAGTAGTTACGGGCAAGCAAATCGTTAAAACGGCGACTCAAGCGAGTGAGAAGGCACCAAGCAAGCCGAGAAAAAAATCTGTGCGGGCTCCAGCTAAGAAAAAGAAACGGAAAAAGACAGCCGTTAAAACAAAGGCCAAAGGACAAAAGGCAAAGAAAAAAGTAGTAAAAAAAAGGGCCACGAAGAAAAAAACACAGGCTCCTCGTCGGAGTAAAACATCTAGAAAAAGACCTGAACAATCTCCGGCTAAAAAACAGAAGCGTCAAACTGTAATTTCTTAAGGTACCAGATAATGTGCGGTGGCAAGGAAGAACTTTCGGGAGTTATGGTAAGTCTGTTCAGGTGTGCCGGGGCTTGTGTAGGAACGATAGCGGCTGCCGGTAAAAAAATTGCCAGTCTTGTGCCCCATTTTGGCAAGGAGACAGGTGTAGGAACGATAGCGGCTGCCGATAAAAAAGTCGCCAGTGTTGAACCCCATTTTGACGAGGAAGCAAGTGTGAGAACGATAGAAGATGCCGGTAAAAAAGTCGCCTGTGTTGTGCCCCATCTTGACGAGGAGGTAAGTGTAAAAATCAAGCAACAACCGTCTCGGGCTGCTTCTAAGGTTGGGGTGCCAAGTCTTTCTGCTGTAACGAACAAGCAAATTCGGACGGCTGTTTTTGACCGGGTAACCGATAAGATACTTTTCGCGAAGGCTGTTTCTGATATTGTAAATCAGGATGTTGTTGTGCGATTAGATGCTGTGAGAACAATGGCTGGTATTAATCATGAGTTATCGGTCAAAGCTCTTGTTGCTCAGGTGGCACACGATCCGTCAGCACAAATACGACAAGAGTGCATTAAGGCCCTGACAGCGTTGGGGATGAAGGAGGGACTGTCTGCAGTTGAAAGGGCTTTGGCCGATGAGGTAGATTTGGTTCGATTGGCGGCTGTGTGTGGCTTGTACCGTTTGGCAGGTGCGCAAAGCGGTGCGGCATTGGTAGGCATGTTCTCCGATGAAAACGAAGGAGTACGACGAAGAGCCATTACTTGTGTCGGCTGGCTGGGTCAAGGCCGTCTTGCAGTAGAGTTGCCTGTGCTTCTGGACGACGAGAGTGTTTCGGTCCGTCGGGCGGCGGCAGAGGCTATGGGCAGTCTGGGTAATCGTCAAGTGGTTTTGTCCCTGATCGAACACCTCAAAGACCCCGATGAAGCAACAAGGAAGAGCATTCTTGATGCCATAGAAAAAATAACCGGTAAGAAAATAGGGAAATCTTTCCCGGAAAATAAAGAAACGCTCGATCGGCTAATTGAACGGTGGCGGCAGTGGTGGAAGGAAGAGATGTTATACCCTTCAGGGTAGTAAATTCCCGCGAGTAAAGTTGTAAGTTACTGTTGTAAAGGTACTTAGCCGCGCATAAACGGGGATTGGCAATTGTGAGCAGTATAAAACGATTCCGCTGAGCAACTAATTCGGCCTGTGGCTTTTGCCAGAGAGTTGCTGATTGAGAGTCCTGTTGACAATAAATTAAGGAGATTGTTTGATGGCAAAAACTCGGAAACGAAAGACAACAGTCGTAAAGAAAAAGAAAAAAGTAACCTCACGAAAAAAGAAGACGGTTGCAAGAACAAAACGAGCCGTCTCGAGCAAAACGGCAGCGAGCAAAACTGCAGCGAGCAGAATTACTGCTTCACGACGGCAAGTACCTGTTGTCGCTGACCAGAATGGAACCATACCGGAGGGTTTTGTGGATGTTTCCCAGGAGAGGGCCAGTATCATTTCCATTGTCAAGGGTCTTGAAGGACAGGTTGAGACGGCATTCGAGCTGAAAGAGGTTCTGGAAGTCGAACTTGATAAAACTCGCAATAGACTTGCAAAAGTATTGGATGCTCATTCTCAGTTACAGGTACAGGTCGAGACACTGCAAGGGCCTGCTGCTTTAGTCGAGCAATTACGTGAAGACATATCCTTTGCCGAACAAGAACGGAATGAGTTTTCCGATCTGCTCGGCGAGACTCAGGCACGGCTTGAGGAAACCGTTGCCGAACATGATTCTCTTACCAAGCAACTATCCTCTGCCAAGGAGAGCATGAAGGAACTCGAAGGCGAGAAAGTGACTTTTGAAGCTCAGGTGATGAATCTCAAGGACAGAATTACCGATACTAACAATCTGCGTAAGGAACTGGCGGAGATAGCAGCGACCAATCAGAACTTGCGTAAGCAGTTACACGATCTGACGAGACGCCTGGAAGCATCGGAGGCGTCGAAGGATGCCATTGAAAATGAGTTGGATGGATCTCATCAAACCTCACAAGGTCTGCAAAAGGAGTTAGAGGAACTTCGAGAGAATTTTGCCGCAGGTAACGACCAGTTGACGGATATGCGTATCGGGCTTGAGGATCAGCAGGTTGCCAATAAAGAACTGATGAAGAGCAATACACGTCTCAAAAGCGAGCTGAAAACATTGAATGTCAACTATGAGGGCGTCAAAGATGTACTCGACGCATTCAAGAATGCCATGCGAGATATACGCAGTGAGGCAGCACAAACCAGCGGACGTGTCCGCCAGAGGTATTTTAAGCCAGCCTCTGCCAAGACCTGATTGTGGTTGGGGCCGAACGATACGTTCCCATAGTCCATCTTGTTAGTAGTGGCTTAGAAGACAGCGTGGGTACGGCCCACCCTACCCGGCTGGAAAAGGGGGTTTTGGGATAGGTTATAGTCATTACACAATGACGTTAACCAGTCTGGATTTGATGACGATCACCTTTTTGATCTGTCTGCCGGCGATGGCGGTAGAGACTTTCTCGCTGGCCAGGGCCTTTTCTTTTATCTGCTCCTCTGTGGCGTTCGTGGCGACGACGATGCGGTCCTTGATTTTGCCGAGTACCTGTATAGCCAACTCGATTTCCTTTTCCTTTACAAGCTGTCCGTCATAGCAGGGCCAGGGTTCGTATGCCAGCGTGCTGGCGTGTCCAAGCACCTGCCAAAGCTCTTCTGCGATGTGCGGTGCAAACGGCGCCAAGATCAACACGAACTTTTCGACGACGGACCTGGGGCGAACCTTCAATCTGCCCAGGTGGTTGACGAATATCATCATCTGGCTGATGGCGGTGTTGAATCCGAATGTCTCGACGTCTTCGCCGACCTTCTTTATGGTCCGATGCAGCAGTTGTGCGGTCTCTTCGTCGGCCTTTGCCTCCCGGACCTCGCTGCACAGATGGCCTGTCTGCCGGTCTATCACAGCCCGCCAGAGTTTGCCCAGAAATCGATAGACGCCCTCGACGCCGTGCGTGTTCCAGGGCTTGGTCGCCTCCAGCGGACCCATGAACATCTCGTAAAGCCGCATCGAATCGGCGCCGTACTTTGCGGTCACATCGTCGGGGTTGACCACGTTTCGCAGGCTCTTGCTCATCTTGGCGGAGAACTCCTCCAACTCCTGGCCGGTGTCTTTGTGGACAAATTTACCGCCCTGCTGCCGAACCATGTCATTGGCAACCAGCACGCCTCTCTCGTCCTTGTATGACAGCCCCAGGATCATTCCCTGGTTGATCAGCTTTTTGAACGGCTCCTGCGTCGAGACGTATCCCAGGTCGTAGAGCAGTTTGTGCCAGAACCGCGAATAGAGCAGGTGCAGGACGGCGTGTTCGGCGCCGCCGATGTAAAGATCCACCGGCATCCAGTACTTTTCCTTCGCTGAGGCGAACGCCTCGTCGGCATTGTCGGGGTCCATGTAGCGCAGGTAGTACCAGCAGCTGCCGGCCCATTGCGGCATGGTGTTTGTCTCGCGTTTGCCCTTTGTACCGTCGGGCATCGTGACGTTCAGCCAGTCGGCGACCTTGGCAAGCGGCGGCTCGCCCGTGCCGGTGGGCTTGTAGTCATCCACCGGCGGCAGGACCAGCGGCAGATCGTTTTGCGAGAGTCCGACGACCCTGCCGTCCTCGGTGTGTATAATCGGGAAGGGTTCGCCCCAGTAGCGCTGTCGGCTGAACAGCCAGTCACGCAGTTTGAAATTGACCGCCCTTTTGCCCAGACCCTGCTCGGCTAACCATTCGGTTATCGCGGTCTTGAACTCGGCGGTTGACAGCCTATCGAACCGTCCGCTGTTTATCGCTGTGCCGTCGCCTGTGTAGCAGCCCTCGACAGGTTCGGGCGGTTTAACAACCTGTATGATCGGCAGCTCGAACTTCGTGGCGAATTCCCAGTCGCGCTGGTCGTGTGCCGGGACTGCCATTATCGCGCCGGTGCCGTAGCTTATCAGCACATAGTCGCTGATCCAGATGGGAATCTTCGCATTGTTTACGGGGTTGATTGCATAGGCGCCGGTGAACTGGCCGGTCTTGTCTTTTGCCAGGTCGGTCCTGTCCATGTCGCTTTTCTGCGCAGCCCGGACGCGATATTTTTCGACGTCGGCCCTGTAATGCTCGGTGCAGATTACATCGACCAGCGGATGTTCCGGGGCCATGACCATATATGTAGCCCCAAAAAGCGTATCGGGTCTGGTAGTAAAAACGCGGATAGGTTTGATATTGTGACCGTCAACCTTAAAATCGACCTCGGCCCCGACGCTTTTGCCGATCCAGTCGCATTGCAGTTTCTTGATGGATTCGGTCCAGTCAACTTCATCCAGTCCGTCCAGCAGCCGTTGGCAGTATTTGGTGATTCGCAGCATCCATTGGCGCATGGGCTTGCGGATAACGGGAAAGCCGCCTCGTTCGCTGACACCGCCGACGACCTCTTCGTTGGCCAGGACCGTCCCCAATTCCGGGCACCAGTTGACCGGAGCGTAAGACTCGTATGCGAGCCGATGGTCGTTTATGTATTTTTCGCGTTCTTCGCCGCTGATTCCTTCGGGGATCGGCAGCTCTTCTATGGGTCTGGCCTTTTGCTGTCGGTCGTCGAACCAACTGTTGAAAAGCTTCAGGAATATCCACTGTGTCCATTTGTAATAGTTCACATCGGTGGTATCGACCTGTCGGTCCCAGTCGTAGCTGAATCCCAGGGACTTGATCTGGCGGCGCATGTTATCGATATTCTTCTGGGTGGTCTTTGCGGGGTGGGTGCCGGTCTGGACGGCGTACTGCTCCGCCGGCAGCCCGAACGCGTCCCAGCCGATGGGGTGCAGCACGTTGAAACCCTTCATGCGTTTATAGCGTGCGACGATGTCGCTTGCGGTATAGCCCTCCGGATGGCCGACGTGCAGGCCCGCCCCGGATGGATATGGAAACATGTCCAGCACGTAGTATTTGGGCTTGTCGCACGTCCCGGCACTGTCCGGGTCTGCCCCGTCGTCCGCACGGAAGGTCTTGTTGGTCTCCCAGTGCCGCTGCCACTTCTTTTCGATCCCGATGAAGTCGTAATCACCTTTTTCCATTTTTCATGCCGCTTTCCACAATCTGTCTCGCCACGGGTTATTATATTGCTCACGATTGAAAATTACCGTTTGTGCGCGGCTAAGCAACCTTACAACAACTGCTTAAAATCCTGCCCGCGGGAATCTACCACCCTAAAGGGTGCAAGAAACCGCATTATACACGGCATTTCGGGCTGGGCAAGTGTGCTGTTTTGAAACCGCCTGCATCGGGATTGTCCGACATGCTGTCGCTTGGGTCGTGTGCTTTTGCGTGGAGAAATGTTTGACAATCGGGGCAAATCTGCTACCTTAACGGGCACAAAGGATGGCTATACGGAAGGTATTGAGAATATTTCGGGTGAAAGGACGTTATGAAAGAGGCATTTGCAGGCATTAGGAAGATAGAGTATGAAGGTCCGGAGAGCAAAAACACCCTGGCGTTCAAGCATTACAACGCCGACCAGCTTGTCGAAGGCAAGACGATGGCCGAACACCTGCGGTTTTCCGTGGCATACTGGCATGCGTTTCGCAACGGCTGTGCCGACCAGTTCGGTATGGCGACCAGGCAAATGCCCTGGGATGACGGCAGCGAATCCGTCGAAAACGCAAAGGGTCGCGTTCGTGTAGCCTTTGAATTTTTCGAGAAGCTGGGCGCGGGATTTTATTGTTTCCACGACCGTGATGTCGCCCCGGAAGGCGCCACGCTGGCAGAGTCGAATAAAAACCTGGACGAAGTGGTCAAGGTCCTCAGGGAAGAGCAGCAGCGTACCGGCGTAAAGTTGCTCTGGGGCACGGCGTGTCTGTTTGCCCACCCGCGTTATATGCACGGTGCCGCGACAAGCTGCAACGCCGATGTATTTGCCTATGCCGCCGGACAGGTTGCCAAGGCGATTGAGGTTACCAAAGAACTGGGCGGGCAGGGTTATACGTTCTGGGGCGGCCGTGAAGGGTACAAGTCGCTGCTGAATACAAACATGGGTCGGGAGTTGGACCATCTGGCCAGGTTCCTGCATATGGCTGTGGACTACAAAAAGCAGATCGGTTTCGACGGGCAGTTCTATATCGAGCCAAAGCCCAAGGAGCCGACCAAGCACCAGTACGATTCGGACGCGGCGGCGTGCCTGGCGTTTTTGCAGAAGTACGGCCTGGTCGATCACCTGAAGCTGAATATCGAGGCCAACCACGCCACGCTGGCGGGCCATACGTTTATTCATGAGTTGGAGTTCGCCGCGGCCAACGGTATCCTTGGTTCGATCGACGCCAATCGCGGGGATCTGCTGCTGGGCTGGGATACGGACCAGTTTCCGACGGACCTGTATGATACGTCGATGGCAATGCTGACGGTGCTCAACAGCGGCGGATTCACCACAGGCGGGCTGAATTTTGACGCACATGTAGCCCGTGAGAGCGTCGAGCCGGTGGACCTGTTCCACGCGCATATCGGTGGGATGGACGCCTTTGCGCGGGGGCTGAAGATTGCCTCGGCAATCCGCAGGGACGGCGTATTGAGCGGGTTTGTCAAGAAACGCTACGGCAGTTGGGACAGCGGCATCGGCGCCGATATCGAGGCGGGCAAGGTCGGCTTTGGCGATCTGAAGGCATATATGCTGGAAAAAGGCAACGCCGCCCCGAACGAGTCCGGCCGAGTCGAGATGCTGGAAAACATCATCAACGATTACATCTGAGCCGAGGCTATCAGGCGTCAAGCTTGTGATTTGGATGCAAAACTTCTTGCATTAGTCGCGGCAAATGTGTAGAATGGCGGTTCGTTTTTGATAGTGAGATTATCCCGGTGCATCGCCGGGTTTTTTGCGCCTGTGGCTCAACTGGATAGAGCATCGGTCTACGAAACCGAAGGTTACAAGTTCGAATCTTGTCAGGCGCATTTGAATCCCCGTTTTCGATACCGTTAGTGGGGGTGGGGGTTTTCAGAAGTCTCTAACGTTATTAGGACCGTATCTTCAGGAAAAACGTTGACTTTGCGGCCCTAAATATGTTAAAATGGGGAAAGCTGGAGTGGCCGATAACAAGAGGGTATTTGTTCTCTATATTGGCAAATCCCCGATGGTAGCGCTTAGATTCCGTTGGAGTGTGTCCGGCAACAGGGCTTAAGGGTCATCAACGTCTGGCGGCAAATCTGCCAGATGAAGTTGGTGGTTTTAGCTGTTTGAATATGGGTGGCTTAAATAAGGTTGACATGCTTAAAGATACACAAAAACAAACATCTATGCCTAAGAAGAGTTCCTCTGTTGTCCCCCTGAGGCCGACGATCAGGGAAAAGACATCTTTGGTTCGTGGCAAGAGTAATGTCAGCGTATTAAAAAAAACAGACATGGCGGTTAACCGTATTCTAAACTGCCGCCATGAGTTAAAATATCTTGTCAGTGAGTCAAAGGCTCAGGCAGCTATGCGAGTTGTCGAATCATATCTGCCCCTGGATCGTTTCTGCAAATTACAACCAGGTGGTATGTGTCCGATTGTGAGCCTGTATCTGGATTCACACAATTTGCAGCTTTGCAGGGAGAGCCTGGAAGGCCACAAGAATCGCTTTAAGCTTCGTATCCGCAGTTATACCAATGATGTGGATTATCCCCGCTTTTTCGAGATCAAACGCCGGGTGAACACTATTATTACCAAAGACCGGGCTCGGGTTAAACATCATAACATTGTGAGCTTGCTTTCGGGATTATCTTTACCACCGCAAGATCGCGACACAGAGTACCAGACGATTCAACACTTTCAGTTGTATATGAACAGTATTAACGCCGCCCCTGTAATAAAAATACGCTATATGCGGCGGGCGTATGAAGGAGATTTGAATAACAGGGTCAGGATAACCTTCGACCGCCAGCTTGCCTTTAATGTCTGCAGCGCACCTGATGTATCATTTAGCGGCCCGGGCTGGCAGCGTTATCCGCTGAATGGGGTCGTTTTGGAGATTAAGTTTACCGGCAGTTATCCGGCATGGCTTAATCAAATGGTTAAACACTTAGGCCTGTATCAGCAATCTTTCTCTAAATATGCCCTGTCGATGAAAAATGCCTGTTCGTTAGGGTTCTGTTCACCCCAAATACCTGCAAGGATACATTGATAATGGACCAGATTTGGGAAATTTTGCGTGGGGCCAATGGTGCCGGAGGGATATCCAGCCCGGAGAATGTGATTTTGTCACTGTTGGTGGCTTTTATCCTGGGCATGATTATGGCTTGGGTTTATTATTTCACGCATAGCGGTCTGTCTTATTCAAAGACCTATGTGCAGTCACTCGTATTGATAACTATTATTGTGGCTATGATTATGGCTATCATCGGCGATAGTTTAACCAGGGCTTTCGGCCTGATGGGGGCGTTAGCGATTATTCGTTTTCGTAATGTAGTCAAAGATACGCGGGATATGATCTTTATTTTCTGTTCGCTGGTGATAGGTATGGCTTCCGGCACACAAAACTACGGAACTGCCGTAATAGGCACCTGTTTTTTGAGTTTGGTAGCCATATACCTGTTCCTGACGAACTTCGGCTCGCATCAGGCCCATAACGGTTTTTTGAGGTTTACTCTTCCGGGCCATATCGGCCCCAATCATCCGGTGTCCAGGATTCTTAAGCGTTTCACCCGCAGCTTTACGCTCATATCGGTGCAGGACGATGGTACCAGTGGTTCCAACGTCGAATATGCATATCAATTGATGATACGAAGTGTTAAGAAAAACGAACAGTTAATAACTGAGCTTGAAAGTCTCGAAGGTATCGAGCATATCAGCCCGACATTACAGGAGCAATTATTAGAGGTCTGATTATATATGAAGAAAGCAAGAACCACAACTTGTCGCCCCGGCCGTTTGCACCTGCATATCCTGCCTGTCCTCGTTTGGCTGGTGGCAGTGGGATGTGCGATTATGTTGTTTCGTCATCGCAGCCAGCGATTTGAAGTCTTGGGGATTGCCCAGGGCAGGATGCATCAGGTTTGTGCTCCTGTTGACAGCCGAGTGAAGATAGTCTCCGTTGAACTGTTTGAAGATGTCAGTAAGGGACAAACGTTAGCAGCACTGGATGACACACAATTAAAGGCCCGGATAGCTACAATCCGTGCCGAAATCGAACATCTTAGATCGCAGTTGGTTTCTATTGACGATACTATGCTTGCAGAAGCTGCCAACCTTGAAACTGACATGGTTGCGTCACAGCGACGGTTTAATGTTGATGTGGAAAGAGCCAGGCTTCGCATACTGGAGCAAAAAGCATTGATCGAAACCGACAAGGTAACAGCCGAAGATTTGGCTGTGGAAGTAAAGATCGCCGCCGAACTTCTGGAAAAAGAAGCCATCGCACCTTACGGGATGCAGAAAGCCCAGGCACTTTACAATGTGGTGGCTAAAAGAATAGAAGAAAACGGACATCTGCTTACCCAGGCCAAGCAGGACCTGCAGCAGGCAGGGCAGAGGCGTGATGAATTTGCCAATCGCCAGACAGTTCACCCGTCTGTAGATAGTGCTCTGGAGACAATACGCAGGCAAATAGCCGTTCAGGAAAAACTTATAGCTGAGTTATCGGTACAGCGTCAGGCACTGAGAATTACATCTCCGGTTAATGGTACAGTAGTGCAGATTCAGATCAGGGCAAATCAGATGGCTTCACGCAGACCGGGAGAGGATGTCTTACGCAAACCTGGAGAGGTCGTTCTGGCCGGCGAGCCAATACTTGTTGTTGCAGAAAAAGAACCTACAGAGATTGTCGCCTATATCAGCCAGGGGCAATTAGCTAACGTTAAAGAAACAATGGTAGTACAACTCGTCAAGAGCACCGAACCGGCACAGATAGCCCGTTCCCAGGTGACCCGTCTGGGGCCCAGTATGGAGCTGATGCCGCAGCAGTTATGGCTAAATCCAAATATTGCCCAATGGGGCAGGCCCGTACTGATAAAAATCCCGCCGGGTTTGAAACTGTTGCCGGGTGAAACAATAGGAATAAAAGGGATATAGCTATCGTTACTGGCGACTGGTTCATAAACATGAATGATCCTGCAATCATGGCTTTATACTGGCTGCAGGGAGCCGGCTTATTGGTGGATAACTGGCTTTGGGGAAAACTATAGAGATGATTTATAGTTCATCAACAAAAAAACTCGCATGTTTGATTATATGCAGTTTCATGGCCTTGTTCTGTTTGGCAGGATGCGGCCGGCATGATTACAAGGCCGAAGCCGATGAAGCAGTCTATAAGATCATTGACCAGAAATGGCAGGATGATTTCGGCAGTAAGGCCAACTTCAAGATCAGCGATACCGCATCTTCGCCCAATGACATTAAAGTCGAAAAAGTCATACCGGCTTCCGGCGTACTTACGCTGCCGCAAGCGGTAGCAATGGCGACGGCTCATAACCGCCAGTACCACCTCGAAAAAGAACTTCTTTATACTACGGCTTTGGATTTAGCATGGTTTCGTCATGAATTCGATATCCAGTTTTTCAGCGGAGCCAGGCACGGATACGGCAAAGGGGGCGACGAAGAAGGAATTGGCGGTGAAACGGACTTCGGTTTCCAGTTGTTGCTCGCCAGCGGTGTGAGAATTAGCACGAAAGTCGGGATCGCATGGTTCAAGGTACTTACAGGTGATCTTCAAGGCGGTCTTGCTTCAATCTTAAGTGCGACCATTACTCAACCTCTGCTTCGCGGAAGCGACCGAAATATTGTGATGGAAAATCTCACACAGGCAGAACGAAATACGCTATACCAGATACGTCTGTTCAATCGATTCCGCAAAACATTCGTAGTTTCAGTTATCCGTCAATACTATCTGGTCTTGCAATTCTCCGACGCTGTCAAAAATGCTGAAAATAATTACAATACTATTGTTGAGGTGTATGCCAAAGTTGAAAAATTGGCCAATGCAGGACGCTTGCCGCTCCTCGAGCCTGAGCAGGTACGTCAGGAAAAACTCCAGGCAAAAGACACGTTGGTTCTGGCGCAAAAAGAATATAAGCAGGTGCTGGATGAGTTCAAGTTTTGGCAGTTGAGTTTAGCGACAAATGTTGAATTCCAATTAGACGTTAATGAACTTGAAGCTTTAAGTATAGTAAATAAGCCTGATTTTTCTAAGATTAGTGAAAGCGGGAAAGAACAAAAGGAGGATAAGTTGACCACAGAAGTATTGGGTCTGCTGAAAGAGGAACTTGAACTGATTGCACTTCTCCAACCAGACAGGGGCGATAACATCCAGGACGATCACCGAGCTCAAGGCGCCTACGCTCAACTGGAAAAAATACACCAACGAATGCTTGATGAACTCAAAATAAACCCCGATTCAACAGCGAATACCAAACTTCAACCAGACCAGGAAAAGCCCGATTTTTCCGAGGCAGATGTTATCGAAACTGCTCTGGCTCTACGTCTGGATTTGGCTAATAAAGCCGATGCCATTTGTGATGCCGAGCGAAAAGTTCTTGTAGCCGCCGATGGTCTTCGAGGCGAATTGAACCTTTATGTTGGTGTGGATGCTACCTCACTTACAAGCCCTTCAGAACTACCCGGAGTAGGTGCTTTAGATGACGACTTTGTTGCCGACAGGGATCGTCCTAATCCCATGAGACGCTTTCGTGATAATAATCCGTTGAGAAGTTTTCAGGACCAGGCAGAGATTGGTGTCGATCTGGAACTGCCGCTGGACAGAGTAACCGAACAAAACATCTATCGCAAAGCTCTGATAACACTGAACCAGCGTAAGCGTGAGTATGAGGAAATGGTAGATTGGGTGACATTGGAAGTCCGCCAGGCCTATCGCGACCTGACCGAAGCGGCCGAACGCCACCGTGTGCAGTTAGAGGGCCTTGAATTGGCTAAAAAACGCTTTAATAATACTCTCCTGTTGCTGCAGTATGGCCGGGCAAACAGTCGCAGAGTGCTTAACGCCCAGGCTGATTTGTTCAGTGCACAAAATGCCGCAACAGAATCCCTGGTTGGCCATACTGTTGCAACGCTTAATTTTTATCGCGATGCCGGTGTGCTTCAGGTACATCCGGATGGGATGTGGGAATATTAAACCATACCCAACCGAACAATTATCCTAATCGGGAAACCCTGATATTTTGCACATATAGCTTAATCAGAGGATTGTTTCGTCCGATAAGTAATGCAACCACTTGTCACGCTTGGGAGTTGAATCCGCCCTTCAATAAAGGCCCGTTGTTGGGCCGGGTCCTGTTTGCCGGGTTTTGAACTGTTGTAAGAATATACGGAGGCAAGTTATGATTTACAATTCGGCAGTATTAGCTTCAAGGCCTGCCGAATTGATGACAGCCAATAAAAATTGCAAACTGGGGTCGTAGAAATGCTTGACGAAAAGGCTTTTTTGCTACAATAAATCAGGTTGCAATGCGGAATCTACAGACTTATGGGATGGCTGTGATTCACTTGGTAACTATTTGCAAACCTCATTGGTGCAAAAAAATGGGGAGTGCTAAATATAGTTTTTTAACAAGTTTACAAAAAGAGGGTATATCGAATCCCGCCCTCTCCGTTTTTTCGGTTCATCCGGAGGATTCAAAAGAAAAACCCCAGGGGTCTTCGGGACAAGTCCCAAAGGTCCTCAAACTCTCAACTGTTCCAGCCGTCTCATCGGCGAAGGCAGCCCGCCGATAACCGTATAAACACGCAGTGTGTCGCGGTCGTCTTCGTAGATGCCCCGATGTATCGTCGCGCTGCCGGTGATGTTGGCCAATACGTCGAATCCGTAGTCGATGTTGTCCTGCAATCCCACGACATTTTCCATCAACTTTTTGCCGCCCACGACGATACTGCCGGCGACCTTGGCAGAGGAAAGGTCAAAATCACTGGCCAGCAGCGTCCGTTCGAGATTATTCTTGATCGCCCGGGAGATGGCGAATTTGTCTTTGATGTCCTTAACCTGCGTCAGGCCCATTATCGCACAGCCGCCTGCGGACATGATGCTGTAATAATCGGTCGGGTCGAACGACGTATATTCGCTGGGCATATAGCTGAGCCGATTGAATATATCGAACAGACCGGCCACCGTCTGATTGATCGTCGGCCAAAACGTCTTGACCGTCAGGCGGGGATGTATCTTGCTTATCCTGGCGTTGTCTATGATCACCAGTGGCGAAATCTTGCCCTGCCAGGCCAGCACCGAAAGCTCACTGGCGATGGTGTAGGCATTGTGGGCCACCTTTGGAGAACCCGCCTCGCCGATGGTCGGCAGCGTCATAACTACCCCGACACTCTTATGCGAATTCTGAATACCGATATGACGCATGTAGGTTTGTGCTGCTTCGATCAGCCCGGTTGCGCTTCCACTGCCAGTTCCGCCTCCGGCACCGAAGCAGACCATGATATGATCGACATCGCCACCGAAAATTCGCTCGGCATTATGCAGTATTTCCTGCCTGTTCCTGCTGACGGCGTCGCGGCCGCGGCTCATGTCTTTGCCAGCCCCTTCGGCGCCGATATTCATCAGGAATTTCTGGTTGGCCGGCATCTCAAGCGTGTCAAGGTCGCCGTGGGTGGTATTGACCGCCAGGGTCTTCCGGTAGCCCAGGTCATAAAACGACTTAACCAGACGGCCGCCACACTGGCCCGAACCCAGCCATGCATAATTGATCGACCCGGTACATATATCAGTCAGGCCGTGATTCGGCTCGGAATCCCCCTCGAAGCGTTCCAGCTCCAGTACCGGCACCGACAGACTTTGCGTACCGCCGGGGCCGACCGCTGGCTGCTTTGCGGTCCTGCCCGTCTGTTTTTTCCTTGTTAGCATCTTGCCCATGGTCACAAACCAGACTTCCAGACCAGCCAAACAAACCAAAAACTATCGTCCAGTAAATCCGATTTACCGAACAGTTTTTTTTCGGTCCGTTCGGCTGGGTACATAACCTGTTTTTTCCATTTACACCGATTATTGCGTACAATCATTGCAATCCGCCCGACTCTCGTAATCGTTATTCGGACGCCCCGGCATCAACGGTGCCCAGCCCGGTAGTAGCGGTACATTATCGGGCGTTGCATGCGCAAAAAAATCGCCGGACGCGTTTCTAATGCACCCGGCGACTATTAATGTCACACAAACTTTACACCATCGCGGGGGAGAGTAGTAATTCCTCAATCCGCTTGGTCGGGAAATCCAGCCCGCCAATCATCGTATAGACACGCAAGGAGTCCCGCTGATCTTCATAGATACCGCGATGAATCGTCGCGTCGCCGGTAATATCAGCCAGGACATCGAAGGCATAATTGATGTTGTCCTGCAGTGACGGCACGTTGGCCATCATGTCCTTGCCGCCGACAAACGCACAACCAGCAGCCTTGGCCGTTGCCAGATCAAATCCGTCGGTAAGCAGCGTCTTGGCAAGATTCTGCTTGACCGCAGTGGAAAGAGCAAAGCGATCCCGGTATTCCGCTATCTTCGTAACTCCCATAATCGTACATCCACCCGAATGAACTACACTCTGATAATCCACCGGATCCAAGGACGTGTACGGACTGCTCATGGCGCTTAACCGGTTGAAAACATCGAACAGCATCGAAACAGTGTTGTTGATCCTGGGCCAGAACTCCTTAACTGTCAGGCCCGGATACATCTTGCTGATCTTCTCGTTGTCGATGATAATCAACGGCGAAATCTGTCCTTCCGACGCCAGTTGTCCCATCTCTGTGGCAACCTGATAGGCGTTCTGGGCCACCTGCGGTGAACTGGCCTCGCCGAGGGTCGGCAACGTCATCAATACGCCGACACACTTACTCGGATTGGTCTTGCCTACCGAACGGGCAAAATCCTTGGCCATGTTGACCAACTCAACAGCGCTTCCGCCACCCGTTCCGCCGCCTGCACCAAAGCATACCATAATATGCTCAACCTCTGTGCCAAACGTCTGCCTGAAGTGATGCAGAATCTCCTGACGCCAGCGACTGACCGCTTCGTTGCCGCGGCCCATGTCCTTGCCTGCGCCAAGTTCACCGATATCCATCAGGAACTTTTGCTCCTGCGGTATCTCGAGCAAGTCCAGATCGTGATGCGTCGTATTGGCGGCCATGACCTTCTTGTAGCCCAGGTCATAGAACGACTTTGCCAGTCTGCCACCGCACTGACCCGAACCGAGCCACGCATAACGCGTCGAACCTACATGTGCGTCCTCAACGCCGGTTTCCGTCAGGCGTTTGACCTCAAACTCTTCAAGATCAAGGGTTGGAATGCCCTTTTTGGTTATCATAACAGCCTCTTTGGTTTCCTGTTTCGAAACCTTTTTCTTTTTACTCCGTTTTCTGGAGGCCTTCTTTTTGGTCACTTTCTTGGCAGCAACCTTCCTGGCGGCTTTCTTTCTGGTCACCTTCTTGGCGGCGTTCTTCTTCGTGGGCTTCTTCTTGGCGACCTTCTTCTTAGCGACCTTCTTCTTGACCACCTTCTTCTTGGTCACCTTCCTGGCAACCTTCTTCTTGGTCACCTTCCTGGCAGCCTTCTTGGTCACCTTTTTGGCGGCTTTCTTTTTGGTCACCTTCTTCGCGGCCTTCTTGGTCACCTTTTTGGCGGCTTTCTTTTTGGCCGTCCTCGTGGCTCTCTTCTTCACAGCTACTCTTTTCTTTTTTACCTTCGCCATTTAATCGCCTCCTGCAGGAACAGTCCAGAGTCCCTTAGCATCACAATTCCAGGTTTCATTAATCCTTCACAGCAAATCTGTCACCTCGTACTTCGGAAGATTTTTGTCCAAGCTGAATGGTTTTCCCGTTTTTTGCAGAAAACCACCTGATTTCGTGAAAAATAATCTCACAGGCGCCCCACAGGGGCACTATATGCGCATAACTACCCGTAGAAAAAGGGCTTACCTGTGACAAAGACGTGGGAAAACTCTCGAATTGACTATTACATCGACTTGTCCTAAGGCCCAACCCCAACGGCACAACCCCGGCCCGGACTACAAAAAGGGTGGAAGACGGGACTCGAACCCGCGACCCCCAGATCCACAATCTGGTGCTCTAGCCAACTGAGCTACTACCACCGCAAAGCCGCATGGACCGATAAAAGACAGTCCCTGCGTCAAGCCCCTCATTCTACTTAAACTGCTGTGGATTGTCAATCACCATCGCAAAACTTTAGATACAAAAAAACTCCCCCCGACACCCCTGGCCCAGCCAAAAAAACCTGCCCGCGTCAGGTTTAGCAGATGCCATACGGGCTGACCGAACACCGACGGTTCCATAACACATAAAACCAGCAGGGCTGTAACAGTAAATGCGTCCGATAACGCACAAGATCACAGAATCGCCACAGTAATTGTGTCCGATAACAACCCGGAAAACTGCCGACGAAAAATATCCCCTCACCCTCCCCCGCCCTCCTCCCGGCCTTCTCCGGCAGGAACCACACAGATAAATCCGGCGTGTTATCCCAGCAAATTCTCGACGGAGACTGCTATCAAAACAAAAAAAGGTGCGGCGGGGTCAACCCCATCGCACCTTCGATTGTAACTTTCTTGGCCGGACTGACAGACGGCATTACTTATTTTTGATCGCCGCCTGTGCCGCGGCCAGTCTGGCGACGGGTACGCGGAACGGAGAGCAGGATACATAGTTCATGCCCGCACGATGACAGAAGTCGATGCTGCTCGGCTCGCCACCGTGTTCGCCGCAAATGCCAATCTTCAGATTCGGCCTGGTCGTCCTGCCCAGCATAATGCCGGTCTGTACCAGTTTGCCAACGCCACTCTGGTCCAGTGCCTGGAACGGATCGACGTCGTAGATACCCTGCTTGACGTATTCGCCGAGGAACTTGCCCGCGTCGTCACGGCTAAAGCCCATCGTCATCTGCGTCAAGTCGTTGGTGCCGAAGCTGAAGAACTCAGCCTCGTTGGCGATCTCGTCGGCTGTCAGCGCCGCACGCGGCACCTCGATCATCGTGCCGATCATGTATTTGATCTTCGACTTTTTCTCGGCAAAGACCCGGTTGATCTCGTCAACAACCTGGTCCTTGACGATTTTCAGCTCCCGGACCGAACCAACCAGCGGGATCATAATCTCAGGAATAACCTTCTTGCCAGTCTTTTTAACCTTCAGGGCGGCCTCAATAATCGCGCGTGTCTGCATACGGTAGATCGCAGGATACGTCACGGCGAGACGGCAGCCGCGATGACCGAGCATGGGGTTGAACTCGTGCAGTTGCTCGACCTCTTCCCTGACACGTTCGGGGGTGACATTCAGCCGTTCTGCCATCTCTGCCTGGCTCTTTTCATCCTGCGGCAGGAACTCGTGCAATGGCGGGTCCAGCAGACGAATCGTCACGGGCAGGCCAGCCATCGCCTTGAAGATGCCCTCAAAGTCCTTACGCTGGTAGGGCAGCAGTTTTTTTATGGCACCCTCGAACTGCTTCTTGTAGCCGGCATATTCCCTGGCGATCGCCTTCTTTTCACTTTCGCATTCGGTCGCGGCAATCTTGTCGAGCATTTCGGTGTAATCGTCCGAGGCCAGGATCATCTCGCGGACGGCCCAAATACGGTCCCCCTCGAAGAACATGTGCTCGGTACGACAGAGTCCTATGCCCTCGGCGCCGAAATCGCGTGCGCGCTTTGAATCGCCCGGCGTGTCCGCATTGGTGCGGACGCCGAGTTTGCGGAACTTATCGCACATCTTCATGAATTTATCGAAGTCGCCGCTGAGTTTCGGGGTGACCGTCGGAACCTTACCGAGCATGACCTGGCCGGCTGAGCCGTCCAGGCTGATCCAGTCGCCTTCCTTGACCGACACCTTGCCGACGTTGAATTCTTTGGTTGTGTAATTAATTGCCAGGTCGCTGACACCGGCGACGCAGCATTTGCCCATACCGCGTGCCACTACCGCTGCGTGGCTGGTCATACCGCCGCGAGCTGTCAGGATACCCTCGGCAGCGTCCATTCCACCGATATCTTCGGGGCTGGTTTCGATGCGAACAAGGATAACCTTTTTGCCGTCGCCGCGCCATTTTTCGGCTGTTTCAGCGTCGAAAACGACCTGACCGACGACGGCGCCGGGCGAAGCGGGAAGGCCCGAGGCGACAACATCGCGTTTGGCCCTCGGGTCGAAGGACGGGTGAAGCATGCGGTCGATCTGTTCGGGGGTGACATGACCGATGGCAACTTTCTGGGTTATCATCTTTTCCGCGACCATGTCAACGGCGACCTTGATGGCCGCCTCGGCAGTACGTTTGCCGGTACGCGTCTGCAGGATATAAAGCTTCTTTTCCTGTATCGTAAACTCCATGTCCTGCATGTCTTTGTAGTGCTTCTCCAGCCTGGTCATCAGCCGGGTCAGCTCTTTATAGGCCTTTGGCATGACGTTGACTAACTTTTTGAGTGGAACGGGAGTGCGGATGCCCGCGACGACATCTTCGCCCTGGGCGTTCATCAGGAACTCGCCGTAGAATTCCTTCTTGCCCGTGCTGGGGTTGCGGGTAAAGCATACGCCCGTGCCGCAGTCGTCGCCCATATTGCCGAAGACCATCGCCTGAACGTTGACCGCTGTACCCAGCAGGCCGGTAATGTTGTTCAGTTGGCGATACTTGACCGCCCGTGGTATGTCCCATGATTTAAGCACCGCGTTAACGGCGTGCTTGAGTTGTTTATAGCCTTCCTGCGGAAACAGCCTGCCGACGTGCTTTTTATAAACCGCCTTGTACTTCTCGACTACGTTTTTGAGTTGATCGGCGGTCAACTCGTTGTCATTCGCAACGCCTGCCTTGACCTTGGCAGAATGGAGGATATGCTCGAAATGCTCGTGGCTGCAACCCATCACCACGTCGCCGAACATGTCGATAAACCTGCGATATATGTCATAGGCAAATCGCGCGTTGCCGGTCCTGGCGATAATGCCTTCGACGACCTTGTCGTTGAGTCCCAGATTCAGGACCGTATCCATCATGCCGGGCATTGACACGGCGGCGCCCGACCGGACGCTGACCAGCAGCGGACTGTTCGGGGCACCGAATCTGGCGCCCATAGCCTTTTCGAGCCTGGCGACGTTTTTCTTTACTTCCGCTTCCAGACCGACCGGCCATTTACTCGTTGCGCTATACTCACCGCAAACCGAGGTGGCTATCGTAAAGCCCGGCGGGACCGGCACACCAAGATTGGTCATCTCTGCCAGATTGGCGCCCTTGCCGCCAAGCAATTGTTTCATGGTGGCATTGCCCTCGGCCTTGTTGTTGCCGAAAAAGTAAACCATCTTTTTTGCCATCAGTAATCTCTCCTTAACCGTTAATGAATGTTATTGGTATCCTGAATTTGTCCATACATGTAGAGGCGCCCCTTATATTACACAACATGCCCGCTGTCAACGCTTAAAAAGCGGTTTCATAACGGAATAACAGAATAACGAATAAACGGAATAACAGATAAACCGGCCCGCGGCCCACCGAGGTGTCTGTCCGCCTCCACAGAGCCGCCCCCGCTCAATGCATACCCCTTTTATCGGCCATCTACCACCCCTGCCCAACGCATACACATCACCATCCCTATCAGACGCACGCACATTAAAACCCTGCAGCGTCCCATAACCTAAACTACAGGTTAAGTAGCGGAGATAATATGACGAAACGGCAGAGACGAAAACAGCAGGCAGGCCTGGCGATGCGCAGTCAGGAACGGTGCGTTAAAACGCACCCTACATGCTACCCCCAAGGGTGTAAATTATAAATGAGGACCCAAAGAAATAATATGGAATCTTCTACGAAACTGAAAACCGCCAAAGAAGAACCGCAAAAAGACCATGACAAGCTGGCCGGAGATGAGCTTGCCATACATGATAATCTGCTGCATACGATCATAAACAGCGTCAAAGAGGCGATGATAGCAATTGATGAAGCCGGACTGGTAACATTGTTCAACCCGGCTGCCGAGGAGATATTTGGTTACAGCCGCGAAGATATGATCGGCAAAACCCTGGACCGCCTGATACCGCAGGAGTATCGAGATGCATATTCCGGACACATCCGGAGCTTCTTTGCGACCGGCAAACCCGACGCAGCCATCGGCAACATCCTGGAAATACCCGGGGTACGGAGCAACGGAGAGATATTCCCGATGGAGCTATCTTTCTCGACGGGAATGGCCAACGACAAACAATTCGTCGTAGCCGTTATGCGTGACACTACGGAACGAAAATACACGGAAGAATATCTGACAGATTTGAATACGCAGCTGGAGGCCTCGATCGAGAGGGCCAACCTGCTGGCCGGAGAGGCTATCATCGCCAACATGGCCAAAAGCGAATTCCTCGCCAATATGAGCCACGAGATACGCACGCCCATGAACGCTATTCTCGGATTTAGCGAGATTCTGGCCGAAGAAAACCTGGCCGGCGAACAGAAAACGTATATCGACATTATCGTCCAGAGCGGACTGAATCTGCTCGACATCATCAATGACATCCTGGATTTTTCGAGGATCGAAGCCGGCAAACTGAAATTTGAGCCGATGGCGTGTGACCTCACGGAAATGCTCGACAGCCTGGGAGCCCTGCTCGCACCGACGGCTAAGAAAAAGGGGCTGGAATTCGAAATCATACACTGCGACGAATTGCCCGAGCAGCTTTATACGGACCCGACCAGGCTGCGTCAGTGCCTGATTAACCTGGGAGGCAACGCAATTAAGTTTACCAAACAGGGATACGTGTACATAAACGTCTCCGTCGAAGAACGAGACCAGAACAAACAATTCATCCGTTTCGATGTCGAAGATACGGGCATCGGCATCGCTTTGGAAAAGCAGCAATACATCTTTGACGCCTTCGAACAGGCCGATTCCAGCACCACTCGCCAGTTCGGCGGCACCGGGCTGGGACTTGCCATCACCAAAAAACTGTCGCATATGCTCGGCGGCGATCTTTCTGTCTCCAGTCGGCCCGACGAAGGATCTATGTTTTCCCTGGTAATCCCAACTGATGTTAAGATTGAAAGCAAATCGATACTGAAGGAACATAACCCCGCTGGTAGCGGTGACCCGGCTGCTAACAGTAACCCAGCGGTACGGGACCAGGCTGAGGCGATATCCACCGGACGAATCCTCGTCGCCGAAGACAACCGCTCCAACCAGATACTGGTTAAAACTCTGCTTAAAAAACTCGGACTCGAAGCGGTGATCGTCAATGACGGAATCGAAGCATTGGAGGAACTGCAGTCCAGGCAATTCGACCTCGTACTCATGGACATGCAGATGCCCAGGCTCAACGGCTATGAGGCAACCGCCCAACTGCGCGAAAACGGATCCACCATACCGGTTATCGCACTGACGGCGAGCGCCATGACGGGTGACAAAGAAAAATGCCTTCGCGCCGGCTGCACCGACTATCTGGCCAAACCGCTCAGGATGGAAAAACTCAGGGAAATGATGGACAAATACCTGGTCGGCAATAAGGTAGAATGCTGACAAAACAACCCGCCCGCCGAACAATTGGCGCAAAAGACGCAAAAATGCAAAAAGGCTCAGCCTGTGCCCTCTTCGTCGGCCTCTGCCATACGCGATCGCTTCTGGGCCATGTCAGCCGCCCAGATATACTTTTGAGTGCGGAACACCACAAAGCACAAAAACAGGATTGAAACAGCGAGGATATACGGCAGCAGAGGCTCGATCCAGCCGACGCCGAAAACAGTCAACCCCGCATTCAGCACAATAAACCATATTCGTATCTCGGTCGGACCCGTACCCAGATACGTAATCTTGAACTGGCCCGTTGCACCAAAGGCAAGATAAGAACTAACCATGAAACAGCTAAACACCGGTATCAGAAGATAAATGACCTGCCTGCTTATATTTCCCTCCGGCAGGAAGGAATAACCCGCCAGAATCGCACACATAAAAACGTAGTCCAGCAGGTGATCCATAAAAAAGCCCCACTTGGGGATGCCAAAGTCTCTTAGCCGACCCAGGGCGCCGTCGAAGCAGTCGGTAAACCACTGCAGAAAGATCATCGCCGAAGAGAGCCACAACCAGTGCAGATTGCCGAATCGACCGGCCAGATACCCGAAAACAATCACGCCGATCGACCATGGAATCGTCATCAGCGTCAGGTGCCACCCTTCGATCCACGCCGGAAACCGACACACACAGGCGTCGATGAACCGACGTTCCAGGGGCGCAAGCAGTGTCGTCATAGGAAGCTTCCTGTCACCGGCAAATTTATCCTCGGACATTCGATCCCTCCTGTGGTACCCATTTTTTTATCAGCCCACAACGCGGCTCGCAGCCGTCCGCTGCCTTTATGCCGGCCGGGTCATCTATTTTTGCCCGTGTTCTCGAAATATACGAAATCGATCAGAAACACCGCACCCAGCAGCAGTGCCTTCGTCTCGACGGCCCAGTCGTGCGGAAACGTCATGCCGAAGTTGTCGGCGTCGGTACATGCCTCCTTTACCAGGCCGGACCATCGCTTTGTGATCTTGCCTAATTCGACCTCGTCCTGCCTGATTTCGAAGGTCCACGGGTGCAGCAACGGCCCGAACAGCTCATAAATCTTTCTGCCATTCTCGTCCATCACCGCATAGTGCCTGTGCAGACACGCGAAACGGCGTTTGATCGTACCCAGCACCCTGCCGTGGGCATCCAGCACTTCGACTTCATGAAAATAAAATCGAAACGGCCTTTTAATGCGCAGCACCACCTGGCCGTCATGCGACATAATCACTATCTCGAACGGACGAAGCGCTTTCAAGAACGTCCGAAGAAAAAAGGAACCACCCTTCTCCATCGCCAGATACAGTTCCCGCCCCGTCTCATCCAGCACCACGTATTTGTTTTTCGTCTCGAAGCCGGAAAGTATCTCGCCCCATTCCTTCTTCTGGCTGACAGTCAGCCCACCAATAGACTGAAGTTGCTCCATCTTGTTACCTCAACCAAAATCGCCACACAAAACCACACAGTGTAAACCACAAATCCTCCCTGATTTTACCCTGTCGCAACTGCAACGCTATAGTTTTTTCGTAACATTTTGGTATCGTCCCAAAGTTTGTGGATACGCTGGGCAATTCGACAAGTTTTTCTTGAATTGTCGTTTGCGTTTTTCGCTTTCGGGCTGACAACATGTTATGATACGTTGTTCCGGTCATAATGCAAGTTGGTTTTCTATGGACACAAAAAATCTTGTAACCGTTCAAATACTCCAAAAAAACCTGTTTTTTCTGTAACATTCCCCATATAATCGCGTCTGTATTAGTGATAGAATAAACCATTCAATAAAAGCGATGGAGATAGCTATGAGCAAAGATGACGATAAGTTGCAGCTTTACATTAGCCGCAGGTGGTTAAAAGCCTTTTTAAAGCTTATTGTAACCGTAATAATCCCCTACAATCTTGTTATACTTTTATTGTGGAAATTCTCCGTGTTTCCCAGTGTCGCATGGTATGCCCTCGGTTTATGGGGGACATTTGCCATAGCATTTGTTTGGGCTTTTATCCGCAAACGTAGAGCAGCAAAATAAAGAATAATAGAGCATAGCGTAGGGGAATAAAATGAAAAGAAGGCTTCTATTATTAGCTATATTCATCATAGGCACACTAACTGGTTTTATAAGTTGTTTCTTGTTCTTAGGCCTTAAAGAATATTCAATTATGGGTCATTGGGCCAGCATGAGACTAATAGAAGTGGCTATAGATGTAAGAGAACTCAGAGCTGGTCGTGCCGATGGCGTATTAGAAAGATATGACAAAGCAATTCCGTACTTAATTCTTAACTTCGATAAGTTCTACAGCATGGGATTGCCTGAAGAGCAGATAAACAGGACTCTATGGGGTTTTCAAAGGTATTATTCTGACAACCCCTCCTTAGAAATCCCATCTGAGATCAAACCTATACTGGACGCTTTGCCCCCAAGACCTTTAACGTCTTGTGAAATCAAGGCGTTGGAAGACAAGCAACTATAATACAAGGTTAACAAAACAATATTAATCTCACAGCCCAGCCAACCTGAGCACCTCGGTAAGGTTCAGCCCCCCTAAATCCATATCTTCCGGGATATGATCGACGATCCTGTCATATTTACGGCTCGTCTGGCATGACTCATACGTCAGGTCGCAGCAATGCCGACAATGGTGGGTATTCTTTATCGTTGACGCACGAGAGTAGAAAGGGCCAGAGCAGAGAGGGGGAAAAACAGCGGGTTTGCGGAAAAAACACACATTTTCCCGTTGACCGGGTTGTATAAGGGGGTTATACTGCCCGGTTTCCCAGTCTTTGCGGGTTTTAACCGTCTTTACCTCGCGGATACGTGCGTAAATCAAGTTGTAAGGGATAGCCAGATGCCTAAACAAAAGACCCATAAGGGGTTGTCAAAACGAGTCAAGGTGACCGGAAGCGGTAAGGTACTACGCCATCGTTCCGGCACAAGTCATCTTTTGAGCAACAAAAATTCCAAGCGCCGCCGACGTCTGGCCAGTGCCACGCTGCTGGTCGGCAAAAAGGCTGCGACTGTCAAGGCCTTACTCAATGCCTAACCCGGATTGAACCGGGTCGGCCCGCTTCTCGGCTTCAATCGGCTGCCGCAGCGGGTCTCTAACGCAAGTCACAGAAAGGAAAGCTGATATGCCAAGAGTACGAAAAGGCGCCGCACGGCGTCAATCCAGAAAGAGAATCCTAAAGGCTGTCAAGGGCCATAGAGGGGCGGCTGGGCGGTTACTTCGTCTGGCTAAGGAGGCAGTGACCAGGGCTGGAGTCAATGCCCGAATCGGCAGGAAGAGAAAGAAAAGAGATTTTCGCGGCCTGTGGATCATCCGAATCAATGCAGCCTGCCAGTCCAGGGGCCTGCGGTATAGCCAGTTTGTCAACGGTTTGAAAAAGGCAAATATCGAGCTGAACCGCAAAATGCTCAGCGAGATTGCGATTGCAGACCCGGCTGGTTTCGATACAATAGCCGACAAAGCAAAGGCGGCACTGGGCTAAACCGGAGCGTCGGGGTTGGGTTGCACCGGGGCTGGATTATGAATGGTGCCGGGTGTCGGTGTGCGAATGGCTACCGAGGCTGGGTTGTGAATGGTGCTGAGTGTCGGGGTGCGAGTTCGTCTCTGAATAAAATGCCGGCGGGATTTTCATGCTCGATCAGTTTGAACAGATTGGACGGGCCGGGGCTGAGGAGCTCGGGGCAGTCACCGATGCCGAGGGGCTTGAACGCTTCCGGATAAAGTATCTCGGTCGAAAGGGCATGGTGACGGGTATGCTTGGCCGGATCGGCGAACTTTCGCCCGAAGACCGCCGAGAAGGTGGGCAACTGGCCAACAGGATCAAGAAAGAAATCACCGCACACTTCGAGCAGCTAAAAGCCCAATTGGATCATGCCCCCGTCAAGGTTGCCCCGATGGTGGATGTGACGCTGCCGGGCCGGGCGGTGCCGCTTGGCAAGAGCCATATAATCAGTCAGACGGTGTCGGAACTGCTGGAAATATTCGGCAGGATGGGCTTTTCAATCGCCTATGGGCCGGAAGCCGAGGACGAATGGCATAACTTTATCGCCCTGAATATCCCGCCTGAACATTCCGCCAGGGACCCTGTCGATAATTTTTATATAGACGATTTGACACTGCTGCGAAGCCAGACATCGACGATACAGATACGTGTTATGGAGACGACAAAGCCGCCTATCCGTGTGGTGGCGCCGGGCAGGGTGTATCGGCCTGATACGGTAGATGCGACGCATATGTTCATGTTCCACCAACTGGAAGCACTGGTCGTTGACGAAGGCGTCAGCATGGTCGATCTGAAGACCAGCGTCAACCAGTTTATACATGCGTTTTTCGGACAGGATGCCAGGTGGCGATTTCGGCCGAGCTTCTTCCCGTTTACCGAACCAAGCTGCGAAGTGGATGTTCTCTGGGTCGATAAAAACGGCACCGAGAGCTGGATGGAAATCGGCGGCTGCGGCATGGTCGATCCGAACGTATTCGACGCGGTCGGCATCGATAACGAAAAATATACCGGCTGGGCGTTCGGTTTCGGTATCGAACGGCTGGCTATGAAGAAATACGGCATCAACGACATTCGGCTGCTGTACGAGAATGACCTGCGATTTTTGAGCCAGTTTTGACATTGTAATGCCGACGATGGCCCAATATCCATCACTCCCGCCGCCCGCCCTCCCTCCGTCTCCCTTCTGCCCCCCTACTACCCCCCTACTACCCCCCTACTACCCCCCTTTCGCCGCTTCCTGTTTTATGTTCATAATGCGATTCAGCCGCTATTGACGTTGGCACGGAATTGTACTACAATCTGCGGGAATATACTGTGGTCGGCGGATTGCTGGGCTGTTATGGGTGTCAAGTGCGGGCGCCGGAAGGTATGCCAGAGATAAGTCCCGAGCCGTCGAATGGGCGATGGAGTGGCGTAGTGGCGAAAAAGGGAGTGAAGAGACTATGAAGGGAATTATTCTCGCAGGAGGCAGTGGCAGCCGTCTCTATCCAGCCACGCGGGCGGTCAGTAAACAACTGCTGCACATCTATGACAAGCCTATGGTCTATTATCCCCTGACGACGCTGATGCTGGCGGGCATCCGTGAGATACTGGTTATCTCCACGCCGAGCGATCTGCCGGCATACCGCAGGCTGCTGGGCGACGGTAATCAATGGGGGCTGAGCCTGTCATATCAGGCACAGCCGAGGCCCGAAGGCCTGGCCCAGGCGTTTATCATCGGCAGGGAGTTTCTGGACTCCGGTCCATGCTGCCTGGTGCTGGGTGATAATATCTTTTACGGGCATGGACTGGTCGATTCACTCAGGGCCGCGGCCGCGGGGGCGACGGGGGACGGTGCCACAGTATTCGGCTACCGGGTCAGCGATCCGCAGCGGTATGGCGTGATCGAATTCGACAAGGCCGGTCGGGCGCTGTCAATAGAGGAAAAACCAGCCAAACCAAAGTCCAACTATGCGGCCGTCGGGCTGTATTTTTACGATTCGCAGATTACCGACATTGCCGCGAGCGTCAAGCCGTCGGCGCGGGGTGAGTTGGAAATCACCGAGGTCAATAATATCTACCTGAAAAAAGGAAAGCTGAACGTCGAACTGCTGAGCAGAGGGGTCGCCTGGCTGGATACGGGGACGCCGGAGTCAATGCTTCAGGCGGCGAACTTCGTCCAGGCCATCCAGCAGCGACAGGGGTTGATGATTGCCTGCCCGGAAGAGATAGCGTATCGGGCGGGGTATATTGACGCTGAGCAGGTCCTTCGTCTGGCCGATTCGCTCAGGACGAACCATTACGGCCGATACCTGATCGACCTGGTGGCGGGCGGGGTGGAGGGCGGGGACGAATGAATGTGATTGGCACGGAACTTGACGGTGTGGTGATTTTTGAGCCAAAGGCATTCGGCGACGGGCGCGGGTACTTTCTGGAGACTTGGAACCAGCAGCGTTATCGGCAGGCGGGGCTGGATGTGGTGTTCGTTCAGGATAATGTGTCGTTCTCACAGAAGGGCGTTCTCCGTGGACTGCATTATCAGCATCCGCAGGGACAGGGCAAACTCGTCGGGGTGCTTGTCGGGGAGGTGTTCGACGTGGCTGTCGATATACGGGTCGGCTCGGAGACGTTCGGCAGGTGGATTGGCCGGATACTCTCGGAGCGGAACCATCGGCAGATGTATATTCCGCCGGGCTTTGCGCATGGTTTTTGTGTGCTGAGCGAAACAGCGGTGTTCTCGTATAAGTGCACCGATTTTTATAACGCAGCCCTTGAGGGCGGTGTTGCCTGGAATGACCCGGATGTCGGTATCGACTGGCCGATCAGTGAACCGATCCTGTCCGGCAAGGATGCGCAGTATTCAAGGCTTGGCGATATACCGCAAGAACGATTGCCGCGGATAGAAACAGGGACGTCAGCGGGGGACGGGTCATGAGCGCCGGTGGCAGCAGGGAAGTGGTGGTGCCTGGTGCGTGCGGGATGTTGGGCACGGAAGTGCTCGGGGCCTGCGCGGATGCTGGGATACGGGCCATGGGTTACGACCTGCCGGAGTTCGATATCACCTGCGACGAGCACCTGCGAAGCGCACTGGAATGTGGCGACATTGTCGTCAACTGCGCGGCATATACCGACGTCGAAAAGGCTGAATCGGAAAAACAATTGGCATACGCGGTGAACGCCCAGGCGGTGGGTGCGCTGGGGCGGCGGGCCCGCGAAAAAAATATCGCGGTAATACATATCAGTACGGATTTTGTCTTTGACGGCGCCAAGGACGCGGCATATACCGAAGAGGATGCCCCTAACCCGGTCAGCGTCTATGGTGATTCAAAGCTGAAGGGTGAACGGCTGCTGGCTGAAAGCGGATGCGAACATTGCATTATTCGCGTACAGTGGACTTACGGCAGGGCGGGAAATAACTTCATAAAAAAGATTATCCAGGCTGGTCGGCGAGCGGCTGCCGGGAGGGGAGAACCTATCAAAGTCGTCGATGACCAGGTCGGCTCGCCTACGGCAACGGCTGAGGTGGCCAGGGTGATTGTCGAATTTTTATTGATGGACAAATTGCCAGCGGGTGTGTTTCACTTCGCGGCGGACGGTTGTGCGAGCCGCTGCGATGTGGCGCGGTTCGTGGTGGACAAACTCGGTATCGACGTTGACGTTATAGCGTGTAAGACGTCCGATTTTCCCAGCGCAGCGGCACGGCCGCTTAACAGCCGATTCGACTGCGGAAAGATTGCCGGGCTGCTGTCGGGGCCGGGGCTGGGGCCGATTCGGCCGTGGCGGGAGCCGCTGGGAGAATTCCTGATAATGACTAATGAATAATGAATAATGAATAATGATCAACGAAAACGAATATGAAAATTAAGACGAAAAAGATACTTGTTACAGGCGGTGCGGGATTTATAGGCAGCAACTTCGTGCGGATGGTGCTGAGCGAACATGCCGACTGTCTGGTGGTCAATCTCGACAAGCTTACATACGCCGGCAACGTGGAAAATCTCGAAGGCTTCATGGAGATGCCGAACCATGTGTTTGTAAAGGGTGATATATGTGACGGCGGACTGGTCGAAAGACTCCTGAACGAGTACGGGATAGAGGCGATTGTCAATTTCGCGGCGGAAAGCCATGTGGATCGTTCGCTGGTCGATGCGGATGTTTTCGTCAAGACTAATGTGGCTGGGACGCTTACATTGCTCAAAGCGGCGCTGGAGAAGGAGATTTCGCGGTTCGTCCAGATATCGACCGACGAGGTGTATGGTGCCCTTGGGGCTGAGGGTATGTTTACCGAGCAGACGCCGGTTTGTCCGAATTCGCCGTATTCGGCGAGCAAGGCTGCGGCGGACCATCTGGTGCACGCGTTCGGTCACAGCTATGGTCTGAATTGCAGTATTACGCGGTGCTCGAATAACTATGGGCCGTACCAGTTTCCGGAAAAGATGATCCCGCTGATGATCAACAACGCGATGAATGACAGGGAGCTTCCGGTTTACGGCGACGGTCTTTATGTGCGGGACTGGCTGTATGTATTCGATCATTGCAGTGCGGTTTGGAAAGTGCTGGAAGATGGCAGGGCAGGCGAGGTCTATAACATCGGCGGCAATAATGAGAAGACAAACATGGAGGTGATCGGCCTGATCCTGGACAGACTCGGAAAGAGCGAATCGCTTATACGGCATGTCGCCGACAGGCCCGGCCATGACAGGCGGTATGCGATTGATTCGAGTAAGATGACCAACGAGCTGGGCTGGACGCCGTCGGTGGACTTCGAGACGGGGATCAACAGGACGATGGACTGGTACATAGAAAACGGAAAATGGCTCAATGACGTCGTATCCGGCGACTATCAGGGCTACTATGAAAAGATGTATGGCAACCGCTGACACATACCCTTCAGGGTAGTAAAATCCAGCGAGTGAAGTTTTAAGTTACTGCTGCAAGGCTACTTGGCCACGCACAAATGGGAATTTTCAATCGTGAGCAGCATAACGGTGTGTCATGGAGAAAATGATGGATAAAAAGGGCGTAACGTATTTCTGGCGTGTGTGGGAGCACGTCTGGCCGCAATGGCATCGCCTCGTTGTTGTTGTGGTGTCTGCGTTGCTGATCGGCATACTTTTTTCGCTAAGTTTTGCGACGATTATTCCGCTGCTTAAGGTGATGACGGGCGAAGAGGGCCTGCACAGTTGGGTGGACCGCAAGAGCTGTGATCTGAGATACGGTATGGACTTCTATGTCCCGGATAAGGCTGATTTTATGGGGTCCAATGCCAATATCGCGTTCTACCTGCTTGTCAATCACATCGAGGAGGACGGTCAGGCTCAAAAGGCAGGGCTGCGGCCTCAGGACCGTATTGTGGATGTAGCGGGGTATGGCGCCGGTTTGGGGAATGAGAGGGTTCCGGCCTCAAAACTTCTGGAACTGCTGGCCGGTGCCGCCGACGGGACAAACCTGTCCGTCAAGGTGATTTGTGTTGATGACCAGGATATGCAGCCTGTACTGATCAATCTTGAGACGCCGAAACACCCTGATAACATAACGCCTGAGGAGATGGGCTTTCTGAAAAGGGTCGAATGGGGATTCAAGTGGGCGGTGGTCAATCGTGCCCAATGGGCTACCAGCTTTTTGTCGCGTGATGACACGGGGTCCAAGCAAAAATCGGTTGTGTTTATTATTCTGGCGATGGCGGTGGTGACGACCATCCGGTGCGCAGCGACTTTTTGGCAGAAATATATGACAGAGAAAGTCGTCCAGATTAGCATAGCCGAACTCCGGGGAAAGGTGTTTTCGCATGTAATGTTTATGCCGGTGGGTTTCTTTGCGACAGAGGGTACAAGCGATACGATAAGCCGAATCCTGGGCGATACGGCTTCCGTGGGCAAGGGGGTCAAGGTGTTGCTGGGCAAGGCGCTTCGCGAGCCGCTCAAGGCCCTGTTTTGCCTGATTGGTGCAATGATAATCAGTTGGCAGTTGACGCTGATATTTCTGGGTGCGGCGCCGATAACGATCGGGCTGTTGGGGCTGCTCGGTAAAAAGATGAAAAGGGCGACCAGGCGTTCTCTGATGGCAAGTGCCGTGATGCTCGGAAGGCTCCAGGACAGTGTCAGTGCCCTGCGAGTGGTGAAGGTGTATAATCGGCAGGAGTGTGAAGTGGAATCATTTAACGGTGTGAACCGCCAGCTTCTGCGTCGGGGGATAAAGATAGCGAAGATAGAGGCAGGGACCGGACCGATTATGGAGGTTTTGGGCATGGTGGCGGGTTCTGCGGCGTTACTGGTAGGGGCTCACTGGGTCTGCCGTGTCGAGAACAGTATGGACGCCAGCGCGTTTTTTGGTCTGCTGCTTTTTCTGGGCTCAGCCGCTGAGTCGATCCGCAAGGTGTCTGATGTGTGGAACAGGATACAGGAGGCCAATGCGGCGGCAGAGAGGGTATATGAGATCGTTGACGGTGCGGCTGAGCCTGAAAAGCCAGACGCCTTTGAACTGGCCCCGCTGAGAGAGCAAATCGAATTCAGGGACATCGTTTTTACATATCCCAAAAGCGACAGGCCGGTGCTTAACGGTGTGGATATCAGCATCAGGGCGGGCCAGACTGTTGCGGTCGTCGGGCCCAACGGTTCGGGCAAGACCACGCTGATTAACCTGATCCCACGATTCTACGATCCGGATAGCGGACGTATTCTTATCGACGGCAAGGATATCGGTGACGCTACGCTGCGTTCATTGCGCGACCAGATTGGCATGGTCACACAAAACGTCGTCACCTTCAACGATACCGTCGCGGCCAATATCGGCTACGGTAAACATGATGCGACTATGGAGGACATCGTCGAAGCGGCACAGAGGGCCTATGCACACGAATTCA
>SDBV01001197.1_pt1 | contig 38833 bp, 26 predicted proteins | sample 2277081 | NCBI WGS metagenome assembly SDBV01 (sample SAMN10402039, study PRJNA504765) | marine sediment metagenome | isolation source: marine sediment core GS10_PC15, 223 cmbsf | place: Arctic Ocean: Southern Knipovich Ridge | collected 2010 | reverse complement strand
AATGGTTCTTTTTTTTCAAACACCTCGTTAAAACGAGGTGTTAATGATATCTCATTAACCCCGCGATTTATCGCGGGGGTATGACAAATATCACCTGCCACAAGTAACCGTTTTAACGGTTTTTAATTTAATCATCAAACCACACCAAACCATAATTTTCAACAAAACTTCTATATTCTTCCAGAAATGTCATCTTTTTATGATGTTCTTCCTGTTTAGCGATATATTCTGCAACTTTTGAAACATTGGAGTGTGAGACAGAAAACGCACCATAACCTCTACCCCAGGAAAATTTATTCGAGATTATATCGTTTTGATTTATCCAGTATGATAATTCACCTTTCAAAAGTTTAGAAACATCTTCAATTGTATACTTTGTAGGTAAATCAATCAGAGTGTGTATATGCTCTGCATTTACATAATTTATTTTCATGTAAATCTCTTTTACCTTAGCATTTTCAGTTAGATGGGCTGATACTTTTTTTCTAGCTTCTCTATTTAATACCTTTTCTCTGTTTTTAGTAGCCCATATCATATGGAGCCAACATCGGCTATAAGAATGTACTGACATAGTTTCTCTCTTTTTTATAAGTCAATATAAAACCGTTAAAACGGTTATAGTATTAGTGTTTCTTTTTATTTCCCCTCGTTAAAACGAGGGGTTAATGAGAACTTCTCTTTCTCGATAAATCGCGGGGTTAATGAAAAATATTATTAAAAAACTTAACCAATAAAAATACAAATAACTAAAATGCCTAAAATACTTAAAATACTTAAGAATGCCTAAAATTTTAGTCATTTCAAATTTTAGCTCATTTTAGGCATTTCAAATATCAATCCCGTTGACAAATTCCTGAATAAGGACAATATTTACATACTTCTTCATTTTCAGCCTGTTGAAAATCTATTTCAGGATTAAAAATTTCTACTAAAATGGTTTTCAGCTCATTCTCAAATTCTTCTGACACCGTATTAAATGTTTCCTGGATAATATATTTGCCATCTTGCTTTTTCTTTATATGATAATCAAAATTATCATTAAATAATTGTTTTGTAAAATATAATGCCGGAGTAATATCGGTTGGCTGTTTTCTATTCTTTTCATAAAGCATAGAGTAAAATAAAATCTGCAAAACAGCTTTATTTCTGTTTATATTTTCTTTTGTAAATAATGATGGTATATCTGAATATGAGCTTTCAACTTTTCCTGTTTTATAATCAATTATTCTTAATGTATCTACGAGTTTATCAATACGGTCAATTGTTCCGCCAAGATTTACATTTTCTTCCTTTTGGTTTAATATAACCGGAAGCTGAATTCTATATTCTTTTTCAAGCTCAATAATTTGAAAAGGTATATATTTTTTGTCAATATGTAAAATTTGCAAAATATATTTTTTCAAAATTTCAAAAATCAAAATATTTCTCCCTGAAACATTTTTGCTGTAATATTCTTTTTCAAAAGATTTTAAAATAGCATCTTCAATTACCTGTTTATTATTGATTAATTCTTCAAGGTCTTCCTTGTTGAGCAGTTTTTCTTTAAATGATTTGTATAGTATATTCATCGCTTTGTGAAGCAGATTACCAAAAGTCATAGCATCAATTTCTTCCTTAACCTCATCGGGTTCTTTAAGTTGAGCAATGTATCGGAAATAAAACTTTAAGCTACAATCAATGTAAGTATTTATAGCACTTGGTGAAAGATATTTTTCTCCAGTCATCTGATGACTATAAAGATATTGCTCTAATTTATTAATAACAGCAGGAGTTTTTTTTATATTAATTTTTTCAGGTAAACTAAGACTAATATCAAAAGTTAAGTTTTTTTCCAGTATATTAAATCCTGATTCATATTTTAGCTGATATAAAAAGCGACTCATTTCACCTGTCGCTCTACCGTTACTCGTTGAATTATAAATGAGATAAACATTTTTTGCCCTTTGTATCAAACGATAGAAATAATAAGCATAAATGGCATCACTGTGTTCAACGGTAGGCAGACCAAATCCTTTTCGCAGATTATATGGAATAAATGTTGATGCAGAATCACTTGCCGGTAATATCCCTTCGTTCATTGAAAGAATAATAACATTCTCAAAATCAAGAGCACGGGTTTCTAAAACTCCCATAACCTGCAATCCTTCTAAGGGTTCTCCTTCAAAAGGTATTTTTTTGGTTTGAATAATTTGTTTCAACAGCTTGAAAAATGTTTCAATGCTCATTGGAATTTCCTGCCTGATAATAATTTCTTTAAGCTGTTTGATAGCTAAAATAAACTGATTAATATATTCCTGTTCAAGCTCAGGAATGTCTTTTTGGAAGATATTATCAAGAATATTCAGTAAGTATTCGGGTATTTCATCTAATTTATTAATCCTGTGAAATATATTTTTTAATAACTCGTTTTTGCCAAGTTCATCAGGCGAAATGTAAATTTTATTATTCTTATTTATATAGTCAACTAAACTCTTTGCTACTTCATTATTAATATATTGATGATTTAATATTGACAAAACATTACGAAAGTAAAACTGACCCTGTGAAATGGTTGCTCGCCCTGTGGAATAATCCGCCTTATACGAATTGCTTTGCATTCCAGAGGGCGAGCAAATTTCACTGGGTAAATACCGCTCATCAGAAACTATTCGGATGTTTTTTTGTAATTCAATAATATGCTCAATAAGACTATATACAGAGGTATCTTTTAAGGGATAGCCCATTGTTACATTTATAGCTTTAATTTCTTCGGGTAATGAATATAAAAGAGGGATTAAAAGATGCTCGTCAGGTAAAACAATAGCTGTGTCAATGCTATGGGGTTGAATTGTTTTTTGTAAGATTTGATTAACAATTTTTGCCTGACCAACTTCTGAAGGAACAGCAATAAATTCAATGTGCTTATCTTTTTTGGATAAATAATCAAAATTAGAACTATTTACCCCGTGAAATTTTTGCCCCGTTAAATCTTTTTTATTTAATGGGGTCTTTAGTATTTCACCGGGGTTATTAGGTGTAGGATAATTCTTAATGTTTTCCCTTAAAAATAATCCTGCTTCGTGAATTTCATTTTCAATATAATATTTATCATAATCCCAATAAAATTCAGCTAAATTTTCTTGTTTTAAAAAATCAAAAAGTTTTTCTTCGCACCGGGTCAAAGCATTAAAGCCAATAAAAATAATTTTTTCATAATGAAGTAGAGACGAAGTTTTTTGGCATTGTAGAGACGAGGCATGTAGAGACGTTGCATGCAACGTCTCTACATGCCTCGTCTCTACATCATTATTTTTAATTTTGTCAGCTACTTCACGATAGACCATTCCTTCGTAAGCAATACCTTTTGAGCGCAATTCCTTATTAAACTTCGTATAAATATCGTAAAGAACCGACCAGATTGAAATGAAATCTGCCTGATGTTTTGTGTATTTAGCAATGTCAAAGCTTTTCCAGAAGTTTTTAATTGCCTTTATTTGTTCTGGTGATAAATAATTGAACTGATTTTCTATTTCTTTTAAAGAAGCCAAATTTTGAAAAAGGTCTTTTGCATAAACTAAATATTTATCAAGAGCATCAAAATCATTTAACAGCATTTGTCCCCAGAAGTAAAATTCATCAAAGTTTTCAGTAGTCTTTCGTTCTTTTTTATAAATTTTAAAAAGTGCGAATATTAAAATTAGTTCATCATCTGCAATCTGTAAATGAGAAAGCTTCTGCATTAGTTCATTAATTGTAAGAATAGTAGGTGAGCAATTTGGCTTTTCAGTAATTTCTGATAAATACTTATTAAAGAATAGACCTGAACGGCGATTAGGAAAGACGATACAGCAGCCGGATAATTTGTCGTTATATGTTTGATGAAGTGTTTTTGCTATATTTAGTAAGAAATTTTTCATAACAGTGAGTGTATAAAAAGTAGCGGTTTTTGAAACACATCACTTTCAAACCGAAATACTGTTTTTTTAATGCTTTAAAGTTACAATTTTTCTCATTCATCCGCTATTTTTTATACACATTGTTGTGTAGCGTATTTATCTGATTATCAGTTTTTTTATTCCTATTAAATTATTATCAGTTTTAATTTTCAGAAAGTAAGTTCCAGTTTTTAATTTTTCTCTGTCAAAATTAATTGTCCGTTTATTATATTCAGCCCATTGTTTTATTAACTGCCCATAAATATTATATATTTCAAATTCTACTTTTTGATGATATCCATTTAATTCTATTGTTGCAAATTCATCCATTGGGTTAGGAAATATTTTAAAGTATGCATTTTCTTTGTTTTCAATACCACTGCCTAAATCCATAGAATAAAGTCTAATATTATCAATCATCCAACCTTCATTATTAGTTTCTATGTTATCGCTGACGAAGTTAAAACGAATAATCATAGTATCTCCCAGTGATTGAAAATTCTTAACAGGCCAATAAAACCAACTAAATTTTGTTGTAATCCAATCTCCTGAATTTCCTGAAAATCCATATTCTCCATTGAATAATGTATCAGAAGTGGAATACAAATTTTCTACAAACATATTCATTTGATTAGGGGTTTCCCCGAATACATATGCTGTATCATTTATTATATTCATCCAAGTTTGTCCATTGTCGTATGAAACTGTAATATATCCACCATCTTTAAGTGTATCTGTGTCAAACTTGTGTTTAATTTCAATAAAAATATCATCTGGATACCAATCAACATTATAGTTGCCAATATATAAATCAAAGAATGAATAATTATTTACAGGATATGTATTTGATGTATCAGTAATAATTGCTTTAGGAATAGAAAATGCTGTATCAAAGAAAACTTTATTTGGAGTTCCAATTTCCCATATATTTAGGCTTGATGTGTCAATTTCTAAATATTGATATGGTGTTTCAAATGTAATTGTATCCCAATTGAACTCTGTCCATTGAGCAAAAGTCTGGATACTAATAATCAAAATTGTAAAAAGTAAAACCGTCTTTTTCATAATATTATTTTTTTTGTTTATATGCTACACAACTTATTAGCAAACCAAATAAAAAACTCTAAAAGTTTGGTTTATTACACAATAAATTGAGGTATAAAAAAATATTTTTATTTGGTTTTAGAGCAATTTATATTTGCAAAAATAGTAGATTATTTTAACTTCATTTTCATTATTCTTTCATACAGTTCGGTAACATTGCCAGGAATGGTATGCATTTATCATAGTTTAATTCATAAAAATTGAAACCAAGATTGATATTCTTATAATATTCAGCTTGATTTTCTTTGTAATATTTCTCTGCTGGAATTTTCCAATATTCAATTCCTGTTTTTTCTGCTAAAAACCATTTTTCTATTAATCTAGCTGTTCTCCCATTCCCATCTTGAAAAGGATGAATATGTGCAAATCTCAAGTGTATAAAAGATGCATAATAAAATTCTTCCTCTATGGAAGTCGTAGTATTCAGTAATTTTTCAATTTGCTCTAATAATATATTCATTTTATTTTCAACAAATTCAGGTTCAACTGCTAAATATACTAATCCTGCTTGTCCAAAAATACCGACTTTTTCTTTTCTGTATTTTCCTCTTTTGCTTTTTATTACTAATGTTTCAGATAATATTTTATGGCATTCAAGAATATTTTTTTCAGTCAATTTGTTATTCTGAGCAAATTCATAAGCTGAAATTAAATTTTCAATTTCTTCTATTTCTTTTGTTGGTTTAAACTTCTCTTTTGATAGTTTATAATTCATAAAAGTATTTAAATCAACACTATTACCTTCAATATTGGAAGAAAAAATTGCAGAAACCTGGGTACTATATCCAAATCCTCCATTAGTATCACTAAAATCGTATTTGTTAGCTAACTCCTTAATCTCTTTTCCTATCAATTTATAATATTCAGTGAAATATTTTTTATTAGTTATATCCATAAACCTTTCTTTTTACTAAATACAAATGTAATAAATAATATTTTTTAAATTAAACAACTAAAAAAAAGCAAAAAAATTAGAGATAATATCTACATTTTTTTCAAGGCGAAGCTTGAGAAAAAAAACCTACGGGGAAAATTTTGAAAAAAATGAAAATCCCAAACTCAAACCTCAAACTTCAAAATAAATCCCAAAAGAAAAAATTTCAACTTCAAAGTTTAGTTAATTTTTCAAATCAGCAAAGTTCTTATTCAACCAGTTTACAATATCATTAATAACTATTTTGTCAAAAGGGCCAATAGTTTTTATTTCTCCATTATCTCCTAAATGAGGCGTAAATCCATGACCAAATCCTTTATAAATAATAACTTTACTTTTAGAATTATTGTTTTTTTCTATCGCTTCTTTTACTAAATATGCTTCTGAAACAGGCGTTTCCACATCAATATCACCATGAAGAACTAAAATTGGTAATTCCAACTTTGCAATTCTTTCTGCGTTTGGAATATCCTGGAAAAGTTCTTTTACCCGTATTGCAGGGCGGTCTATTCCAAGCATTTCATCGTCTGGCATATTTTCAATTGAGTTGATAACTTCTTGAAACTTTTCCTCATTCTCAAAAAAGTGACACATTAATCCTTTAAAAGAGGAGCCAATAACTCCCATAAGAATCATTCCGACAATGTCATTTCTTTCCTCTGCAATTTTAGTTGATAAAATTGTGCCTTCACTCCACCCTATTAATATGAATTTTTCAATATTTGTTTCCCTTTTAAGAGTTTCTATCTCAGAATGTACATCTTTCAATATATTGGTGTATGATGTAGTTTTATAGATTTCAAAATCCACATCTATCAATGATTGCTTAACACCTCTTTTGTTCACCCTTATAACCGTAAATCCAATTTCAGATAGAAATTCAGCAATCAGTTTATAATTTCTTACTTCTTTTCCATTATATGTTTGTGGAATACTATCAAGGTAAGCCGGCCAACTTGCATCCATATCCAATGGAGCAGAACCGTGAATAAGTATAATTCCCGGTAGGTTATTGTAGTTTGTAGTTTCCGGTGAAGTAATAATTCCTTCAATTAAATATCCGTCGTGTGTATTGTAGGTTATTCTTCTTTCAGTGAATGTTTGTTTTGCTTTTTCTGCATCTATGATCAATTCTTTTTTATTTCCGTCCAATTGACAGCCTATTATTGTTAAGGCAATTAATATAAAAAATATACTCTTCATTTTTGTTGATGCTAATAGAATAAGTTGACTGTTGACAGTATGCAGTTTGCAAAAAATAAATTGCTTACTGCCTACTCAATTGTTGACTGTCAATTGTCTACTGTCAACTTAAAACCTTGTTAATCAATTTACTATGTTATGTTCTTTATTAACTCTGTAAACGGTTACAATTATTTTAACTCCCTTTTCATAATCCTGTCATACATCACTATACTGCCGGCAACTGATACATTTAAACTATATTCGCCAGGTAAAACGATTATCTCGTGACATTTACTTATAGCTTCGTTTGTTAAACCGTTATCTTCGGCACCAAGTAAATAAATACATCTTTGCGGGTGTTTATATTGCTTAATTGGTATTGCCTGAACATCAAATTCAATTCCAATTAGTCTGCAATTGTATGGCATTTTTTCATAAAATTCTTCAAATGTTCTATAATGAAACAATGGTATTTTTGTCCATGATTTATAAACATCAGATGCTTGTTTTTTATACCTTTTCCCGATTGTAAATATAAATGATGCACCTAATATAAAAGCAGAGCGCCAGAGTGTTCCGATATTTGTTTCTCTTTTACTGTTCAATATTCCAATGCCAAAATATCCATTGTTGTTCATAATGCATATTGTAATATTTTAGTCACTAAAAAAAAGTAAACTTACCAACATGGTTATCTATAATTAAATTTCTAATTGCTCTAATTAACCTAATTGACCTAATCAAATCCCAAATACAAATAGTCCAAATTCCAAACAATACTAAACGGTCAAAATTCCAATAAACAAACAATACTATCTGAAATTTGATGTGGATAGCTTTGACCCCAATACAGTCGTTCCTCCCCGTTAAATAAAAGAGATTTAACAGGGCAGTCCTTACGGGGTCCAGTCATTGGGTATTGGAAATTGGTTATTTTTTAGATCAATTAGGTCAATTAGAAATTAGGTCAATTTATAAATTTACTTTATAGCATTTTAAATATCTAAAGTAACTCATTTTCTTTCAACTTCAATACCATAATCTTCTTTTGCTTTTTCCAAAGAGCATACATCATTTTTAACATCCATAAGAACTTTATCTTTATCCCTTTGTTTGGGATTTTTGTATCCGCCTCCCCCACCGGCAATCTGGTAATATATAGTTCCTTCGGGTATATCATTAATAATATCTTTACTTAAAGGAACAAGCTCTTTTCCATCGGGATATTTCAAAGAAAGTTTGTTAAGAATTCCCTTTTCCCCGCCAAATAAGCCATAAGGTGGTTCTTTATCACCATCTCCAAAAACGACCATCTTAGTATTATCTCCACCTAACCTGACAATTGTTTCCACACCAAGACCACCGCGCCATTTGCCGGCTCCTGCTGAATCTTTTAAATATTCGTGCTTTAAAATAAAATGAGGTGTTTGCTGTTCATACATTTCATAATCCTGGTCTAATACACCGCCTGAAGCATCAATCATTCCGATATGGTCATAACCGTCATCTCCCTGTAAAGCACCGGAGCCGCCCTTCATTCCAAAAAAACATATATCTACATACTTTCTATTTGTCCGTGGATGAACCCCGGTAAACAACGAACAAAGCAAATGATTCCAGCCCGCTGTTACCTTATCAGGAATTGCCTGCGATAATGCTTTGAAAATTGCATCAGCAACCTGCGGACAAAGATGATTTCCAAATGTAGTAGCTTTAGGATAGGAAGCATTTAAAATAGTGCCTTCAGGAACAATGTATTTTAATGGTTTGATCATTCCCTCATTATGCGGAATGTTGGGATTAACCATTTGTAAAAAGGTTAATGTAATAGCAGAGCAGGTAGAAGTAAATGTACCATTAACAAATCCATTGGTTTGAGGTGAAGATTTAGAAAAATCAAAAACAATAGATTCATCCTTTACTGTAATTTTTGTATGAATTGGGAACTTTGTATCAAGGTGCTTTCCATCATAATATGCTGTACTTTCTCCTTCATAAATTCCATTGGGAATGTTTTTAATTTCCTTCTTCATCATTTTTTCGGTAGAATTAAATAATTCCTTCTTATGAGCTTCAAAACTTTTAATTCCGTATTTGTCCAGTAATGCCTGCAGTCGTCTCTCCCCAAGTGTACAGGACCCGATTTGTGCTTTAATATCTTCTTCTACAATTTGCAGACGTATGTTGGCAAATATCAAATTCCATACATCTTTTCTTAATTCTCCTTTTTCAAAAATCTTTACAGCAGGAATTCTTAATGCTTCCTGCCATACTTCAGTAGCATCAGGATTATAACCTCCCTGCACTGCACCGCCAATATCTGCCTGATGTCCTTTTGCAGCTGCCCAGCCAATCAAAGTATCATTATAGAAAATCGGTTTAAATATTGCTACATCATTATTCTGGTTACCCATTGAAAATACATCATTGTGTATAATTACATCACCGGGATAAATCTCGTCTCCATAGATTTCAATTATTTTTTTACAAACCGGGCTAATTGAAAATGAAAGGATTGGCAAATTCTCAGTTTGTTCAAGCATCTGTCCTTTAGCATCATACAAGCCGGTTACAAAATCCTTCGCTTCACAAAGAATAGGTGAACGAGTAGTCTTTGTCAGCGAAATGCTCATTTCGTCAGTAATGGCTTTAAATGACCTTTGAAAAATTGAGAGTAAGATTTTGTCTATTTGCATAACAATTAAAATTATTCTGTATTGCAAATTTACATAGTTCAATTAGAAATTAAAAATTAAAAAATCGTTGGTAGTATTGCGTCAATTTAATTATGAAACATTTGTAGTGATAAAATAACTTGTTTCGTTGTGCTATTGCCTGCCCCGTAGCGAAGAATGAGCGTATCGGGGTTAAATGGCTATATGGTTAAATTGTTAAATGGTTAAACGTATGCTTCAGAGATGACATCTCTTTCTTATTAACAAAATTTAAAAATAAAAAACTAATTACCTTGATAAATACGATTTGAGCCTATTTCACCAAGAGATGTCATCTCTCACCATCCATAACCATTAAGCCATTATCATATTCATATTTATCCCAAACTCGTGATGAAAACCGTCTCGTATGTTTCAAAATTAATTTGTCATTATAGTAGTTACTTATTGCTGGGGTTTAGAGTTCAGAGTGGAGGGACTTGGTTTAGGAATCAGTTTGTTATATCTTTTAACGGTTGAGTGCAAACGCCGTGCGTATCAGCCTGTGTGTCAGCAAAATGGCGTTTGCACTTTGTTAGTAGCTGTGCGGTTTTTATTCGATGCTAATTTTTTCCACTTTTTCAAAATCACCGTATTTTATTTTTATAAAGTATAAACCTTTTGCGTAGTTTGTAACATCTATTTTTCTAATTGTAATTATTGTACTATTTTCAATTAGCTCGTTATAAATTATTTGTCCCTTAATATTTACAATCTCTAATAGTATCGTTTCTATTTCAGTATTTTTAACTTCTATATTAATAAAACTATTTGTCGGATTTGGATAGACATTAAGATTTACAGATGATTTATGATCATATATTGATGTAGTATTATTATTATATACCCAAAGTTCACGACCATATAAGCCATCATCTGCGCTAAAATATAACTTATTATTAAATATGATAAAACCACCTGGATATGAACTACCTGAACCGCTGTTAATGTCATAAACCATAGTTGGGGTATTTATACCGTCATATTTCCATAATTCATAACCTGTTAATTGGCCATTATTTGCTTTAAAATATAAAGTATCATTAAATGTAAAACCTCCATTAGCATATGAATCATCGGAGCCAATATATAAATCACAGAGCATAGAAGGATTATTTACTCCATCATATTCCCAAAGTTCAAAACCATGAACACCATCATCAGCACTGAAATATAGTTTATTATTAAATATATTGAAACCACCAGGAGTTGAATTACCGGAACCACTATTTATGTCATAAACCATATTTATATTATTTACAATATCACATTCATATAATTCTTTACCATATATATCGTTTCCTACAAAATAAAGTGTATTATTAAATACAGTTAAAATATCTGCATATGAATAACTGTAATCACTACTTATTGTATAAACTTTAGTTGGATTATTTGTAACATCATATTTCCAGAGTTCACTATTCCCTGTTAAATCAAAATAAACACGGAAATATAATTGATAATTAAAAACTGTTAAGTCTATTGGGTTTGAACCAGATGTGCCACTATTTATATCGTAAACCATTGAAGGAGTATTAACACCATCATATTTCCAGAGTTCAAAACCATGTGTACCATTATCTGCTCTGAAATATAATTTATTATCAAACACAATTAAATTAGCCGGATGTGAGAAAGCTGAACCGCTATTTATATCATAAACCATAGTCGGATCATTTATTCCATCGTATACCCATAGTTCATTACCATATATACCATCATTTGCACTAAAATATAATTTATTATTATATACAGTTAAATAATATGGATTTGAACCTTCAGCACCATTATTAATATCAAAAACTAAAGTTGGATTATTAATACCGTCATATTCCCAAAGTTCTACACCAAGAATACTATCATTAGCAAAAAAATATAATTTATTATTAAATACAGCTAAGTTATGAGGGTTTGAACCATCTATACCTGTATTTATATCGTAAACCATGTTTGGTATCTGTGCTATTGTAAATACATAAAGATTTAGTAATAAAATCTTTGTAATAAATATCGCTTTAATTGTAAATTTTTTCATGTCAATTATTGTTTAATTTATTTAAAATCAATATCTATTATATTAATTTTTATGTCAATATTATTTAGTACTTTCAGTAAATCATTTTTACTAAATACCGCACTCATTGTAAGTAAGGGTTTACCACTTTTATTATTATACCACATAAACCAAAAGACTTTATTATCTGGTTTCTTGATTTCTACTACATGTTCTATCCATAATGAATAATCGCTATCTTCATATACTGAACCTTTTATAGCACTTCCACGATAGTCATGTTCTTCACGATGTTTATGCCCAGAATCAATATCTGTTTTGAACTTTTCAGTTTTACAAGTAAAATCTAATTCTTTTCCGTCCAATTTTATTTTCATAATCAAATCTTTTTTAGAAGTTAAAAATACTTTTTCTTGTCTTTATATTCGTTTACATTTCTAAAACCGCATTGCTACTAACTCTGAAACAGTAAGAACAAATTTAGTAATTCATTCCCTTTATATCCATAAAAAAATGTGTATAAAAGGAAGTTCTTGTTTTACTTTATATTTCTTTATTTAGTAAAATATGATTTCAGTACTAACTAATCAATCACTTTAGTATTAATATTCACTTTTGTAAATATTCATTATATGCTTTAAAAATATACATTTTAATAAGAGATTGATATGGTATATCAAACTTATTTGCTCTTACTTTAATTTTTTCAAATAAATCAAGAGGAATAGTTAAAGAAATTTTTTTTGTTGTTTTTTTTAGATTGGTAAATTTAATATTTCTCGCTTTATCCCAGTTTATATATTCAAAAGAATCTGATTTACTCCAAAATTCAAATTCTTCTGCTTCATTTTTAAATTTAGGTATTTTTTTAAAATTTTCCATAATACATTTTTTCTTTTTTGTTCATTTTTCTTGCCGATATCACTCTTATTTTTTTGTTCCTAATTGTAAATACTACAAATAGTTTAGTATTATCGTCTGTTTTTCCTAAAGCATAATATCTGCATTCTTTTTGAGAATGCTTTAAATCTTCAAATATTATTAATGGTTCGTTAAAAAATAGTTCTTCAATAGTCCACCAGTCTAAATTATGTTTCGTCTTGTTTTTATTAATATTTCCTTCATCCCATTCAAATCCAGTAATATTCTCTAAATCTAAACTGTTAAATTTCATGTTTTAATAGCTATCTGTTTATCAAAATCATCATTTCTCATAATAGTTTTCGGATATAAAAATAATTAATTTTTCAATCTTTCTCTTTATTTTTTTTGCAGTTCCTTAAAAACCGCATTGGCTCTAACGTTTTGGCTATGCGTAGTGCGGGATTTTGGAACACTTAATTTTCAACTTATGACTAAATTTCATTACTTGCATAATCGTTCATTTTACGATAAAACCCGCATTACGTATAGCTTTTGTTGGCAAATCGTTATTTTATTAATAGCTTCATTTCATTTATTCAATTATTCTTTTTTGATGACTAAATTTTATCCCAAATTCTTCAAGTTCCTCAAGAACAGGATTGTATATTTCCGGGTAAATAGGCAATACTGAACCTCTTAATGTTATTTTTCCTTCTAATATCAATCTTGTGGCAATAGCAACAGGCAATGAAACAGTCCTTGCCATTGCACTATCGCCTTCCTTAATCCCATTAACTACCATTGTTGATGACCATTTTTCCCTTTTGCCACTAAAATCAACAATAATATCATCATGAATGATTGCCATATCTTTTTCATGCGGTTGATACGACATTTTTTTCAGCATCAAATCTACCAAAACATCAACATTTGAGCCTTTCTTAACGGTCAATTGTTTCTCTTCGAAGAACCCCAGCCATTTTAACCTATTAATAAAATCATCATTTGTTTCGAGATTAAAATAATCGGCAACTGCTTCTGCTCCATCTTTAGATGAATTTGCGAGGCGACTTATAAACTCATTATACGTCAAATTCTCATAATTATTAACTGTTATATAATCTAACAGGTTCAGCTTCATTAATTTTCTTATTGTATTGCACCAGCCGGTAAACCTGAGCAGACCTCTGTAGAAACTTACATTATCATCAAGTCCATATGGTTCTTTATAGACTGCACATTCTCTGTTGGGATATGTTTCAAATGTTCCCAAGCCTTCAAGTTCAACAATACGAAAATGATCAAAAAGATTTGTTGCCTGGACAATTTTACCTTCCTTAATATACTCTCCGGTAGCCATACTTGATTTCATCAGTCCCTTTGGATTCCACGAAAACTTATAGCCAAAAGGATTTCTGTTATCTTCAAATGAAGGTAATCCTGCTCCATAAGAATCAAGGCTTATAACTTTACCTCCTTTTCTTTTAATTTCATCAAGTGACTTTTTTATGCCCATGTGATCAATACCCGGATCCTCACCGATTTCGTTCAGGATTAACACATCTGCCTTTTTAGCCTCCTCATCCATTGCTGTTACTTCGGGAATAGCAAAATCCGTATGTATCATATGTTTTTTGCGCTTGATACATATCTTCGTTGATTCTATCTGGTAGACAGGAGGGATAAAATTTACAACAACGTCTGCTTCCGGAACCATTTGGTCAAGCTTTACAAAATCCGTAGCATCCCATTGAATTACCGTTGCATTTGGTCTTCCTCCTATTATTGCATGTGCTTTTGATACTGTTCTTGTTGCAATAATTACATGATAATTGCATTTTATCAAAAAATAATCCACGGCTGGTTTAACTACCATTCCAGCACCTAAAACTAAAATTTTCTTTTTGTCCATAATAAGGTTTTTCAAGTTGTTATTTACTTCTATTATTTAGTTTTCATAATTCATTAAGTTTTGGAAATGTTCTACTTAATGTTTGCCAACTCTGAAATAGTAGGAACAAATTTAGTAATTCATTCCCTTTATACCCCTAGAAATATGTGTATAAAAGGAAGTTCTTATTCAACTTTATATTTCTTTATTTTTTCAAAAAAAATTGTAAATCGTAAATTAAGTCATCACTATGACTTAATGAACGGACACTAATTACTCAAACCTATAAACTATCCCTATATATATTCCACCTTTGTAACATTTGGTAAAGAAATCTTCAGAGCCATATTTATTTTCTTCTCCAATCAATTTCCAGCCTATTTCATTAGCCTCAATATCTTCTTTTGTTTCTCCAAGAGCATTTACCCCTTTTAGGTCAGAAAAATAACCTACAAATCTAAGTCCTAAATTTAAAAAAATATTATCAGTTAATTCTATATCTGCACCAAAACCTATAACACCACCAATAATAACAGGCGTTTTAAAATATGCTGTTACAACATAATCTTCAACATCATCTTTAAGTTCTGGTTGAACCAAAAAATTAGCTTTATCAACATCTCTGTTGTAAGTGGCTTTAGTAAGAAAAGAAAAAATCGGGCCCATTTCAAAATATGCAACTTTTCCTGCCTTAAGTAAAACAGGAATATCAAATGTTTTCAACCTTGTTTCTGATTCATAAATATACTCATAAGTTTTGTCCAAACCATAATTATAGCCTTTATTACCATCATATTTTTGAATATGATTATTCAAAAGTAAATTCAGCTCAAGCCCTATTGTTTCACTGAATTTATAACCGGCAATAAGTCCATAATCATTACCAAAAGAGGTAACATATTCCTGTGTTTCGTATTTAGCATCAGAAACCTGCTTATTAATAAGCCAGGTTGAAGAATGTGTGTATTTTACACCAAAATACGGACCTTGTCCAATAGCTGAAAATGAAACAACTAAGGACAATAAAATTAAATTTAAAGTTTTCATAATTTTTATTTTTTTAATAAATTAATTAATAATTTTTTAACTTTTAAAGATACAAAAATATAAATTATTTTGTATTATTACTAATTTTTAAAAAAACAGACACTAATTTATTCACAAAATGATTTAATTTTTAAGGTGTTCATGAATCCCAATATATTGGGCTTACACGAATTAACACGAAAATTAAAAATAGTATTTAAAATTAGTGTGAATTAGTGTAATTCGTGGTATAAAAATTTAAACAGATGAAATCACAGGAAAGCATAAAACAGGCAGCAGATGTAATACAACAAGCTGATGCACTTTTTATAACAGCAGGAGCAGGTATTGGAGTAGATTCAGGCTTGCCCGATTTTAGAGGTGACGAAGGATTCTGGAAAGCGTACCCGCCAATAGCAAAGTTGGGAATATCCTTTGTTGAAATGGCAAATCCGCAATGGTTCTTTCAAAATCCAAAATTAGCGTGGGCATTTTACGGACACAGATTAAATCTTTATAGAAAAACAATACCTCATAAAGGATTTACCCGGTTATTAGAAATAGCTGAAAATAAAAAAGGCGGATATTTTGTTTTTACATCCAATGTTGACGGACAATTTCAAAAAGCAGGATTTGATGATAATAAAATAGAAGAATGTCATGGAACAATACATCATTTTCAATGTTCACAGCCATGCAGTAATGATATATGGGATGCAAGCAAAATAGAAGTTAATGTAGATGAAAAAGTTTTTGAAGCACAGGAGCCACTGCCTGTTTGCAAAAACTGTAATGGTATTGCACGCCCGAATATATTAATGTTTGGCGACTGGTTATGGAATCCGGAAAAAACGCAAGCTCAAGGCAATAGATTATATACGTGGCTCCAAGCTATACATAATAAAGGTTTGAGTTTGGCTGTTATAGAAATTGGTGCCGGCACAGCAGTAGCAACAGTTCGTTACAAATCAGAAGATATTGCACAAAGGTATAATGCTACATTGATTAGGATAAATCCACGAGATAGCTATGTTCCATCTGGCAATATTTCTATACCATCAGGGGCTTCTGAGGGAATTAATAGTATATGTGAATTATTATGAATAGAGCATAGGGTATAGGGTAATGTCATTAAAGAGGGTGTGTGAAAACACAAATTTTCCGCCTGAATTAAGAATCATGAATGAATTATGAAAAAAATACTAATCCTCGGTGCAGGAATGGTTACAAAGCCAATGGTAGATTATTTCATTGACATCTGCAAATATCAGGTAATATTGGCAGATAAAATTATTAGCAAAATACAAAAATTAAAAAAGCTAAATTTGTTTGATGATAAAAAAATAAATAAATTTGTAAAAAAAGAAAATAGCTTTGCAAATAAATAAACCACAGATTTCACAGATGAATAAATTATTAAATGATTTCATATAAAAAAATCGGTAGAATCTGTGGTTCCATTCCGGACGTGTAGCTCAATTGGATAGAGCAGCAGATTACGGATCTGCCGGTTGGGGGTTCGAGTCCCTTCACGTTCGCTAATTAGAGTCTGTCCATAATATTTAAAAGTCCCAAATTCCAAGTCCCAAATCTCAAATTCCAAGAAAAAAAGAAAAAACACAACAAACTACAAATGAGCAATAGACAATGAATAAGTATCCGCTCAAAAAGTAATGGTATTAATATATAATGACAGCACGATAGCAAGAAATCACGATATTATGGTATATATAAATGTGCCATACAATCATCAAATCGTGCAATCTTGTAATCTCGCAATCGTGCAGTCGTATAATTGTGCAGCCGAGCAACCTCGCAGTCAAGCTATCGTGCAATCGTGCCTTCATGCTTTCGTGCAGTCGTACATATGGGATTTACCATTAATTATTGAGACGATACATGAATAATGGCATTTTTTTGGGTCTTGGGGCTTGAGATTTGGGGCTTGGGTCTTTCATTTTTGAAAATCTTTGACTTTAAAGACAGACACTAATTAAGAAACTTTCAATCTTTAATCATCGGTAACAGTATCTACTTTCAGCACATTAAACTCCTTATCATACTTAATAATTGAAACTGCATTATTCTCAAATCCACTATGTTTACCAATTTTTATAAAATTAAAATCCGATTGTAATCCTGATTTAATGAATGTAAAATCCTGTGAAGATATGCAGAGGTGAAAATTCTTTCCATAATTTTTTAAAGCATTAAGAAAATAAAACATAATATCATATCCCTGAAAGCTATATTTGGTAGGTTCTGTTTTATAAATTTTTCTATATTTTCTGATAAAATTCTTAACATTTTCATCGCTATAATCAACATAAGAAGTAGTAAACAAATGCAATTGCAAATTATGCAAATACTCGGTTTCAATGCTTTCAAACTTTTTCCAGGCAGGAAATCCAAATAAAATAATTTCGAAAGAACTTGTTGTAGTATCACTGTTATTCTCAACCATTAAGTTGTTTAGCTGTGCAACAATATCACTAACAAAAACCTGTTCAGTTGAGGGAACAATTATAATATTTTCCAGACTATCAGATAAAGCATCTTTTATCCCCTCAATCCCATTTTCTTTGAAAGAAACTTCATTATACAATATATAATCTGCATTGTGATGATAAAAAAACGATTCAATTAATTTCTTTTTATAAATTTTATTTATCTCCAGTTCCTGTATGCTTTCATTGTGAACAACAATAATGTTTTTATCACGAAAATTAAACAGAAACTTCGTAACCTGTTCAAGTTGAACTAATAACGAAGGATATACCTGGAAAGCATAAGGATTATGCTTTAAAAAATCACTTTTTGGAGATAATGGTGAAACTATATTTATTTTATGTTCTTTTGCAAAATCAGCAACAATTCTCAAATTTGAGCTGTACACAGGACCAATTATCAAATCCATAGCTTCAAATTCTCTTGCTTTAATAATTTCATTAACTTTACTTGTATCATTTTTTGTATCATAAATATATAAATTTATTGATAAACCGTTTTTTCGTAATGAGTCAATAGCAAGCAATGTTCCTTCGTATAATTCAAGAATATGATAAATTCGCTCATCTTCTTTTACAGTTTCCTCATTCTCTCCAATTGTATCATTTTTTTCCAGATAAAAAGGCATTAATAATGCAACATTAAAAGGTTCTGCATACAAATCGTAATTAAAGCTGTCACAAGGAAAGGCAATAGAATCAACAATAAGCAAAGTATCTTCAACAAAAGATAAAGTATCTTTAAAAACAAAGTCGGTTTGAAGTGTGTCTCTCTCAAGTTGGGGTTGAACTTTAGGAATTTTAATAATCTCACCTACTTTTAATCCTCTTCCTTTTAATACAGGATTAGCATTTATTATTTGTTCTATTTCAACATCATACATTTTTGATAATGAAAACAGAGTCTGCTTCTTTTCAACTTTATAATAAAAATATTTATCATCTTCTAAATATGTTTGCTTAACAAGATTTGCCTCAACTTTCGAAATTTTTAAAACCTGTCCTATTTGTAAGCTCTTTTCTGAATCAGGATTATATTTGATAATTTCTTTAACCGAAACATTATATTTTATTGATAAAGAATATAGTGTTTGATTTTTCCCAACAGTATGAAAAATAAATTTATCGGAACTTTCCTCTTCAAAACCGTTTTTTTCCTCAATTATAGGGATTTTTAAAGACTGACCTTCTTTAAGTCCCTGAAAAACACCGGGATTTTCTAATGCTATTTCTTTTTGTAATATATTGTAAGCTTTGCTGATTGAGTACAAGGTTTCGCCTTTTTTTACGATATGGATATAATATTTTTTCCCATCTATAAGAACTTTATTATTTGAACGCTTAACCTCAATGAGTGTATCTTGTGCGAAACCGATGCCAATATACGAATGAATACTAATTATACTAATTATGCTAATGATACTAATATTAATAGATATTTGTATATATTTATTGATATTCATAGATATTTGACGTTTGATGTTTGACGTTTTATATTTAAACCACATTTATATCTGCGTAATCTGTGTTTAAATTAAACCAAACAAATGTAACAAACTAATGAATGAAAACAAAATTTATATATTTGTAAAATAATTTAATGAATAATAATGCAATTGGAGAAAAAAAAATTCATACATAGTCTGCTATTTCCCTTGTTCTTCCTGTTTTTAATATGGCTGATAAAAATTATTGAGCATGTTTTAGAACTGAATTTTGTTATGTTTGGCATTTATCCATTAAAATTGGAAGGATTAACAGGCATTATTACAGCACCCCTGGTTCATTCGGATTTTTCGCATTTAATTGCTAATTCTCTTCCTTTGCTATTACTAAACATTGGCATTTTTTATTTTTATACAAAAGTTGCCTATAAAGTATTTTTCCTTACTTATTTCATAACAGGATTATGGGTATGGTTTGGAGCTCGTCATGCATATCACATAGGAGCAAGTGGCTTGATTTACGGTTTTGCTTCTTTTCTTTTCTTCAGTGGTGTTATCAGAAAAGATATAAGGTTAGCGGCTTTATCATTATTAGTTGCTTTCCTGTATGGAGGTATGGTGTGGGGTATTTTTCCATTTAAAGAAAAAATTTCGTGGGAATCGCACCTTATGGGCATGGTAGCAGGGCTCGTGCTGGCAATATATTTTAAAAAGCACGGTCCACAACGTAAAAAGTATGAATGGGAAGAAGAAGATGATGATGGCAGCTCAGAAGTTGATATTACTGATGATACTCAAGGTATTAGGTATTTTTATGATTGTTAATGGTTATATTGTTAGAGACCTTTGCAAAACCTGTAAAATGTCATTCTGAACCCTTCGCTATTGTCATTCTGAACGAAGTGAAGAATCTTAAGAGACCGCTCAGGACAGGCTCCGTGAAGAATCTTTTTATGTCATTGGTTATCAACATTATAAGATTTTTCGTTTCACTCAAAATGACAGCTAAAAGTTAGTTTTGCAAAGGACTCTTAAATTGTTTTATTGTCATTAGGTCATTGTTTTTTACTTTTTACTTTTTACTTTTTACTTTCAAAATTAGTAAAAATTAGTGTAAATTATGGTTAAAATATTTTTTTTTGCTTAATTCAAAATTTATAATTATATTTAAAAAAATTTAAAACTCTATATCATGAAAAAATATTTATTCTATCCAGTCGTACTTTCAGCAATATTCAGCTGCAACTTGTTGTTTTCACAAAGCTTACCTGAAAAAAGCCAGGTTTTTTATGGCAAAACTGCTGAAAAATATGTTGAAGGAAGCGAAATTATTAGAATTGATGATAATTCTAATTTACCTTCTTATATTAAATTGAGAAAAGATTCGGAAGTTGAATTAAATAATATTAGTTTATGGCTTCAAAAAACATTTGATATTTCATCTGATTTTGGTTATGAATTATTAAGAACAGAAAAAGACCAGATGGGCAATGCCCATTATCGCTATCAACAAACTTATAAAAATCTTCCCATTCACGATGCTGTATTTATTGTTCATACACAGAACAACAAAATTTATGCGATTAATGGTAAATTTTTCAATAAGATAAATGTTGACAATAACATTGTTTTAGATGAAGCTCAGGCACTAAATAAAGCATTGCTTTACGTAAACGCAATTAGATACAAATGGGAGATGCCTGAAGAAGAAAATCTGCTGAAAAAAACAACCAATAATCCTGATGCAACCTATTTCCCAAAGGGTAATCTTATAATAATTAAAGACAGAAATTCACAAAACTATCGCATAGCTTATAAATTTGATATATATGCAGATAAACCATTAAAAAGAGCTTACGTGTTTGTAGATGCTATTACAGGCGAAGTTATTCTTTCTCTTGACAAAATACATATATCTGATGTAATTGGCACAGCAGTTACAAAATATAGCGGCACTCAAACTATTACAGCCGACAGCTATAGTGGTTATTACCGTTTAAGAGAAACTGCAAGAGGCAATGGAATTGAAACTTATGATATGAATGAAGGTACGAATTATGGCAGCGCAGTTGATTTTACCGATGGAGATAATTTTTGGAACAACGTAAATGCCAACCTTGACGAATATGCCACTGATGCTCACTGGGGAGCCGAAATGACCTATGATTATTTCTATCTGGAACACGGGAGGAATAGTATTGATGGGAGTGGATTTAAGCTAAGAAGCTATGTGCACTATGACAATGCTTATTCCAACGCTTTTTGGGATGGACAAAGAATGACTTATGGAGATGGCTCCGGTTCTTATAGTCCATTTACTGCCTTAGACATTGCAGCACACGAGATAGGTCACGGACTTACTGAATTTACCGCTAATCTGATTTATTCTTATGAATCCGGAGCGTTGAACGAATCTTTCAGTGATATTTTCGGCACATCCGTTGAATTTTATGGCAAACCATCCCTGGCAAACTGGCTGGTAGGTGAAGATATAGGAGTTACACTCCGGTCAATGTCAAATCCTAATGCTTATGGGGATCCGGATACTTATGAAGGAACTAATTGGGCTACAGGACCTGCTGATAATGGCGGAGTACACACAAACAGCGGTGTTCAGAATTTCTGGTATTATCTCCTGACAAACGGTGGCAGCGGCACAAATGATAACGGTGATAGCTACAATATAACAGGAATCGGGCTGACCGATGCAGGTGCTATCGCCTTCAGAAACCTGACTGTTTACCTCTTTCCTAATGCACAATATTCAGATGCCCGTTTTTATGGTATCCAGTCGGCTATTGACCTTTTTGGTCCATGCAGCCCTGAGGTTGTTGCAACAACAGACGCATGGTACGCTGTAGGTGTCGGAGCAGCTTTTGACTCTACAGTGACCAGCGATTTTTTTGCTGCTCTTACAACGTCTTGTTCCTTCCCGTTCACCGTTGATTTTACCAACCTCAGCACCAATGCCGGCAGCTATTTCTGGGATTTCGGTGACGGCAATACCAGCACAGATGTTAATCCAAGCAATACTTACAATTCTTATGGAACTTTTACTGTTAAGCTGATTTCTGACGGCATCTCATGCGGAATTGATTCTGTTATTAAAACCGCTTATATACAGGTTGACTCCTTGCTTCCCTGTATTGTGAACATGCCTTTATCCGGTACAGGCGACATTCAGACATCCTGCACAGGAACTTTATTTGACAATGGTGGTCCTTCCGGGACTTATGCTGATAATACAACCGGCACCATAACAATTGCCCCTACAGGAGCTACAGCAGTTACATTAAACGTCATTTCCTTTGACATTGAACCTGGAGATGCAGGTTATTGCAATTATGATTATGTTGAATTTTTTGATGGTCCGAACACATCTTCCACCTCTTTTGGCAGATTCTGCAATACTACAGGAAGTCCGGGCACTCTCACATCAAGCGGGGGCTCAATAACGATATTGCATTTTGCAGATCCTTTTGTAAATGGAAACGGCTTCCAAATTAACTGGAGTTGCACTTTACCCTCTTCTCCCCCTGTTGCTGATTTCACCTCTGATGTCACTTCAACATGCTCAGGCGAGGTGCAGTTTACGGATCTATCTGCCAATGGCCCTTCCTCATGGTTCTGGGATTTCGGTGATGGAAATACTTCCACACAACAATACCCGGCACATACATATATGAACAGCGGCATATTTACTGTAAAGCTGATTGTTACAAACGGCTTTGGCTCAGACTCCCTGATCCAAAATTCCTATATAACGGTTTCAAAACCCTCTGCTCCAACCACCACTTCTGCCTCGAGATGCGGTCCGGGAAGCGTTACTTTATCTGCTTCAGGCACCGGCACATTATACTGGTATAATGATCCATTAGCAGGGAATCTTGTCAATACGGGATCAACATTCACTATCCCTTCACTCTCAACCACAACTGATTATTATGTAGAAGAATTAGTTATGTCTGCTTCGCAATATGTAGGTCCTGCTGACAACACCTTCGGTTCAGGGGATAATTATCAGGGTGACAGACACCTGATATTTGATTGTTATAAACCCCTCAAGCTGGTTTCAGTATATGTGTATGCCCAGGGAGATGGCAACAGGATTATTGAGCTGCGCGATAATAACTTGGTAGTATTACAGGATATTACAATATATATAATGGGTGGAGCCAGCAGGATCACATTAGACTTTGATTTGCCTGTCGGGAATGACCTGCAGTTGGGCATCTCAGGTGTTCCTGACCTTTACAGGAACAGTACGGGTGCTAATTTTCCATATACTTTGTCCGGCTGGCTTTCAATTACCGGCACCAATGCCACTTCTCCCTACTATTACTTTTTCTATGACTGGGAAGTACAAGAACCCTGTACGAGTGAAAGGGCTCAGGTCACTGCAACAATCAACCCCGAACCGGCTGCTACAATCACTGACAGTACAAATGCAAGCTGCATTGGCAACTGTGACGGAGATGCTACTGTTGCAGCATCAGTTGGTACTCCTTCATATACTTACTCCTGGAGTCCTTCGGGTCAATCTCTCCTTACTGCTACGGGTTTGTGCGTAGGGACACACAGTGTAGTTGTTACTGATGCCAACGGATGTACAGTAACCACAAGTGCAACAATTACAGAACCACCTCCTATTGCCCTTTCTCTCAGCAGCATTGATGCCACCTGCGGAAGCCCAGATGGTGAAGCATCTGTTATTGCTTCCAATGGAGTTATTCCTTATACCTACCTTTGGAATGACCCTGCTGCTCAAACCGATTCCATTGCTACCGGTTTATTGGCTGGCACTTATGCTGTTACTGTTTCAGATGCTAATGGATGCTCATCCGTTGATTCAGTGATTGTTAATAATAGTGTTCCTATTGTAGCTATCTCTTCCAGTATTGACGTTACCTGTAATGGAGGCAGCGATGGCCAGGCAGTTGCTTCTGCTACTGACGGGGCTTCACCATATACTTATCTCTGGGATGATCCCGCTTCACAATCAACTGATACTGCTACAGGTTTGCCAGCAGGTACCTATACAATCTACGTTACTGATACTAATAGTTGCGTAGCAACTGATGTGGTTACCATAAATGAGCCTGTCGCAATGACTGTATCTGTATCTGTCAATGATGCAAGCTGTGCCGGAGTATGCGATGGTAATGCCACGGCAACACCATCTCTGGGTACGTCACCTTATACTTATGCCTGGGATGACCCTGATTCACAGACTGGAATTACAGCAACCGGGTTGTGTGCAGGAACATACAATGTTATGGTTACAGATACCAACGGCTGCACGGCAGCAACCAGCACCACAATAACCGAACTTCCCGGCATGACATCAAACATTATATCATTGACCAATACGAGTTGCGGAATATGTAATGGTGATGCAACAGTTTCTCCTTCGGGCGGTAGTGCTCCATATACATATTTGTGGAGTGATTCTTTATCTCAAACAACAGCTACTGTAACGGGGTTGTGTGCCGGAAACTATGATGTAACAGTATCTGATGCTATTGGCTGTAGCAGCACATCAAGCATTACAATTTTCGATTTTGGAGGATTGTTTTCCAGTATCTCTGCAAGTACGGATGTAAGTTGCAATGGGGGCAACGATGGACAAGCTACCGCCTCAGCAACCGGTGGCGGACCGCCTTATACATATCAATGGGATCCGTCAGCTGGCGGACAGACTGATTCTACTGCAACAGGATTATCAGCCGGAACATATACTGTTATAGTTTCCGACACCAATGGCTGTCTCTCATCATCCATTGCAACAATCAATGAACCCGCTGCTATGATACTGACAATGAGTGTTGCTGATGCAAGTTGTGCTATATGTAATGATGGTGCAGCTTCAGCTACTGTAACAGGAGGTATCGTTCCTTATTCATATCAATGGAGTACTTCTCCTGTACAAACAAATGAAACAGCAACAGGACTGTTGCCAGGGACATATACAGTTATTATAACTGATTCAAACAGTTGTTCAGTAAGTGATTCTATAACAATATCATACCCAACTGGCATTACTGGCAATTCAACAACACATTTTGAAATTTATCCAAATCCGTCAGCTGACGGATTATTAACTTTTGAATTAGATAATACATACTTTACAAAAGTAGAGTTAATAGATGTTCTCGGCAAAATTTTGATTGTGAAAGAAAATTTTGATAGCAAGTTTACATTAGATTTATCAGGTTATAGTGAAGGAGTGTATTTTGTTAGACTTTATTCATCAAGTGATGGTGAAGCACCAGTATTTATAGATAAATTAGTAATTACTAAATGAGATTTTTTATAAAAAACTTTTTGGTGTGGGGGTAAACAATTAACATATAACTTATAACGAATAACACCTGAAATATTTATGTATCATGAAAAAATATTTATTCTATCCAGTCGTACTTTCAGCAATATTCAGCTGCAACTTGTTGTTTTCACAAAGCTTACCTGAAAAAAGCCAGGTTTTTTATGGCAAAAATGCCCAAAAATATGTTCAAGGAAGCGAAATTGTTAGAATTGATGATGGTTCTAATTTACCTTCCTATATTAAATTCATCCCTGAAAGCCGGTATGAAATTGAATTAAACAACCTGAATACCTGGCTGCAAAAAACATTTAACATATCATCTGATTTTGGTTATGAATTATTAAGAACCGAAAAAGACCAGCTCAGTAATGTCCATTATCGCTATCAACAAACTTATAAAAATATTCCTATTTATGATGCTGTTTTTATAGCTCACACAACAAATAACACAATTTATGCTATTAATGGCAAATTGCTCAATCAAATTAAAGTTAACAACAACATTGCCTTAAATGAAACTCAGGCATTAAATAAAGCATTGCAATATGTAAATGCTGTAAAATACAAATGGGAGATGACCGAAGAAGAAAATCTGCTGAAAAAAACAACCAATAATCCTGATGCAACATATTTTCCCAAAGGAGAGCTTATAATAGTTAGAGCTGTAAATTCACAAAACTATCGTTTAGCATACAAATTTGATATATACGCAGATAAACCATTAAAAAGAGCTTACGTGTTTACAGATGCTATTACCGGCGAAATTATTTTCTATATTGACCGGATACATATAGCTGATGAAACCGGCACTGCTGAAACAAAATATAGTGGAACTCAAACCATAATAACTGATTCTGTTTCACCGGGCTTATATCGTTTAAGAGAAACTTCACGCGGCAATGGAATTGAAACTTATGATATGAACCAGGGAACAAACTATGGCAGTGCTGTTGACTTTACCGATGCTGATAATTACTGGAACAATTTCAATCCCGAAATGGACGAAGTTGCCACTGATGCTCACTGGGCAACAGAAAGCACTTATGATTATTATTTCATGAATTTTGGGAGAAATAGCATTGATGGTATAGGATTTAAGCTAATAAGCTATATCCATTATGATTCTGCTTATTTTAATGCTTTCTGGAATGGAGAATGTATGACTTATGGTGATGGAAGCGGCTCACCTCTTTGTCCTGTTGATATTGTTGCTCACGAAATAACTCACGGCTTAACCTCCTTTACTGCAGACCTTACTTATGCTTATGAATCGGGTGCTATGAATGAAGGTTTCAGCGATATTTTCGGAACCGCTATAGAATTCTTTGCCAAACCTTCTGATGCTAACTGGACATTAGGTGAAGATATCGGAACCCCTTTCCGTTCATTATCTAATCCAAATGCTTTTCAGGACCCTGATACATATTTAGGTAATTACTGGCATTCAACTCCTGACGACAACGGAGGTGTGCATACAAACAGCGGTGTTATGAATTATTGGTTTTACCTTGTATCAGAAGGTGGAAGCGGCATAAACGATAATACAGACAGCTATTCGGTTACAGGTATTGGCATTGCTCAAGCAGCAGCCATTGCATTCAGAACTCTTACTGTTTACCTGATAAATTCTTCTCAATATTCAGATGCCCGCTTTTATTCTATTATTTCTGCATCAGACCTTTATGGTAACTGTTCAGCAGAAGTAGAAGCCGTTACAAATGCAATGTATGCTGTCGGTATAGGTCCGGAATATGTTGATACTGTAATAAGCGATTTTTCTGCTGATTTTACAGTTTTTTGCTCTGCTCCGGCTACTGTTCAATTTATAAATCAATGCTCAAATGCATTATCATACCTGTGGAATTTTGGCGACGGAACTCCAACAAGCACAGATATTAGTCCGGCTCATATTTATGCTACTGAAGGAAATTTCAGTGTTACCTGCATTGCTTATGGAGGTGGATGTGGTAATGATACTCTTACAATAACTGAATTTATAAGCATTGACCCTTCAAACCCATGTATCGCAATTATGCCCCAATCAGGTGGTGATACACAAACATCCTGTTTTGGAACTTTATACGATAGCGGTGGATTATCTAATTATCACGATAATTCAAGCAGCACTACTACAATAGCCCCGCCAGGTGCTTCAAGTATTATGCTTAACTTTGTTTCTTTTGATTTTGAACCAGGGAGCGGGAACGACTCCCTTGTCCCATGTGATTATGATTATATTGAAATTTATGATGGTCCAAATACATTTTCTCCGCTTATCGGCAGATACTGCAACACTATAGGCGGTCCGGGCATAATTAATTCAACCGGCAGTTCAGTTACAATCAAGCAATATTCTGATGTTAATCTTAATATGGCAGGTTTTGAATGTATCTGGAGTTGCAGCTATCCTGATACTCCACCGGTTGCAAATTATACTGCATCCGATACAGTAAGCTGTCTGGGAACTATCCAATTTACCGATTTATCAACAAACGGACCTGATAGCTGGCACTGGGATTTCGGTGATAGTGATACTTCAATACTTCAAAATCCTTCTCACAATTATACAACAGACGGTGTTTTCACGGTAACCCTGGTTGTAAGCAATGCTTTTGGAAGTGATTCAATGTCTCAGCTTATCACTATAAATCCCTGTGTAATTATGCCGCAAACAGGCACTGATACACAAACAAACTGTTTCGGAACTTTATACGACAGCGGCTATGAATCAAATTATCAGGATAACACTTATGGCATTTTAACAATTGCTCCACCAGGCGCTATTCAGCTCACACTTAATTTTGTTTCGTTTAACTTTGAGCTTGACTGGGATACTTTATATATTTTTGATGGACCAAATACTTCGTCTCCTTTGATAGGGGGTTACACCGGCTATGCACTACCGAATGGCGGAACAATCATATCAACAGGCGGGGCAATTACCCTTTTGCAATTTACTGATCCTAATGTAAACTATTCAGGTTTTGAGCTTGACTGGAGCTGCAGCTATGCGGATACCACACCAGTAGCTAATTTTACTGCATCTAATACTGAAAGCTGCACAGGAACCATTCAATTCATTGATTTATCAACAAACATACCCGATTCGTGGTTCTGGGATTTTGGCGATGGTAATACCTCAAATCTTCAAAATCCATCACACATTTATGCGTTAAATGATACTTTTTCAGTTAAATTAGTTGCTTCAAACGGCTTTGGAACCGATTCAATCATTAAAACAGATTTTATTATTATAAATCGTCCTGTTCCTCCGACAACTACTTCAGCTTCAATATGCAATTCGGGTTCAGTTACTTTATCTGCCTCAGGCACAGGAACATTAAACTGGTATGACACTGAAACAGGCGGAAATATGGTTTATTCCGGAACAACATTCATTACACCTGTTTTAGATACTACTACTACATATTATGTAGAAGATTCAATCCAAAGTTCTCAATATGTTGGTAAATTTGACAATTCAGGTGGTGGCAGTTACTTTAATAGTGATCCATCACATTATTTGGTATTTGATTGTTATTCAACTGTAGAGCTTGTTTCTGTAAAAGTTTATGCTAATGGTGCCGGCAATAGAACAATTGAATTACGTGACAATTTAAATACTGTATTACAGTCAGCCACTATTTATATCCCGGCTGGTGAAAGCCGTATTGACTTAAATTTTGATATTCCAGAGGGCAACGATTTACGATTAGCAGGTCCCCCATTTCCTGATTTATATAGAAATAATAATGGAATATCATATCCATACATACTATCAGGATTAATCAATATTAAATATAGCAGTGCTACCAGCGCTCCTACAGGTTATTATTATTATTTCTATGACTGGGAAATCACAGAACCCCCGTGTATAAGCATAAGAAATCCTGTAACCGCAACAATCGGGAGCATATCAGTTGACCTGGGTGATGATACAATTATTACAGCTCTACCTGATACTATTTTATTAGATGCAGGAACAGGATACGACTCTTACTTCTGGCAGGATAGTTCTACCACTCAAACATTTAATGTTGATTCTTATGGCTGGTATTCTGTAACTGTTACTGATAACGTATGTGAAGCAAGCGATTCAATATATATTGAAAGCCCTGTTAATATAAGTGATTTAGTCAGCTTGAATGAGCAAATAACTATTTATCCCAACCCAAATAAAGGAATATTTAATATTGTTGTAAAAACAGGGGGAAAAACCGACCTGATTATTGAATTAATGAATATTCAGGGACAGATAATTTACAAAAATAATGTTAAAGGAGTGCTTACCTTTATTGATGAAATAGATGTTTCTGAATTTGCTAAAGGAATTTATTTTTTGAGGGTGAATACTGAAAATCAAGTGAAAGTTGAGAAGGTGGTGGTTTATTAACAGTAGTTCAAATCAAAATATACTATCCTCATTAAAAAATTTTTATGTTATATTATTTTTCTTTTTTAATAAATACTAATTTAGCTGTTCAAACTATTCCTTTTTGAAATTCAAATGATAGTATTATATCTTCTAACGTCTATACTTACGAACTATATTAATGTATGTATGAGTATATAAAAATTCTTATAAAAAAATTAATTTCGGATAAATTTTTATTTAAACACGAAATATTAATTCGAAAAATTTATAGTATTAGGTATATTGGTAATAAATATGAATGTAATATTTGTAATAGTACTTTTTCAAAATTTATACGATTAAAGAATAATGATTTATTATGTCCATATTGTGGCAGTTTATCTAGAAATAGAAGACTTGGGTTCATTCTTGAAAAGAAGCAGATTAAAGGTAAAATATTACATTTTTCCCCGTCAAGAGCAATGTATAGAAAAATGATAAAGATATATGGTAATGATTATATAAGTACTGATTACAATAACGAATTTTTAGCTTCAAAAAACTATAATATCACCAATATAGAATTAAAAAATAATTGTATTAATCTAATTATTTGCTTTCATATACTCGAACATATAATAAATGATATACGAGCCATGAGAGAGTTATACAGAGTATTGAAAAATAAAGGTATTGCTATAATACAGACACCCTTTAAAAATGGTGAGATATATGAAAATTTTAAAATTCAAGATAAAAAAAACCGGGTAAAACATTTTGGACAAAAAGACCATGTTAGAATATATTCTGTTACTGGACTAATGATAAGGCTTGAAGAAAGTGGATTTAAAGTTGAAATCTTGGATTTTAGAGAAGAGAATGAACAATATACCAGATTTGGATTAAAGAATAATGAAAAAGTATTAGTTGCAGTAAAAGATTAACGGTACTCAACATTGTATAAATCCAATTAAAATAGGCTTTATAAATTTCAGTTAGTTTACAAAATGCTCTGGTTTTATTTTTAAACAATACCATTAATGCTACATCTTATTTATGGGATTTTGGAGATGGTACTACAAGCACAGAAATGACCACTGTACATAATTACTTATATGCTGATACTTTTACTGTTACACTTACAGCAACAAATGAAAATAATGGCTGTGTTAAAACATTAACCAAAGAAGATTATATTATTGTTACTATTCCTGGTGGAATGAGCGATTTAGTCGGTTTGAATGAGCAAATATATATTTATCCCAACCCAAATAAAGGAATATTTAATATTGTTGTAAAAACCGGGGAAAAAACCGATCTGATTATTGAATTAATGAATATTCAGGGGCAAATAGTTTATAGAAATAACATTAAAGGAGTGCTTACATTTATTGATGAAATAGATGTTTCTGAATTTGCCGGAGGAATTTATTATTTAAGAGTAAACACAGGAAAACAGGTGAAAGTTGAGAAAGTGGTGGTTTATTAATGAGAATAAAGAAAGGGATGACATCGCTTGAAGCGATGTCATCCCTCAACATTTTATCGTGAAACAAAATAAAAATAAAATAATTTTAGTAACCGGCTCTTACGGGCAGTTAGGCAGTGAGATTAAAGAGCTTTCGTCTGATTATCAAGAGCTTAAGTTTTTGTTTACAGATGTTGATACTCTTGATATTACCAATTTCAAAAGACTGGAAAACTTCTTCGATGAAAATCAGGTTGATTTTGTTATAAACTGTGCTGGATATACCAATGTTGATAAAGCTGAAACAGATAAAGATGCAGCATATTTAATCAATGTTAGTGCAGTTAAATACCTTGCTGAACTAACAAATAAAAAATCTACAAGGCTTATTCATATCTCAACTGATTATGTATTTGATGGCACAGGTAATAATCCTTATAAAGAAGATGATGCTACAAATCCAACTTCAGTTTATGGTGAAACAAAATTACAGGGTGAGCTTGAAATTTTAGCTAAAGCAAAAGATTCTATTATTATTAGAACCTCCTGGCTATACTCATCTTATGGTAATAATTTTGTGAGAACTATGCTGCGTTTGGGTAAAGAACGAAATGAACTCAATGTAGTTTCTGACCAGACAGGCAGTCCGACTTATGCTAAAGATCTGGCTAAGGTAATTCTTGATATAATAAATAATTCTTCTGATAATCCAGATCCCGACAATGTCGGGACAGGTATTTATCATTATTCTAACGAAGGTGTTTGCAGCTGGTATGACTTTGCAGCTGAAATATTTAAAATAGCAAACATCACTTGTAGGGTTATTCCAATTGAAACGAAAGACTACCCTACCCCTGCAAAACGCCCATATTATAGTGTTCTGAACAAAAGTAAAATAAAATCAACCTTTGGAATTACAATCCCACACTGGAAAGATAGCTTAAATAGAGTTTGTTCATAAAGTCCGTCATTGCGAACATTTTTACGAAGTAAAACCAGCAATCTCAATCGCATATCTTGCTGATAATGAGATTGCTTCGTCGCTCCGCTTCTCGCAATGACGCATTTATTAATACTTTATGAACGGACACTATTTAGTTTCCTTCTTTATCAAGCACAATTATTTTGCCATAACCTAATTCTTTAAGCGGCTTTTTCACCCAGAATTCCTCCCCTACTACTAAAATAACCATCTTATCAGTAGGTAAATGCTCTTTTGCAAGCTTATTTATTTCATCTTTAGTAATATTCTTAACAATTTGAGTTTGCTGGTCAACATAATCTTTAGGCAAATTATATTTAATTATTCTTGATAAGAAGCTTGCTTTTTGACGTAATGTTTCATATTCTAAAACATCACTAAGTAAAATAGAGTTTTTAGTAAAGGACAGCTCTTCATCAGTAATTCCATTGTTTTTATAATTATTAATTTCTTTCATTATCTCAACAATAGCACTATCAGTAACGGCATATTCTACAGTTGTAGATGCAACAAAAGGTCCCGGGTATTTGGCACCCTGAAAATAAGACCTTGCGCCATAAGTATAGCCCTTATCTTCTCTTAAATTGAGATTTATTCTGCTGGTAAAAGCACGACCCAGCATAAAATTCATTATATTGGTTTTAAAGTAAGTTCCAAGAGCATCATAAGGATTAGCTAAATAACCAATTGTAATTAGTGATGAGGTTGCATTATCTTTATTAACAAAATAAACAGTAGTTTTTTCAATCTCAGGAAATGCAGTAATTGTCGGTATTTTAACATCTTTAACTTTCCATTGTTTAAGAAAATCAAGCTTTGGGATAATTTCCTGCTCGGAAATATCACCTACTATAACAATTCTGGTAACCGAAGGTGAATAATATTTTTCATAATACGATTTAACATCGTCAAGCTTAATTTTTGAGACCGAACTGTATGTTCCTGTATAGTAAGAGCCTAAAATGGTATTGCCATAAATTATTTTTTTAAACACTTTTGATGCAATAGTATAACTACTGGTTTTTTGATTTTTTATTGATTCGAGCAATTGTTTTTTAACTCTTTTAAAATCATCCTGATTAAATGCCGGATGAAATAATTTTTCTTCCAGCAATTTTAAAGTTGCATCTATATTTTTGGTAAGCGACTCAATAAATATACTTGTATTATCAGTACCAGAACCAAAATAAATAGCAGAGCCAATCCTTTCCAGTTCGGCACTAATTTGTTCTGTAGTATAGTTTTGTGTTGCTTCATTCATCAATAAAGCAGTTAAGCTTGCAGTTCCGTGCTTAAATTCTTCTTCTAATAAATGACCTCCTTCTATATTTATAAGAATACTAATCTTTGGGATTTCAGAAGTTTTAGTACCAATTATTTTTATTCCATTATCGTATTTTGCCTGATAATATTCAGGAATAACCGCCGGTTTTGAAGTGCCGGGAGTTGGTTTTTTGCTTCTGGCAAAATTATCAACCGCCTTTTTATATGTTAAACCTTCGAATTGCGGGTCATCTGGAACGGGGCGAGCAGCATAGGGATTAATGCTTTTTGTTTTATCTTTACATTTTTCAGAAAGATCACGAACTACATTCACTATAGTTGCATTTTTGTTTTTAATGTATTTATTAAAGACTCTTATTACATCTTCCTTTGTAACCTTTTCATATCTGTTAACTTCGTCTGTAAAGTTATAGGTTTTTCCTAAATATATGTGCCATCCTGCAAGCAAATACGATTTACTTGCAATGCTTTCCAGGTTATCAAAAAGCCCTGATTTTATTTGAGTTTTTGCCCTCAGTAGCTCATCATCTGTAATTCCTTTTTTCCCAAATTCTTCTATTGTCTTTCTAATAAGCTCTTCTGTTTCATTAAGGGTCATACCTTTTTCCATTAATTCGGGATAAGCAAGAATATATAACATAAATTCACCTGCAAGTTCAGAAGAAGAATTGAAAATAAATGCCTCTATGGCTTTTTCAGTCTTCACAAAATTTTTATAAAAAATAGAGTTTTTACCCTGCCCCATTATTATGGCTAAAATGTCTAATGCGGGCTCATCACGATGATACCTAGGGGCACATGGGAAAACCATTACTGTCAAAGGAAGAAAAATATCATCAGTAATATTTGCATACTTATCAACCGGAACTATTGGTATGTTCATTCTTTGTTTTCTTACATCGGGCCCTTTATTAATCTTTCCGAAATATTTTTCAACTAATTTTAATACTTCTTTAGAATCTATATCTCCTGCAACAACTAATGTAGCATTATTAGGACCATACCATCGTAAAAAGAAATTTTTCGCATCATTTACATCAGCACTGTCTAAATCGTCCAAATATCCAATAACCGGCCCGTTATAAGGATGACCCATGGGATATAAATTTTGACCTAATACTTCATACCACATTCCATAAGGTTGGTTTGTCTGACCTTGTTTTTTTTCATTTTTAATAACATCACGTTGATTTTCAAATTCTTCTTGCGTCATAGCATCATGGAAAAACCCCATTCTGTCGGCTTCTAACCATAGAGCTACTTCAAGCTGATTGCTGGGAACGGTTTCAAAATACATGGTTATATCATTTGAAGTAAATGCATTGTTCGTTCCACCGGCTTCGGAAATAATTTTAAAATGCTCTTCAGGACCTACATTATCAGAGCCCTGGAACATCATATGCTCAAAAAAATGAGCAAACCCGGTTTTTCTGACACTTTCTCTCGCCGAACCTACATGATAGGTTACTGCAACAAGAACAATCGGGTCGGAATAGTCTTCGTGGATAATTAACGTTAAGCCATTAGGAAATTCCCATTTTTCGTAAGGAATAATAGTTTCTCCCGGCTTTGCAATAATTTTCTCAATAAGCTGAGGCTGCGTTTTTGAGGTAACAGTATCAACTAAAGTATGTACTTGAGAAAAAACAACTGTTGATAATAATACCAAAATCACTAATAATTTGAACTTTTTCATAGTATTAAAAAATTAATTAGGGTTAATAAATTTGTTTACCACACAAAAATAGAAATAAAAAATTAAAACAAATAATTTGACACGAATTTTCACGAATTAACACTAATTTTTAACCACAGATTACACAGATGAAAATTAGAAATTAGAAAGTAGAAAGTAGAAATTAGAAATTACAAAGTACAAAGTACAAATGACTAATGACTATGACTATGACTATAACAATATAACAATATAACAATATAACAATATAACAATATAACAATTTAACAATTAAAGAATTAATTTCACAAATCAATAATTAACAATAAAATAACAATTTAGCAATTTTTCAAGATTACAACACCCTTCCGTCACACCAGCCAACTTTTATTAAGGGAGATTATTTTTCTATTAAATATCAATTTTCTTCCTCAATCACATCAACTTTTGCAACAGCAGCAATAGCATCATCATTTCTTAAGTTGATTAAACGAACGCCCTGAGTTGCTCTTCCCATAACCCTTATGGATGATACAGGCAGTCTTATTGCTATTCCTGATTTATTAATAATCATTAAATCATCTTCGTCAATAACTTCTTTAATGGCAATTAACTTACCTGTACGAGCAGTAATATTAATAGTTTTAACACCTTTACCTCCGCGATTGGTAATTCTGTAATCTCCAATTTTTGAGCGTTTTCCATAACCTTTTTCAGAAACGACTAAAATGTTTTTACTTTCATTCTCAACACATATCATTCCAATAACTTCATCATCATTTTTCAGTCTAATTCCAATAACTCCTGAGGCATTTCGTCCAATTGCTCTAACCTTGTTTTCAGCAAAGCGAATAGCATAGCCGGATTTATTTGCTAAAAGTATTTCACAATTTCCATTTGTCAGCTTAGCTTGTAAAAGCAGGTCATTTTGCCTTACATTTATTGCAATTATTCCATTTACCCTGGGTCTTGAATATGCTTTGAGCAAAGTTTTTTTAATAATTCCTTTTTTCGTGCATAAAATAATATAATTATTATTAATATATTCTTGATCATTAAGGTCTTTAATATTAATGAATGCTTTAATTGAATCATCCTGTTCAATTTTAATCATATTCTGAATTGCTCTTCCTTTTGCTATTTTGGTTCCTTCAGGTATTTGATAAACCTTTATCCAGTAACATTTCCCTTTTTCAGTAAACAGCAACATTGTATCGTGCATTGTGGCAATAAACATATATTCAATAAAATCTTCGTCACGTGTAGCTCCTCCCTTTGAACCTATGCCTCCACGATGCTGTGTGCGAAAATTTGTAAGTATTGTTCGTTTAATGTATCCTAAATGAGAGATGGTGATTACCATTTCTTCATCAGCAAATAAATCTTCAGGAATAATTTCTTCGGAATCTTCTACTATTTCGGTTCTGCGTTCATCACCAAACTTTTTTTTAATTTCTAATAGTTCATCTTTAATAATTTTCATACGAAGCGATTCGTCGTCTAAAATTTCCTTTAAATATTCAATAAGCTTGATTAATTCCGAATGTTCTTCTTTAATTTTATCTTGTTCTAAACCTGTTAATCTCTGTAATCTTAAATCAAGTATAGCTTTTGCCTGAACTTCAGTAAGCTCAAATTTTTCCATTAATCCTGCCTTTGCTTCATCGGGTGTTTTTGATGCACGGATTAAGCTGATAACCTCATCTATATTGTCAAGAGCAATCAATAATCCTTCAAGGATATGAGCTTTTTTTTCTGCCTGGCTTAGTTCATATTTAGTTCGGCGAACTACTACTTCGTGTCTGTGCTTAATAAAATATACAATTAGCTCTTTTAAATTCAGCTGTTTTGGTCTTCCATCAACTAATGCAATATTATTGATATTAAAAGAAGTTTGTAGTTGAGTCTGTTTATAAAGATTATTTAATACAATATCAGGAATAGCATCTTTTTTCAGGTCATAAACAACACGCATTCCGGTTCTGTCGGATTCATCATTAACATTAGAAATGCCCTCTATTTTCTTTTCATTAATAAGTTCTGCTGTTCTTTCAATCATATCAGAACGATTAACCATATATGGTATTTCAGTAGCAATAATTTTTTCTCTACCATTTGCAGATGTTTCAATATGAGTTTTTGCTCTTATAACAATCCTACCTCTGCCTGTTTCAAAAGCATCTTTTACACCATTATATCCATAAATAATACCACCTGTTGGGAAGTCAGGGGCTTTTATAAATTTAATTAATTGATTAATTTCTATATTATTATCATCAATATAAGCTATACAGGCATCAATTACTTCAGACAGGTTATGCGGAGCCATATTGGTAGCCATTCCAACTGCAATTCCCGAGGCACCGTTAATTAATAGTACCGGGATTCTTGTTGGTAAAACAGTAGGTTCTTCAATAGTATCATCAAAATTTAACTGAAAATTAACAGTGTCTTTATCCAGGTCTGATAAAACTTCTTCTGCAATTTTTTTCATTCGTGCTTCGGTGTATCGCATTGCAGCGGGATTATCACCATCAACCGAGCCGAAGTTCCCTTGTCCGTCAACTAATTGATACCGTAAGGACCATGGCTGAGCCATACGAACCATTGCAAAATAAACAGAGGTATCGCCATGAGGATGATATTTACCAAGTACCTCCCCTACTATTCTTGCTGATTTTTTATGTGGTCTGCCTGATAAAAGCCCTAATTCTGACATTCCGAATAATACTCTGCGTTGTACGGGCTTTAATCCATCCCTGACATCCGGTAATGCCCTTGAAACAATAACCGACATTGAATAATCAATGTATGCGGATTTCATTTCCTCTTCAATGTTGATTTTTATAATTTTATCTCTTTCTGCCATCTTATAATTTTTTTGCCACAAAGGCACAAAAACACAAAGATTCACTAAGTTTTAATTTATAAAATATTGATTTCTATACTTAATAAATTTCTTTGTGTTTCTTGGTGACCTGGTGTCTTAGTAGCTATAATTTTTTTTAGATTTTAAATTACTGTTACTATTCAGGTATAATGGTATAGGGTATAGGGGGTACACACTCAGCCTTTATTTCCATATACCTTATTTCCTTATATCTCATACCACTAACTCTTTTTGAGCATTATATTTCACAAGAA
>SDBV01001196.1_pt1 | contig 38851 bp, 36 predicted proteins | sample 2277081 | NCBI WGS metagenome assembly SDBV01 (sample SAMN10402039, study PRJNA504765) | marine sediment metagenome | isolation source: marine sediment core GS10_PC15, 223 cmbsf | place: Arctic Ocean: Southern Knipovich Ridge | collected 2010 | reverse complement strand
AACTAGTGCCCTCATAGTTTTCTGTATCTACATGTTTTCTCCATCCTATTGTATTAATTATTCACTATGTATCATTAAGTCTAACTCCATCTGGTCCATTCTGTAGATCTAGTGTAGTAATATAATCTGGTTTTGGCACAACATCTGATTCTCCTATTAAAAAGAATCCATGTGCAGGAATAATGTCACTAGCTGTACCAACCCATTCCGAAGTCCAATCATCAGGGTTTGCTCCATTTCCAGATTCTATAGCGTACCCATCTAGATTAATATCTGAATTTGTAGGATTGTACAATTCAATCCATTCTTTACCAGCATCCACTCCAGAAGCATCATAAAGTACTTCACTAATAACAACATGACCTGCAATTGCTCCAAGAGCAACCCCAGACATAGAAACAAGTAGAACAATTAATAGAAATATAAATAAAATATATTTAGTACCCACTCTTTTCAATCTACACCCCCAAACTTAGAGATATAAAGAACCTGTACCTATATTTAAATATTACTATTTTTAAGTAGTCATATAAAAATATCGATTTTATTGTTTTTTCCCAACCAACTTAACAACAAAGAAAGCAGCACCGCCAATTATAATTATGTTTAAGGCAATTATTGCGACCCAGAATCCAGGCTTTTTTGTTAGTGGAACTTCTGTTGTTGTAGTAGGCCCTAAAACCGGAATTTCTTCGCTTTCGGTTGTTTCTTCTCCCTCTACTTCCGGACCAGTCTCAACAGTTTCTGTTTCATCAGTTTCTTCTGTTACTTCTGGTTCTTCTTCTTGGGTTTGTGAACATGATTCAACAACCAAATCAGCAGTTTTTGTGTCCCATACAATCTCTTCCTGTAGGTAGGACTTTACAATTATTGGATAAGTTCCTGCTCCCAGATTTCTGTCAACATTTATTGTAATCTTTTTTGTGAACTCATTATCAAAATCAAATGCATCATCTTCAAGCTGTATATTCCCTTTTATGACATTTATGTTTAAGTCGCTATTGGTGATTCCAATCATTGCTTCCTTTTCCAACCTTTTACCTATATTTTTAATAGTTGCTGTTAGTGTTGAAGTTCCTGAGCATTTGACTGTTTTAGGAAATAAAGATGCTTTGCTTACTATAACATCTCTGGCTTCTTTGTCAATGTCAATCTTTAAACTCATTTGTGCTGTGTGCTCGTTTCCATTATCATCTTCACCCTGAACTTCGATTATTATATTATACAATCCTGGATCAACTGATAAAGGTATTTTAAATCTTATATCAACATCTTCATTGCTGTCTGAGTCCAGATCAAACTCCTTTGATTCTTCCTCAATATCATCACCATCATCTATTTCCTCTATTGTAATCTTAACACTAATGTCATCTATATCTATATCTTCTCTATCTGTAAAAGTGTTTTCTATGTTGAAGTTAAACCTTATTTCTGATTCCGGCCCTACATCTTCCTCATCAAAATTCAGTTTTCTGCCATCATATACATCTGTATCGCTTCCGCTGTCAGATCTAAGAATTCCATCAGAACCTCGTTTGATTCTAGTTGTAAGGAAAACATCAAGATCTTCAATTATTAGGCCACCGCCTACTTCAGCTTTTATATTAAATAAGTTAACATTATTAAATCCTGGTGAGTCAGAGAGTAGCCTTACATTACCAAGAGTCAGATTTCCTGTTGAATGTGTTGCTGGAATTGTTATATTGAATTGTATTGTTTCTGTAGTGTTAAAGGCAAGAGTAAAATTGCTGTTGTTTGCCTGTAAATTAAAACCGCTTTTTTCACTAACAAAATCAAAGAAAATATTTGTAATGTCATCATTGCCTGTGTTGGTTATACTGAAAGTTCTGGTGTGTGTTGAATTAAGGCTTGCAACTCCTAAATTCATTTCAGAAGCAGGGTTTGTGCTTACGCTATAAGTTGGAGTTACATTGATGTTTATTTCTATCGTGGCTATACTAGGGGTAGTTTCATTTGATGTAGCTTTTAATGTTCCAATGTATAAACCTGGCAGTTTTTGATTAGGTACTACAACAGAAAAATCTACATTTTGACTAGAGCCATTATCTAATGTTATAGTGCTTAAAGAAGTTATGTACAACTCTTCTGTTCCATTAGTTAATTTATATTCACTAAAAGTAATGCTCAAATCCTCTATACCAGTATTATTAATTGTAAAACTGCCGGATAAAGGTGAATCAGTTGTTTTACCTTCTACATATACAGAGCTTTCAACAATGTCAACATTAGCATTTACACCTACTGCAAATAAAAGAAAAGCTAAAATTGTTATTAATGGTAATTTGTTCATTTTAACCTATAGTGATATTATTCAAGAGTAGTTAATCCATATTTAAATATTGTGTTTTTTGCAATATAATATTGGTTATTTATTAATGTTGGTTTTTTAGGTTAATGTCAATTAAAATTGGGTTTATTCAGCTGATTCATCTGCAGTCTCTGGTTCAGCTTCTTGCTCTGTTTCTGGTTCCTGGCTGTTTTCATCAGTACTCATTTCTCTTTCTGAATATTCTTCTTTTGTTTCTGTAAGCTCTGATTCATCTTCCCTAGTTTCACTTGTTTCTTCTTCCTCTTCTATAGTCCTTTCCAAATCACTTAGTTCTAACTCATCAATCTCTTCATCTAATCTATTGGCATATTCTGCTGCTTCTTCTTCCATACCCATATCCAGTGCTTCCTGGTGTTGTTCTCTTAAACGTTCAATTCTGGACTTTACAATTGCACTTATTCTGTGTCTGTTTGCATAATCTTTATTTTCTGCTGCTAAAGCCCTGAAGTATCTTGCTAATTTTTCACCTACTTTAGATGCCCTGTCGTTATAGAATTTTACCAAAGTTTCGGCAACATCTTTTTCCTGTTTTCTTTTGCTTATAAATTGTTTATGTTGAGAATTGTGTACGAGTTCATGCTTCAAAAAATATCTTATTACTTCATCAATAGCATCTTTTCCATCTAAACCATGTTTTTGTGCAATATATTGTGCTTTTTCATGGATATATGTTGATTCTACTAATGTTGAAGTACCATTATACCAGTAAATTTTTGCAGCAGCATTCTCCAGGTTTTCAATACCTAGAGCAGTAATTTCTCTTCCAATATCTAATCTTTCCAATAAATCCTGTGTTTCATCATTATGTCTTGGCACTTTTGGGTAATCATAAAAAATAAGATTTCTTAAATGTTCTTTAGCATTAGCAATTTTTGAAAAACCGATACCGACTTGATTTATGTCCATATTAACACCATGCCAACGGCTAATCGGAACATTTACATTGGTCATTGAAGGGCAACTTTTACTGTAGTTATGTATATATTCTCCACCTTCATATAATCCACTTTGTCCTGTTGGTTTTAATACATACTCTACTGTATTATTCAACTCAGTCACTGCTCTCCATTCTTTAATACCCAAATCATCCCTATTAAAAGCAAGACCATTTTCTCGTATATCATCTTTATGGAAGAGAAACTTATTGCTTGCTGTTGCAAAAGCCCAATAATCTCCAATTTCAGTAAGATGTGTAGAATGAGCTCTTAATTGATTCCAAGTCTTTAGTCCTATACCTGGAGGCAGATCGTAAGCAAAACTTGGAGATTTAATCATTGCAGAACTTGCTGCAGTATAATGATTTTGAGTTATAAGTTCAGGACTCGAAGGTCCCCAGTAACGTAGAGCAGGATCTATATCATTACCTGTAGTTCTTGTGCTGACTCCATTACGCATTCCATTAAGCATTTCCATTTTTCTACCTATATGTAACTATCCAAAAGTAGTAAAACTAGTATATAAAGGTTTCGGTTTTAAGTATTAAGTAAGTAGTTTTTCGCTGGATTCCGGCTCTTTGAGTAGAAAAATCTAAAGAAGAAAGTTATTTATTTTGGTTTTAAGCCGTAGTCTTTAGGAGATTTTGGTTGTTTTGTATCTTTATCTATACCCCACTTTCCTTTATGAATGCCTACATGAGCCTGGTAAAGATCCTGTAAATCAAGTGTATACAACGTGCCATGTTTAATTCCTTTAAATTGGTCTTTTTTTCCTTCAGCAAGTTCTCTTACATAATGTGCAACATCAGGCTTATTGAAGTGGCTGAGATGAACTAGGGTATATCTATCCCTTAGTTTGCCAAGAACACCACCCTTTCTCTCATTCTCAGTAGATTTTATTCCCCTTTTAAGATTACCGATAGTTGCATCATCATCTGCAGAATAAGTTTCAAGTATTCCATTAATATCTTCTCCTACTACTTCACCATAATGATGTGTTAGTATTTTATATACTTCTTCAGGGTCTGTTTCACCTTCAATTCCTTTTAGAACAGAAGGCATGGCTTTTTCAAAGAATTTTTTAAGAGCATCTATCATTACTTTCTTTAACTTATCTTTTTTACCATAGAGTTTAGTTGAATCCTTTCCAAGTTCATCTTTTAGCCCGCTTTCTAGAGCTTTATATAATTCATCAAAAGCTGGTGTAAGGACATTATTGTATAAATTATCTTGAGTTTTATTATCCATAAATTCATCTACTGCTTCAAATGCCTTTTTAACTTCTTTATGCCTATCTTCTTCCTTAAATCTTTGGTACAAATCATCCATATCTTCAATTGTATCATCAATTGTCATATTATCACCTATGTTTTAATTATTACTATTACAAAATAATAAACTTATATATAAACCTTTTCAAACCTTCTCAAACAACTCAATAACCTTCTCTTTTCCTAAAGTAAGTATAAAAGGAGCTAGTTTAGGGCCCCTGTCTTTATTCAATAAAACATTATATGCTGCTCTGAAAAAATCAGTATTTTTAATTCCGGTTTTTTTGCAGATGTTATAAAATTCCTCGAATAGATCTTTTTGCTTCCATTCTTTTTCTTTCAGAGCCTTAACAATCAAATGCAAAGCTTCTTTTTCTTTGCTGCTCAATTTCAATTCTTTTGGAACTTCTTCCTGCACTGTAAACTTAACATCTTCTGAAGCGTATTTTTCAAGCCACTTTTTGGAAAGTTCCAGTCTTTTTAGAAGCCTGTCTTTGTCAAAAGTGCTTAATGTTTTTCGGTGAATCCAGCTGTGAGAATGCAATATATCAATCAGTTCTTTGAGAGGCTTGTCAGGGAATGTCTGCACTATCATAGCTGCATTAGAGTAATTTAACTGAACAGGCATCTTATCCGGAATATCCCTAATCCGGGAAAATTTGTAAATCTCTGTCAATTGTTTTTCCCTTTTTTCTTTCTTGTCTTTTTTTTCAAAGAAAGCTTTTTCTGCTTCTTCATACCTGTCTGCCAACAGGAAAAATTTGTTAGTATGCAGGTCAAAATTAATTACTGTTTGGGGCTTATAGGAGGCCATCATAAATCTCAACAATTCCGGCTCTGCAAATTCAAGCCAGTCTTTAAGCGAGATAGTATTTCCTGTTGAACCTGAAAGTTTTGCGTTGTCAACCAATAAAAATTCAGTTGGAATCTGCAATGGAGGTTCAGAGCTAAAAATTTGTTTGCAGAAAGCATGCCCTGTTTGAACTGATGAACCGGCTGCAAAGTGGTCTTTTCCCGCTGTTTCAAAAGTTGTTCCATACACTTTCCATGTAGCTGGCCAGTGGATTCTCCAAGGCAGTTTTGCACGGCCTTTCTCAGGCCTGACTTTTCCTTTATGCTTGCATCCATTGGTGTAGTCTCTGTCCTGATTGCAGATGTATTCTACTTCTTTGCCATTCCAGGAAGTGACTTTTGTTGTGGAGGATTTGCCGCAATTTTCGCAGACAATCATAACTGGTATCCATCTTTTAGGTTTCTCAGAATTTGTAATATCATTCCATATTTTTCTGATTTCTTCTGATTTGTTCAAGACTGTTTTAATTGTGCTGTCATACAAGCCCTTTTTATAGGAATCATATGAAGACAGGATATTTGGTTTAAGCCCGAATTCTTCAATAATTGAAGTAAGATCTTTTGCAAAATAATCTGCCCAAGAGCTAAACCCTTCGATAGGAGAAGGAACTTCCCTTAATGGCTTGCCCAAATAAGGCTCAAAATCCTCTTTTTTTACTTCTAAACCAGAGGGTATTTTATCAAAATCGTCAAAGTCGTCAATTATAAAATTGTGTTCTGATTTCAAGCCATTAATTTTCAGATTTTGGTGGACAAAACCCGGTATCAACAACTCTGCCCTCGAGTTTCCTATGTGGAAATGACCGGAGGGAGTCCACATTCCATGGACAACGTGTTTCTTAACCTTTTTTTCTTTTAACAGGTCGACTACCTTGTCAACCCATAGGTAATAATCCAGTTCGGATTTTTTATTATTTTTCTTCATCAAAACTAGAAATAAAGTTCTGTTTTTATAAACATTTTGTAAATATTATTCAAAGAAGTATATTTGATTAGTTATTGTTCAAATGCTGTTTTTTCTCTGTGGCAGAAGTTCAAGTAAATCCCTTCTTATATTTCGTGCAGTAACATCAAGACCTGCCCCTGGAGCTTTTATAGAGTAACCATCAGGATATGAATCTGAAGTAATAATTATCTGGTTCAGTGTGCCCTTCAGACTTCCAAGGTCGCTTGCTTTAGGGACTTCCTGAAGAGAAACATTAAGATTTTTTTTGGTATCCATTTGTGCAACATACCTAAGTGTTTGCCCTCTATCTTTAGCACTCTTCATTTTTTCTTCGAACTCTGTGTCAAGTTTGGATATGGAATCCAGAAAATGATCTACACTATCTTCTGATAAGTATTGTTGAGGAATAAAAGGCTGTACATGTACACTATTTATGTCTGTATGGTATCCTACTGTTCTTGCCAGAACAACAAGTTTTCTTGCAACATCCAGGCCATTAAGATCGTCTCTTGGATGAGGTTCAGTATACCCTTTAGAATGCGCTATTCTAATAATCTTTGATAGCTTTCCACCTTTTTCTAGTTCTGAGCAAATATAACCGTTTGTTCCTGAAAGACATCCCTCAATAATGTGGAGTTTATCATTCAGGTCTTTTAAATCACGCAAAAAAGTCACTGCACCTGCCCCTGCCATAACTGAGCATCTATATCCATACCTTCTTGAGTCTTTTGTAAGCTCCTGAAAAGTTGCGTAATCTGATAAAGCCACAGGATTCTTGTTTGCTGTAACAATGCTATAAGGGGTTTCTCTTATTACCTGCAAATGAAACTCAGTCATTGGCTCGTTAATGGCAGTAGCATCTACAAATACAAGCATTGTTTCTTCATCTCTATACCCATACCTTGCTCCATGAAGCAGTTCTCCTAGATTCCTGTATGGTTGGGCTTCATCATAATTTCTATTAATAAAATTATATGCCTGGTCCTGAGAAATGCCTTTTGGCAAATAGAGTGTGTGTGTACTTGATGCAAGCCCTACAACTCTTGTAGGATTTGCGTGAAGACCAGAATCAGTATCGCCTTTTTCAAAAATTTGTTTAACTAATTCACTGCCGACATTGCCTGTTGCCCCGATAATGTATATATCCTGAATCATTAATATATTAGAATTGAAAAGTCTTTTTAAATATTGCTGCTTATTAGAAAATCTTTAATCTCTATAAGGTATAATCCTCTGTTCTCCTGACTCAGTTATCGGACTACTATACCCACCCGGTACACTTGCCCCTCCATAAGCATCCACATATAAGATTCCGGTTATTGGACCTTTTCTCGGTTTAGAGTCCGGATCATTTGGCTGATCCAGTACCTCTTTAGGAACATCTATACTAAGGCCTAATCTTTGGGTTTGAGCAATTATTTTTAGAGCCCCTTCAAGTCCTTGAGAATCCAAATGTTTTGTTCCACCCATTTTAATATAAGGTAATACTATCATATTTTTAAATATTCCTATCACTTTAAGAATAAGGTTAATTAAATATAGCCTTTTGCTTTTAACAATTCTGCTAACAAGATTGCTCCTCCAGCTGCGCCTCTGATGGTATTATGCGATAATGCTACAAATTTCCATCCTAAGATTAAGTCTTTCCTTAGCCTTCCTACTGTTATGCCCATGCCGTTTTCAAAATCCCTGTCAAGCTTTGTCTGGGGCCTGTCTTCTTCATCGAAATACTTAATGAATTCTTTAGGCGCACTTGGCAAATTCAGCTCTGCAATTGGATTATTGAAAGTTCTTATAGCATTAATAAATTCTTTATCATCAATTTCTTTTTCTAATTTGATGCTTATGCTTGCCATATGGCCGTCTGTTGCAGGCACTCTAATGCAAGTAGCAGAAATTTCCGGAACTTCAGCTAATTTTAGTTTATCATTTTCAATACTTCCCAAAACCTTCATCGGTTCTTTCTCTGACTTTTCTTCTTCCCCGCCTATTAAAGGTATGACATTATCAACCATTTCAGGCCATGTTTCAAAAGTTTTGCCTGCTCCGGATATTGCCTGCAAGGTTGTAACTGCAACCCTTTTAGGCCCGTATTTCTCCAATGCCTTGATTATGGGAACATATGACTGGATAGAACAATTTGGCTTGACTGCAATTAATCCTTTATTCCATCCCCTGTTCTTGCGCTGAATATCAATAAGCTTGACATGGTCTGGATTTATCTCCGGTATTATCATGGGAACATCTTCTGTCCATCTATGTGCAGAATTGTTTGACACAACAGGAACATCTTTTCCTGCATACGCTTCTTCTATTTCCTTTATTTTCTGCTTATCCATCTCAAGAGCTGAAAATACAAAATCAACTTCTTTGGATATTTCATCCAAATCATCTTCAACCCTTTTTACAATCAGGTTCTTAACACCATTAGGAATTTCAGATTTCATCTGCCATCTGCCTTCTACTGCCTTTTCATAAGTTTTTCCTGCAGATCTTGGTGAGGCAGCTACACAAACTACTTCAAACCATGGATGACTTTCTAACAGACTAATAAATCTCTGGCCAACCATTCCAGTTGCTCCTAAAATTCCAACATTAAGTTTATCCATTTTCATCACCTAAAATATTCATCATGCAAAACGTTAATTGCATTTTCAGCATCATTGTCATCAACAATGAAAGTAATATTTATTTCAGATGCTCCTTGTGACACCATCTCAATATTTATATTGCCTTTTCCTAAAGCAGTAAATGTTCTGCCTGCAATGCCCGGTGTATTTTTCATACCTTCTCCAACAATACATATAACTGATTTATTTTTTAACACCTGGACATTTGCAATTTCTTCCAGTTCCTTTATTATATCTGAAATTTTATCATTATTGCTAATGGTTAAGGATACGCTTACTTCTGATGTCGAAATAACATCAACACTTTTTTTATACTTGTCAAAAATAGCGAAAAGCCTGGATAAAAATCCATATGCTCCAAGCATCCTTGTGGATTTTATATTAATCAGATTTATGCCCTTCTTGCAGGCTATGGCCTTTACTATTTGATTGCTTTTGCCAGCCTTATTTAAGATAATAGTTCCATTACTTTCCGGATTGAACGAATTTAATACCCTTACCGGTATATCTTTCTCCATTGCAGGCAATATTGTCTTTGGATGCAAAACTTTAGCTCCAAAGTATGCAAGTTCGGAAGCTTCTGCAAATGAGACTTTGTCAATAGTCTTTGCATTAATAACTATTTTTGGATCTGTAGACATTATTCCGTCAACATCGGTCCATACCTGAATTTCATTGGAATTAATTGCATTGCCTACAATTGCCGCCGTATAATCAGAACCGCCCCTGCCAATAGTGGTTATTTCTCCGGTTTTATTTTTGGCTATGAATCCGGTTATAACTGGTACTATGTCCAGCTGGGATATATCATTTTTTAGGCTGGCGTAAGTTGTTTCAAGAGGCTCCGCATTTCCGAAATCTGAATTTGTTAAAAAACCCAGGTCCCATGCATTAAATGCCTGTGCCTTTACATTGATTTTGTTTAATTGTGCTGCAACAATCTTTGATGACATCTGCTCGCCAAAAGACTGGAATTCATCAAGAATCCTGGCATTTATGCCTCCATTAATTTTTATCTTTTTCACAAGAGCAGACAAAGCTTCAAGGTCTTTTTCTACTAATGATTTGTCCAATCCCAATTTCTCAATAATTTCATAATGGATTTTTTTAATATCCTTTAAATTTTTGTCTCCTTTTCCTTGTCCAGCTTCATTTGCTAATTCTATTAACTTATCAGTTATTTTAGAGACTGCAGATACTACTACAACAGGCTTTTTTTCAATATAGGATTTAATAATATTGGCAGTGTTATCTATCCTGTCTGCACTGCCTACAGATGTCCCCCCAAACTTCATTACTATCATTTTAAATGCAGCTTTAATCTCTTAACAGCTTCTTCAATATCTTTTCTATGGCCGAAAGAGCTGAATCTCAAAAATCCTTCCCCTGACTGCCCAAAACCTATACCTGGCGTGGTTACAATGTTTGCTTTATTCAGCATATTATCAAATGCTTCCCATGATTTCATTCCTTTTATTCTTGTCCATATATAAGGCGAGTTATCCCCGCCGTATGTATCATAACCCAGCTCCTGCAAAGCTGTTCTGATGATTTTGGCATTTTCCAGGTAATATGATACAGTTTCTCTCATTTCCTGCAGTCCTTTATCATCTAATGCAGCTAAAGCGCCTTTTTGAGAGATATTTGATGCGCCGTTAAAAATTGTGGTCATGATTCTGTTCCAGTCTTCCCTTACTAAACTGCCATCATCAAACTTCAGCTCATTAGGCACAACAGTCCATCCAAGCCTTACACCAGTGAAGCCAATAGGCTTTGAAAATGAATTTACTTCTATTGCAACTTCCTTTGCACCTTCTATCTCAAAGATGGTTTTTGGAAGATTTTCATCATTGATGTATTCGCTATATGCAGCATCAAATATGATTATTGAGCTGTTCTTTTTAGCATAGTCTACAAGCTGCTGCAGCTGTTCTTTTGTTGCGGCAGCTCCTGTGGGATTGTTTGGAGAGCAGAAAAAAATAATGTCTGCTTTGCCAATTTTTTCCAAATCAGGAAAAAAATCATTTTCCGGAGTGCATGGCATGTATATGATGTTATCAAATTGATTTTTATTATTATAATTCCCTGTTTTTCCGAGCATTACGCTGCTGTCAATGTACACAGGATAAGCTGGGTCCTGCAAAGCAATTGCAGCATCATCTCCGAATAATAATTGCAGCCTGCCTATATCCGGCTTTGCGCCATCTGAAACAAAAACTTCTTCTCCTGATACTTTGCTGTTATAAATTTTAGAAGCTATTTTTTCCCTTAACTCTGTCAGGCCCTGTTCATCGCCATAACCACTATAGCCTTCATCAGTTCCAAGTCTGGCAGCTGCATCTGACAGCGCTTTTGTTATATGGGGAGTTAAAGGTTCTGTAGTGTCACCTATTCCCAAGCTTATAATTTTGGCATCTGGATTTCTTTGCAGGAATTCTTTTTTTCTTTTATTTATTTCAGGGAATAAATAGCCTGCCTGCAGTTTTGCCATGTTTTTGTTTCTTTTTACCATTTTCACAATATTATTTAATTTTAAATTTATTTTATTTTTATTAATTATTTTTACATTGTTTTTATTTTCTCTGTTCATAATTATTTGTTAATTCATTATTTTATTTTTCATTTAATATCATTATTCAGCGAAAAGCAACAGACAATTTTGTATCGCTTTTCTGGGTTTTTTGCAAAAACCATTGAAATTATTTTTAATAAATAATCAATGGTTTTGCGTCGTTGGAGTATTGTTTTTATTGGAATTTATTTAATTGATTGAAATCTAAAGTACTGAAATAATCCTCAACAGTTTCTGCTCTTCTGATTTGCAATACTTTTCCATCATGTTTCAATAATAGTTCGGCACTCCTTAATTTTCCATTGTAGTTAAAACCCATTGCATGGCCATGAGCTCCAGTGTCATGAATCACCAGGATGTCTCCTTCCTTTATCTCGGGCAAAGGCCTGTCTATTGCAAACTTATCATTATTCTCGCATAATGAACCTGTAACATCATACATCTTTGTAGTTGGCTCATTTTCCTTGCCTAAAATAGTTATATGGTGATATGCCCCATATATTGCAGGCCTCATTAAATTTGCCATGCATGCATCACATCCAACATATTCCTTGTAAATATGCTTTAAATGCAACACAGTTGTAACTAAATAACCATATGGCCCAGTGATTATTCTTCCGCATTCCATGAAAATTTTTATTCCATCCAATTCATTTTTGACTATAATTTCATCATAAGCTTCTTTAATATCCGCTGCTAATTTTTTATAATTCAAAGTTTTATCCTCCGGCTTATATGGTATTCCCATTCCCCCACCTAAATTGACAAATTCCAGCTTAATGCCTAATTTCTCTTTTATTTCAACAGCTAGCTCAAACATCATTCCTGCTGTTTCGACAAAAAAATCATGATTGAGTTCATTGGAAACAACCATTGTATGAATTCCAAATCTTTTCACTCCTTTTTCTTTGCACAATTCATATCCCTTAAAGAGCTGGTCTCTTGTAAATCCATATTTCGCTTCTTTTGGGTCGCCAATTATTTGATTTCCTTGCCTCGCAGGGCCAGGGTTATATCTAAAGCAAATTAATTCCGGCATGCCTGCATGCTTTTCTAAAAACGGAATGTGAGTAATATCATCTAAGTTGATTATTGCCCCCAATTCTTTTGCTTTCTTGTATTCATCAGCTGGAGTGTCATTTGAGCTAAACATAATTTCTTCCTTTCCGAATCCAACCTTCTCTGCTAACAATAGTTCTGGTGATGAGCTGCAGTCAACACCAAATCCTTCCTCTTTAACAATTTTCAATATAAAGGGATTTGGCAAAACTTTAACTGCAAAAAATTCCTTAAACCCCGGCAAAACACTAAATGCTTCCTTAAATTTTCTGGTGTTATCTCTAATTCCAGCTTCATCATAGATGTGAAAAGGCGTTGGATGCTTTTGCATTATTTCTACAATTTGTTCTTTTGTAAACGATAATTTTTTATCAGTCATTTTTCCATTGTTTTTTCTAAATGTATTTTAATTCTCTTATTTAACATAAAAAGAATTATATTATCTTAAAATCCGTTAAAAGCTTCTTTAACGTTTCCTTGTTCTCTGGCTGCATCTCGCACATTGGAAGCCTGTATGCTTCCTTGATCATTCCCTTTATAGCCAAAGCTGCTTTTACCGGTACAGGATTTGTTTCTATAAACAATCCTTCAAATATCGGAAGGAATTTATCGTGCATCTCCTTCATTTTTTCAAAATTTCCGTCTAAACCAAGCTGTACGAATTCATGCACTTCATTGGGTATTATGTTGCTGGATACAGATATTACACCTCTTCCGCCTTCAGACATCAATGGATATGTCATCTTATCATCACCTGACAAGACATCAAATTCTTTTGGCAGTGTGCTCAATACTTCTTTCATCTGGTTTATATCTCCGGAAGCTTCCTTTACAGCAACAATATTTGAGTGCTCTTTTGCAAGCCTTGCCAAAGTTGCAGTTTCCATATTGATTCCTGTCCTTCCTTTGATGTTATAAACAACTATAGGAATATCTACTGCTTTTGCAATTGCGCTAAAATGCCTGAAAAGCCCTTCCTGAGTTGGCTTGTTGTAGTAAGGGCACACCTGAAGTGAACCATTAGCCCCTGCATCAGCTGCATGTTTGGTCATTCTAATTGCTTCCTTTGTGGAGTTGCTTCCAGTACCAGCTATGACCGGAACTTTGCCTTTTACAGCATCTATTACAATATCTATAACCTTATCATGCTCATCATGGTCAAGAGTAGGACTCTCTCCGGTTGTACCGCATGGCACAATTCCGTCAATATTATTCTTAAGCTGGAAATCCACAAGGTTTCTTAAAGCATCTTCATCCACACTTTCATCTTCCTTAAATGGCGTGACAATTGCTGTTATAGCGCCTTTAAACATTTTTATCATCCTCCATAAACAATTTCATTTGGTTATGCCCAAACCCTTTATTTTGTAGGGGTGGGCACTTAATGTTGTATAACACTTATGGGGAGGCTTAAAGTTTAGCGTAGCTAAACTAACCTCCAATAATTTCTTTCATCATATCTTCTATTCCAAAAAAGCCTTTTTTATTTTGTATCCATTGGGCTGCTAATACTGCGCCCAATGCAAATCCTTCCCTGCTTCTTGCAGTATGCTTTAATTCAATTGTATCCGCAGGGCTGTCAAAACCAACAATATGTGTTCCGGGAATTGAGCCTCCTCTTGTTGAGGAAATGTGCAGTTCATCAGGCTCTATTTTTCTTTTCAATTCTTCTGTTACAATTTTCTTTTTTCTTTCTATGTTGTCTAGCAGTAATTTTCCAATCATAACTGCTGTTCCTGACGGACTGTCAGCTTTTTTATTGTGATGAAACTCGTGCACAAATATATCATAATCATCAAATTTGCCCATTACCTTTGCTGCATTTTCAATTATTTTGAAGTATAAGTTAACACCTATTGAAAAATTACCTGACCATACAATGCCTATTCCCTCATTTTTGGCAATTTCTTTTACTTTGCCTATATTATCATACCACCCTGTGGTTCCTACAACAATATTTTTTTTGAACTTTGAGATGTTTTCAATATTTCCCATTACTGAATCAGGATGCGTAAAATCCACACAAACATCAATATCCTCCATTGATTTCTCATTAATTTCTTTGTAGTCTGCGCAGTTATCATTAAGATCTATAGTTCTCAAAGTAATGCCTTTAGCTTTGGCTACTTTTTCTATTTCATGCCCCATTTTACCATAACCTATAATAGCTATATTCATTTTAATTCAAAAAAATAGCAATAACCCCCCCATTACTTGTCTAAAAAATCCGACATTATATCTGTAGAGTCGGGAGATAGCGTAATCTTTTTAAATTTATCCTTCTCGTGCAACGCGTCGGTTTCTACATGGCATTCTTCTTTCATTTTTAACCGGAACAGAAACATTTAAATACTATATAAACATTATGTTATTATAGTAACAAATCAATTTCAATGGTAACCGCAAGTCATTTAGTCAAGAAAATCGTAAGTGAAAATTCCTTTTTAATGGAGGCAATGAGCAAGGAATTGATTAGCTATGGGAATCTTGCCGACCAGTTAAAGCCGGAGATTGAAAAAGAGCTCGGAAAAAAAGTAAAGGAAACCGCAATCATAATGGCTTTAAGGCGGTATGCTGATGAACTGCAAAGTTTTGACAAAAAAATAAAGAAATTCAGGTTTCAGGGAGAAATCCTGATGCGGACAAATATTATGGATTTTAATGTTGTCAAATCCGGCAGTTTATTGAATAAAATAAAAAATCTTTATACCCTTGCTGATTTTGGGAGGGGTGATACATTAAACATTATTTTAGGCAACAATGAAGTAAGCATAGTGACCAATGAAAAATATAAGGAAAAGCTTTCTAATTTCTTAAAAGGAGAAAAAATACTCGACAAAAAATTTGATTTGGTTGCTTTGACAATTGCTTTTGAAGGCAAAGATTTTCTTATAACTCCTGGAACAATATTCACTGCAATAAGGAAACTAGCATGGGAGCAGATAAACATTTTTGAAATAGTTTCCACAATGACAGAACTGACCTTTATTTTAGGCAAAGATGATTCTATGAAGGCGTATAATGTGCTGCAGGGATTGGTTGGGAAATAAATGGGCCCAAGGGGATTCCCACATAAGGGCAGTCTGCCCTTATCAACCCTCAAAAGCTTTTTCATCTTATTCAAAAGAATATAAATGGGCCCAAGGGGATTCGAACCCCCGACCTCAAGATTACTTCAGCCAACAGATGAAGTGTTGGCAATAAGAGTCTCGCGCTCTTTTCTGCTTCGCATAAACCTTAGCTTGCGCAAAGTACCAGACTGAGCTATAGGCCCGTGAATTGCAATTCTGAAAGAATTGCCGCTCGCAGCAAATTAGAATTTATTATTGTTTAAAAAACTAACTATACCATCTTCAACTTTCCAGTAACTTTGTCAATCTTTTCCGCTAAATCAGGGCCAATGCCCAAGCATGTTATGGTTCCTGGCTCTACAACTGTATGGCCAGCATCTTTTATCAACGATGTCTTTAAACCTTCATTTTCTGCCATGCTCATATACTTAAACAGCTCTTTTTCATCAGCAACCTTAAGAACAACCTTTTTTCCGCCTTGGTTTTTCCATTTCTCAACAGTTTTTTTATCTGATTTCGAAGCTGCATCTAAAGAAGCATGTGCAACCTGGACTGCCAGTTTTCCTTTCGGAAGCTTTAAGTCCTGCCTTACTAAGATTATTTGTTTGTAGTTCATTTTTAGTTAATACTAATGAGCGTTTATTAATCTTTCTTGTTTATAAAGCAAAGTTTTTATAGAGTTCTGAGAAGAGCAAGTTAAGAAAAGATTTAAAAATAGAATCATATTACCACTATTCATGGAATACCTACTTAAGGGAGTTCAACATGCAGAATACAATGCACTAAAAGCTGCTGAAACTGACATAGTTTCTGCAGTAATGAATGGTTTTAATGATACTTGGATACCTAAGGTTGCAGGTGTAAAAGTAACTTTCAGATACAACCTTGAAAGAAACTCGATCGGGATATTTGTGGGAGCTAATGGTCATCAAAGATTAGTTCTAGATAATGAGGGATTGGATGAAAGTGAAGCTGTTGTAGTTGCAAGCCTTTATCAAAATCTTGAACAAAGATTAGATAGGATAAAACTACCAAAAGAATCATGGGTAGATTTTGTTTAAACTAAGTTTTATCCTTCTTACTTTCGCTTAATCCTATGATTACCCAAAATTCTCGATTAACTTACCATCAAAATAAATCTTAGGATTCCTGAAAACCTGGTCTATGTGAATTATTGCATAAATATTCCCGCCAAACCAATAATTGCTTCCGATTCCTACATGTGCTGTTCCTAAAACCTTGTCATCAATAATTGTTGATCCGATAATCTTTGCTTTTGGATTTAGGCCTATACCAAACTCACAAATTCTTCTTACACTTCCAGGATGTTTTGCTACAGAAGCAGCCCAGTTTAAGGTATTTTCAAGTTCTTTTGCTTCTTTTCCGCCTAATATTTCAGTAATATTTCCATCTTTAACATTAATGGTTGTAGGTTCTTTGATCAGTATTGTTCCATTTTGAACGCGGGAGCTGCCGTCAATAACTACCTTTCCATCTATTCTTTTTCCATTAGGAGGCGCATAAACTTCTCCGGCCGGCAAATTACCTCCGGAACCAGGCATTGTGTAATTTCCATCAGCAGCTATTCCATTAATCCCTTTTATGTTATAATGCAAATCAGTTCCTGCCTCTGTTGTTATGTGTATCTCATCTGTATCATCAAAGAGTTTCTTTAACTTCTCATGATTGGCTTGGAACGGTTTATAACTGATATCCATAGCATCTACAATTAACTTGACATTGTCCGTCTTCAAATCCCCCAAACTCATTGCTGAAACAAATCTATGGTTCTTTTTCTTTACCCAACGTCTAAAACTTTTTCCAAGCTCTTTTATGTTTCCAAGCTTGTCAGACATATTCAGAATAATAATATTATTATTGGGCAGGTCTGATAATGAGTCGACAACACTCTGATCTGCAATATCTCCTCTGCTTTTCAGTTTTTGAAAAATAAGTTTTGTATCTAAGCTTAACTGCTGGGCTGCAAGATAATAAGCTCCTGATATGACTGCTGCTATGTTTTTGTTTTCAAAACCAGTGTCACCAACTACAAGAATTTTTTCATCCTTGACGTTTAGACAGGGAGCAAATATTTTTTTTATCTGCACGGTAAGCTTTTCTGATAACTCATACAGATTATTTTTCTTCAGCCAATTTAAAGATTCAACTGTGTCCATAGTCATTATTAGTTTATTTTGTTATTAAAAAACTTTTGGTTGGGAAAGAAAGCTTTATTAAGAACATAAATCCCTAACCAAATCGGTAAGTGCTATATCAAGTTCCATAGCCTCTTGTCTCTCAGGATTCCTCATCCTCTGCCTATTCTCATACAAACACACCCTAAGAAATGTTAAATCCTGATATTTTAATGATTCAGGAGTTCCAGCTTCTGCTACTACTAGCGTAACAGCACTTCCTGAAATTCCTGAACCAGCCTTCAGATAAGGATGATCCCCAATTGCCTGAGCGAAATTTGGAGTACATTCTAAAGCATGCCCAACTAAATTGTTTGCCTCACTGGAATAGAGCCTTGGAATATCGATAATCTCTCCAGGTCTTGATTTTAATTCATATGGGACTGGTTCCATATCCATCTTGAATATTTCCATATAGATTAGAATGTAACTTAGATTTAAAAATCTTTTGTTATATACTACTGTAAAGAAATAAACATTCGCTTTTCTTTTTTAGAGCCCTATAAGAACTTTACTTCAAGTTAATGAACAAAACCTATAATTGCAAATCTTTTTATATTTTAAAAATAAATTAAATACAAATGATAACCATAGTCCCAAAAAATCTAATTTTAACTTTATTGTTAATTGTTGTTTTTGTAATATTGTTTTCTTTTTTGACTTTTTTTATGTCAATTAAGCCGGGAAAATGGCCTGTTCATTTTACTCCGGAAAGCTTTAACTTAAAATATGAAGATGTTGCGTTTGAAACTTCTGATGGACTAAAACTAAAAGGATGGTTTTTGCCCGGCAATAAAAGCAATGATACAATAATTGTAATGCACGGCTACCCGACAAATAAAGCAGATGTTCTTCCATTTTCAATGTTTTTGCTTAAAAAATTCAATGTGTTTTTATTTGACTTTAGGAGCTTTGGAGAAAGTGAAGGAAGATATACGACAGTAGGCTACAAAGAAGTTAAGGATTTGGATGCAGCAGTTAAGTATTTGAAAAGCAGAAAAGATACAGATAATATTGGTGCCTTGGGATTCTCATTAGGAGCTTCAGTTGCAATAATGAATAAAAATGAGAGTATTAAAGCTGTTGTTTCTGACAGCGCTTATTCCAACCTAAATAATATGGTAGAAGCCATGTACAGAAATTTTTATTTTTTAAAATATCCTTTTGTCTATATGACCAGAGCTTACAGTAAAATATTTTTTGGTGTTGATATTAAGAATGTAAGCCCTGAAAATGCCATAAGAAATATTGATAAGCCTGTTTTAATTATCCACGGCGAAAAAGACAGCCAAATACCGGTAAATGAAGCGTATATACTGCATAATGCCAACAAAAAAACAGAGCTTTGGATTGCAGATGCAGACCATGGAGAGATTTACGCATTGAACAAGGAAGAATATGAAAATAAGGTTTTAGAGTTTTTTGAAAAGAATTTGAAATAAAAATCAAATATATAGTCTACATTTATTCTCTAAAATAGAAAACTTTAAATATATGAACATATTAAACATAATAAACGTAATACACAGGTGATGTAAAATGGTAAGTATAACTTTATCAGTACCAGAAGATTTGAAACATAAGATGGATCAATTTAAGGATATAAATTGGAGTGCTGTAGCAAGAGAAGCAGTAAAAAAGAAAATAAATCTGTTGGAACAATTTAGAGAATTTACAAAAGACAGTACTTTTACTGAAGAAGACGCTCTAAGACTAGGTAGGGAAGTAAATAAGAGAGTTGCAAAAAGATTTCTATCCAAAAGAGGAAGATAGATGAAATTAGTTATAGACGCTAATATTCTTTTTTCAGCTTTGATTAAAGATAGCTTTACTGTTGATATTATTGTTTGTGATGACATTGAATTGTTTGCTCCAGAATTCTTATTTGATGAATTTCTTCAGCACAAAGAAGATATATTACGCAAAGCTAGAAAGACTACAGAGGAACTTCATAGATTGTTGAACAGTATAAAAGAACTTATTAAAATTATATCAGAAGACAATGTTGATGATGTTATGGATGAAGCTGAGAGAATATCTCCAGATCCAAAAGACATTCCGTATATTGCCTTAGCTTTAAAATTAGAAATTCCAATCTGGTCTAATGATAAGGAATTAAAGGAACAAAATAAAGTAACGGTTTATTCTACCGAAGAAATTATAAAAAAATTAAGAAAATGACCCGTAGAGAGCAAATAATTGAAATTCTAACCAAAGAAGAAAAATCAGCCCAGCAGCTTGCAAATGATTTTAAAGTTGAACTGTTTGAGATTTTAGAGGATTTGAAGCATATTAAACATTCAATAAAGCCAAGGAAATTGACAATGAAGTCTGCGCAGCGCAAAAAATGCGGATTTAAATTTGAAGAAAGAAACAGAGTTAAGAAGCCAGGCAAATGCCCTAAATGCAAATCAGAATGGATAATGGCTATTTGTTAACAAAAATATAAATATAAGCTCTAATTGTGTTGCTATTATGACTAAAGACGCTCCAGAGAAGATTTCACTTTCAGATTTAAGAATAGAAAAATTAAGTAAACGTCACAATAAGATTATTGACAATTTTCAAAGTTCTAACAAAGAATTAAAGGATTTTTTAGTAGAAGATGCATTAGACAACCAGGAAATGGCAATATCTACAACCTATTTGTGGTTTTTTAATCCAAAAAATGAATTGGCAGCCTATATCACGATATTAGCTGATGCAATTAGGATACACGGAACAAGATTGGGAAAATCTTTTGTAGATCAAGGTGTTAATTATAAAACCTTACCAGCCATGAAAATTGGAAGATTATGTGTTGATGATAACTATGTTAAGAAAGGTATTGGAAAACAAACTACATATTTTGCAATGAAAAAAATGATTAGAATGAATGAAGTTATTGGTTGTAGATTTTTAGTTGTTGATGCGAAACCTGACTCAGTAAAGTTCTATAAAAAGATGGATTTTGAAGTGTTAAAACAGAGAGAAAAGGGCACTTTACCGATGTATTATGACATGATAAAGTTAATAAAATATTTTAAAGAAAATAAAACAAAATTGTCTAAGGCTAAAGAGGAAAGTATTCTATAGCTTTTGCTAATTCAATCTCTTTTGGAGTTATCTTTGCCTTTTCTGTTTGAAGCATCTTTTTAACAAAGCTTTTTGCTTCTTGTCCTCTTAATTCCGGTGTTGCTCTTATTGGTTTTGCCATTTTGAACGTAATTGTTTTAGAGAAGTTGGCCTATACTATTTATCACCTCTATAAAGAAAAATAAGCCAACTTTACACCTCTTTTTTACTTATTATAGTAAAAGTTATAACAAATATTTAAAAGTATGTATTTTTATATATATTTTAATATGTACAATTACAAAAGTTATAACGGCCGCCAATGTGGGCGGCGTAATAGATGCCGAGCAACAATGGCTCGGCCTAGATTTTTGAGGAATGTTTAAATATGATTGCGAATGCTTGTAATAGAGTGGGGGGTTTGTATGAAAAAAATTATATTTGTAATTTTTATTCTTGGAATTATTCTAATAGGTGGTTGTGCATCTGAAACACAAACAATAACCACTCAGGAGGTTCAGGAAAATACGCCCCAACAAAAAAATATAGAGGAGCAGCCACCTCAAGAGGTAGAAGTTCAACAGCAGAGTGAGTCTACACAAGTTGATGAAAACATACAGAATGAAGCATTAACACTAAAAGAGATGAAGCAACAAGCAAAGACTATGCCTTATGATGATTTAATGCGGGAGAATAAAAACTATGTCGGAGACATTGTGTACTACAGAGGAGAAGTCCAACAAGTATCAGAAATTTCTCAAAATGAGTATGTTCTAAGAGTAAGCGTAACAGAAAAGGAGTACTTTTGGGATGATGTAGTGTGGGTTGATTACATCGGTTCAAGAGTTCTGGAAAAGGATATTATAGATTTATGGGGTGCAGTCACTGGCTTGAGAACTTATACCGCTGTCTTGGGTAATGATATAACAATCCCTAAAATAAAGGCGGATGCTGTTGAAGTTGTAATAAAGGCAGGAGACAGAACAACGGAAAAAGTTACTCTTGATGATAACCGAGAAGTGCTTGCAAAATCGAGCAAAGGAGGTGTAACCTTAGAGCTTAACAGTCTCTCATTTGAAGAGAAAGGGGGATGGGGAAAAATTAAGACCATTGGGATAACAGTAATTAATGAAATGAATGACGATTTGTGGCCTCATTATCAAGTATTTGTGTATGACAAAGAAAATCCTGATTCTGATGATTTTTCTGTACCAAAGTGGGATGAAACTGATGGATGGCTTGAGCAGGGTGAATTTTTAAGTAAAGAATATCCAATTGACACATCGGTATCCGATTCTGATCGAATTAAGATTATAAAGGTAGATTTGCTATCTGACACATTCTATCCCAGAAGAGCTTATACCTCTGTGGAATTTGAAGCAGATCTTAGAGAATGGACATAGTTGGATATAGCATTATCCCAAAAATGGAGCTTAGTTGGTACTTCTTATTATTTTACTATTAAAAATATAAGTTCTAATAAATAAAGGCGGTAAAAAACATCATCTAATGGGAGATTAGACAAACTTTTATCTTTAATCAACAAAATATATAAACATCACAATAACTCAAATTCTAATGATAAAAGCAGTAATATTTGATCTGGACAATACATTAATTGATTTCCTGAAGATGAAAAAGCACAGCTGCAGGGCTGCAATAGACGCTATGATAGGCGCTGGCCTAAATGTAGAGCATGACAAGGCCATTAAGCTGTTATTTGAGCTTTATGGCAAATATGGTATGGAAGAAAAAACAATATTTCAAAAAGTTCTGAAAAAACTTACAGGCAAAGTAGATTACAAGATACTGGCAAATGGCATAGTGGCTTACAGAAAAGTCAGGACTGGTTTTTTGGAGCCGTATCCTAATATTGACTATGTTTTGTTAAAGCTTAAAGGTATGGGGATAAAACTGGCTGTAGTAACAGATGCTCCAAAGCTTAAGGCATGGATAAGATTAGCTTCAATGAAGTTAAGCAACTATTTTGATGTTGTTGTTGCTTTAGAAGATACTGGAAAGCTAAAGCCTTCTAAACTGCCATTTCTTGCTGCATTAAAGAAATTGAAATTAGAGCCTTCTGAGTGCCTGATGGTAGGTGATTGGCCTGAAAGGGATATTAAAGGGGCTAAGGCATTAGGCATGGAAACATGCTTTGCAAGATACGGCAATCCTAAGGTAAAAAAATCATATGCTGATTATGAAATTACCAATACAAAGATGATTCTGGATATTGTTAAAAAACAGCATAATATCGCCCAAAAGCAGTGATAAAATAAATTGTATCCCTCAGAAAGATTTAAATAACGACTTGTTTTTCTTTGCTGAATACCATAATTAAATGCTGTGGGGGTGTAAAAAATCCGAAAGGATTTTAGTTTTAGATTTATTTTTCTAAGTTTGTTAAACATTGTGATACACTCTGGTTTTGATTCTAAAAAGAATTTTTTCTTTAATGATAATAAAAAATATTTAGACGGAGGAATATAAAATGAATAAAATAAAAATAAGTAGTGGTCTTAAATCTGTTTTAGGTTATAAGACTTTATCACGATTCTTATTGTTATGTTCTGTCATGGTTATGTTTTTGGTTAGCGTTAGCTCTGTGATTGCACAAACTCCCGTTGGCTATGAATCCTCAGTTCTTAAAGCGGCGGATAATCTTGTTGCTAAGCAGAACGATGATGGTGGATTTGACTGGATTTATGATGGAGATCCGAACTCCGGAACTAACGTCCTCGGTGTAGGTGCCATTGGAATTCTTAAGGCTCACAAACTTCTGGATAAAACTGAATATGAAACGGCGCTAGCAGAGGCCTACAAGTATGTAGTAAATAATGCGCCAGGTTGGGATGTAGATCCAGACGATGAAACTAAATGGAAAGAGACTACGAAAGGTGTAGATAGCTATCCTGATATCACTTTCTTATTAGGACTTGCCGAAGCTGCTGCGACTGATTCAACTCTGCTTGTAGCTATAGAAAGCGAAGTATCCGGAACTTCAGTAGCTAATATAACGAGTTTGGCGAGGGCTAGATGGGATGGAAGGCTAAACCATTATGGTGCAGTATATCCATCCACAGATGGCACTGCTATTGCTATGGCAATATGGATTAGAGACTTAAGGCACGGACAAAACGTGGATGCTCTTGCTCTATGGGATCTTGAGGCGGCTGTCAAGGCTGCTTTAGCCTTAGATTTTTACTTTACAGGAATGGGATATAATCAACAGGCAATTGACATTGTTGGAGTAATGTATGCTAGCATCGACGATGGTATTCACTTCAGTAGTACAGACGAAACTCAAGAGGAATATGTCCTCGGTCTTACTGGTGCAATAGAGGCGTTCACAGAGGTGGGGTTATATCCAACTGAAATGAATGATCTGAAAGCTCTATTGGTAACCATTCAGCAGAATGATGGTTCTTGGAAGTACTATGGAGCCACCCCTGTTGATTGGAGCGTACAATCTACTGCCTATGCAATTATGGCTTTACTCGCATATGGTGACGAAGATGCAGCTATTGAAGGCAGTGACTGGCTTATCTCGGCACAGCAAACTGATGGTTTCTGGTATGCTGAGGGTGGAACTGGTGGCGAATATCTAGAGATGGACTCAGAGGCGGCTTGGGCAATATACGAAACCATTCAAGCAATAGGCATGGTTGAACTAGACCATCTTAGCGATAGCACGGTCGATCTAAAAACCATTACAATTCAAGCAGCAATAGATGCAGCAAATGCAGGAGATACAATTAATGTCGCTGCAGGGACTTATACTGAATCCTTGGTCATCGCTAAATCGCTCACTCTTCAAGGACCTAATGTTGGTATAAGCCCGAATACGGAATCGCGAATCGCGGAAGCGATCATTACCGGGGTGTCACCGTTGGTCCAGCTACCATCTGACGCGAATGTAAATCCACTCACTATCGAAGGGTTCACATTCCAAGATGCGACCACCTCCGGGGTAACTCGTCAGGGTGTAATCTTGGCGAACGGCATCAGCGATGGTTGGGGTGATGTCACAATTCGTTCCAACCGCTTCATGAACAACTACGGACCGGCAGTCGGCGTCTGGGCCAGTGGGTCTGTCAACTCAGCCGGCTGGACAATCACCGACAACCTCATCGATGGAGTGACGGGACCGAGCAGATCGGGCATATATCTGGATATGAATCTGGACCCATATACCCTTATTGGCTGGGAGATCAGCGACAACACGATCAGGAACACCGAATACGGTGGAATAATGGTCGATGACGCGGTTGACATGGTCATCTCCGGAAACACCATCGAGGACGTCCAGAAAACAGGCATCCAGCCGTCAGGGATATCCCAGAACTTGATGATTACGGGTAACGTAATCACCAGAGCCAACCTCGATCATCCTGATGCGTATGATGATACGGCTAGGGCTGGTATCCGCCTCTACGGCGTCAATCCCGAAGACATATACGGAGCAGGGAATCTCATCGGCCCGGTATCGGTGACCAACAACATTATCACAGATTCTTACATTGGGTTCGCAATCAAGGACGGCCATGACATCGCCGGCAAGGAGGTCCACGTCAACTACAACAGCTTCACGGGGAACATCGAAGCCGGCCTTCGCCACGGCGGCACAGGTCTCCTCGACGCCACCAACAACTGGTGGAAAGACAACAGCGGACCTTTCCATGCAACAAACCCAACTGGACTAGGAGATGCAGTAAGCGATAATGTAGCTTATGACCCATGGACAACACAAGGAGGAGAAACTATACCTACCATAGAACCAGACACCCCAACAGTTGTTAACACAACCGGTACAAACACATCAATGACGATAACAACTAATACAACTCAAACAGATGCAACTGTTACTGTTCAGCAATATACTGAAAATCCTGAAGCAGAAACTGGTTTGATTACAATAGAAGGCTTGGATGTTTATCTGGAGATTACAACAGACATTCCAGAAGGTGAAATTACTGAAATAGAGATAAAGATTTACTATGACCCAGCTGATCTTGGAGGTAAACCAGAGCTTAGCCTAAAGCCTTACTGGTGGAATCCTGCTGAAGAGGAATGGGAAGTAATAACTCCTTATACAGTTAATACTGCTGAGGATTATATTGTGTTCACAGTAGACCATTTAAGCTTATTTACCTTAGGCGGAAGCGAAGGCAATGTTGGCGGAGAAATGAATAATTTTATCTCTTTGACAGTGCCTGACTTTATAGATTATGGAACCTTGTATGGTAACATAGGTTTTGAGTCTACAGCACAAATGGTTACCTTAACAAATACAGGAACCTTAGATATTGAAGTAACGCCTATGTGGGACCTTGGCTCTGTTCTCTTTAAGTACATTAAGTTTAGTACTAATAATGAAACTTTTGACAAGATTCAAGGTGGAATAGGTTCAGAAGCTGATTATGTAAGTCCTGTTATTAATGCAGTATTAATCAGTAGTGATCCATTGATATTTAGTAGCCCAACAGATATATACACTAAAATAAAAATAACAGATGACTTAAGACACTTAACAGGAACACAAACAGGAACAATCTACTTCAGCGCAGGAGAACCACTTTCATAAATAAATTTTTTTTATTTTATTAATTATAAAACATGAAAAACAATGAAAGAACATGAAAAAAAGTTTTATAATTCCATTAATCATAATAGTTTTACTAGTCAGTAATGTTTCTGCTCTTACTTTAAAGATAACTCCAAGTTCTTTAACCTTTAATGGCGAGCCTGATAAGGAATTATGCTCAAAACTAACTATAGAAAGTACTACTCCTGATGTAAAAGTAAGTGATTCATTTGAAGGAAGCATTGTTCTAAGTTATGATGAAAGTATGACAGTAGTTGGAAGTAAAGACGCTGAGGTTTGTGTAACAGCCCCTAGCAAGGGTTTGTATCAGGGTTATATGATATTCAGAACAATAAAACCTGGCGGCAGTATAGGTGTTGAATTAAAGGTTAAAACAACAGTAGACACAAGAATTCCTGATTTTAAGAAAGATCAAATAAAAGAAATAAGCTCATTTCAGACTAAGCTGGAAATAACAACTAATGAAGATGTTATTGGAAGTGTTACAATCTCTAAGCATGATGAAATAGCAAATCCTGGAAAAATCCTATTAGGAGATTTAATAGAAATAAACGCAGATGAAGAAATAAAAAATAACCTGAAATCTGTAACAATTAAAAAATATTACACAAATGAAGAATTATTTGAAAAAAATTTAGATGAAGATTCTTTAAAATTATATTATTACAATGGAAATTGGGAGGAATTAAATTCTAATATTAATAAAAATGCCAAATATGTTTATGTCACTTTAAATCATTTCAGCATTTACGGCATCTTTGGCGATGAAAATGAAAATCCGGATTCAGACGGGGATGGCATAACTGATGATGCTGATGACGATGATGACAATGACGATGACGACAGAAGAAGTTCATCCAGTAAAAGAAGCAGTTCGTCCAATAAAGGATCTGATGAAATAACTTCTTTCATGGCAACTGTTGCTGCTGATTCACCAGACTGCACAGAAAACTGGAAATGCGGCTCCTGGAGTGAATGCGTTAAAAACAAACAAACAAGAACATGCAAAGATACAAATAAGTGCGGCACTGCAGCAAATAAGCCAATTGAATCAAGAGCCTGCACTGCTGAAACAACTCCTTTAACAGGCCATGCTATAGCTACTCCTAAGAGTTCATCTCCTGATGTATTAATAGGAATATCTTTAGTGCTCTTAATAGTCATATTTGGAATTTTAGCTTATGCATTAATAGTTTATATAAGAAAATGAAATTAAAATTATTTTTTGTTTGTATGTTTTTATTAATCTCTATGTCAATAGCTTATACACAAAACGATCAAACAGGAGTTTCAGTTACAATACTAGAACCTCCAGAGATTATGTTAGGGGATGATGAATATGGAGATGATACAATTGATGATGATGGAACAGTATGGGCTACTTTAACCACTGATCCAGAAGTTGAATCCTGCGAAATAAACTGGGAGGGTGGCTTTATTAATATCCTACCAGGCATAACCTCTGCTAATTATTTTTATTCTTTTAATGGTGTAAAAACTGTTTATTATATGTGTTATGATAGTAATAATAATGCTTTAACAGTTGATGATAGTATTCTAGTTGGTGAATGTTATACAGATAATGAATGTGATTATTTAGACAATGATTATTGTGATGGAGATTTAATAAAGCATGATGAAGGAAAATGTGTTGACTACGTTTGTGAAACAGAACCTACAATGGTTGATGATTGTTCTCTATATTCTACTGATTGCGATTATCTAGATGGATGTATTGGAAATGATTATTATGATTATAATGATGTACAACAGACATGTGACATGGCTATGTGTATAGATAGTGAATGTGGCTTACCAACAATTTATACAAACGATCCTCGATGTGTTGAATTTGAAGATCCTGATAGAGATGGAATTTCAAGTGATGTAGATAATTGTATTTTTGTTTATAATCCAGCTCAAATAGATACTGATCTTGATGGAATAGGAGATGCTTGTGAAGATAATATTGATGGAGATAGTGTCCCTGATGAAACAGATTTTGTCGAGGGCAATGAAAGTTTCATTGATACTAATATTGAAGAGGTAGATGTAATAATAGACAGTGATGATAATTTAAATCAGGAAATAACTGGGGAGAAACATGTTGAATTTATAGACGATATTGAAAAAGAAATACTTGTTGAATTTGATTTTAATTTTGGCGAGGTAATTGAAGGGGAAACACAAAAATTAGACTTTTCTAAGATAACCATCAAAAAACAAGATGAAAGTGCTGATTCAGGGAGTATTTTAATTAGTGGAATTGATCTTACATTACAAGGAAAAACAAAAGATGTTTATTTAGATAATATTAATCCAAATAAAAATTCTGTATGTGTTAAGGATGCAGAAGTGGCTAGTATAGAGGAAATAAGTGTTGGTTGTGATGGTGAAGATGAAACTTTAATTTCTTGTCCTGGAAGTAACGGACCTTATACCTGCCTTATAGAAGGTGATAAATATAAGATAACTGGTGTTGTCCATTCAGGTGCTGAAGAAACATACTCTTGTGTTGTAGATAATGATTGTAATGATTTAGACAATGATTATTGCAGTGGAACAGAAATAAAACATGATGAAGGCAAGTGTGTTGATTATGAATGCACAACAGAAACAACATTAGTTGAAGACTGCAATGACGGGTTATATTGTAATGGTGAAGAATCATGTCAAGATGCAACATGTGCAGAAGGAACACCAGTAGATTGCTCAGGAAATGATCTTGCAGGAATAGCTACTTGCTTTAACAATCCAGATAATATTGATTTTACTTGGGATTATTTTGCAGGATTCATTTCAGCATGCAATGAAGCAGCAGATAGCTGTACAACAGGAGCTGTTAGCTTAACGCATACTTGTAATGTAGCTGATTGTGGAGCAGAATGTGAAATTGATGCAGACTGTAGCTGCAGTAATGTAGATGTATGCACAGATTCAGATAATGATGGGGTAATAGATGACTATGTTGATTACCCGGATGGCAGCTGCCAGAATGACTGCACATGCAGCGGATGTGAGCCAGTAACATCAACAAATGACGAAAGGTGCAAAACAACAATGGGTGTCCAGCTAGACAAGGGGGTAAGCATGTTTTCATTGCCCTTGCAGCCAGAATCACCAGTAACATTCAATGATATACAAAGCGGATGCAGTTTTAACTCTCCTTATACAGGTGGAACTGGAATTTCTTATGTAAATGCAAATACAGGAGAATATGTATATATTGACGCTGATGCTGTCCTGTACGCAGGGCAGGGCTACTTTACCACCCAGAAAAATGATTGTGAGCTTACAATTGAAGGCTACAAATTCACTATGGACTATGCAGGCTACTTAGGCAGCCATAACATCAAGAAGGGGTGGAATATGATCGGAGCTCCAAGCGAGCAGGTAGATGACTTTGACACTGTAGAAGGAAACTGCGATGTTGTAAGCGGGCCATGGGGCTTTGATGCAGCAACCTATGAAGATGTAAGAACGCAGACATTAATTCCAGGAAAAGGTTATTGGATAAAAACAACCAATGACTGCAACTTAGGCTAAAGATTTTTTATTATGGTTATTAAAAGAGAGTGATTATTAGAGAATAGAATCGTGAGGTTAAAAAAATGATGAAACCAGTGGAAATGTATGATAGTCCAACAATTTCTCCACTAGAAGATAAACTAGATGCGTATAAACCACCTGAGCCTAATAATGGGCAAAGAGGATCTATTAAGACAAAGCTTGCTTTAGGTCTGGGTGCAGCAGCAATAATTGCAGCAGGTTATTTTACATTTAATTATTTCAGGGAACCAGAAGTGCCAATAACACCTCCTCCAATAGAAGAGGCAGTTCCTCTGGAACCAGAAGAACCTCCGCCTGAAGAAATTAAGCCTATACTTCCTGATTTTTATGTTGGAAAAACATCTTATAAAGAAATTGAAGTTAATGAAGATGGAAGCGCAAAATATGAATTTAGCAGCGAGATAGGCAATAAAAGCGAGACAGGCGGAAAAGCTGTTGTAGAATTATTATACAAAGGAGAAGCAATTGCAGAAAAGGAGGTTTACCTTGGGCCAAATAGTTCTGAAACTGAAAAAATTGAAGCTGCTCTAAAGCCCGGAGATTATGAAGATCTTAAGCTAAGAATAACCTCTGAAGCAGAAGACGCCTACCTGCCTGACAATACCGGAGAAGTGGAAGACTTTAAAGTTCCTGAACTGGCTGATTTAGTTATTGATGAGGAAAATGTGCATTATGAGAAGCTGCAAAGAAATGAAGACGAATCTATAACCTATAATATTACACTTCCTTTAATTAATAGCGGCGGCAGGGATGTTGAAAATGTTAATGTTAAGCTATATTCAACGGAATTTGAAGAAGCATTGCTTGCTGAGCTAAATGAGCTTAAAATAAATGCAGGTGAATCACTTGAAGAAACTATCAATATTACATTGGCTCCGGGAAAGCATAAAGTTTCAGTTAATGTTGAATATGGAGGTTATGAAAAGAGCAAGGAAAATAATGAACATACTTTTGATATTGATGTGGAATCCCTGCCAGCAGATCTTGGTTATTCAAAAATTCCCGGCATTGATAGTTTAGTAGCCATTAGCTCTTCTTCAACTCAAGTTGAGATTCCAGGTAGAATAGAGGTTAACAAAACTTATTATCTCATGGTTAATGTAAAAAATGATGGCAAGACAACTGCTGCTGCAAACCCACTTAATGTTTATTCTAATGAAATTGGACTTGAGAATATAATAGCTACTGCTGAAATTCCTCAACTTGAACCTGGTGAATCAGCCCTGGTTGTTGCTGAAATAAAATTTTCCTCAGAGGGTGAATATACACTTTATGCTGTTATTGACCCTGAAAATATAGTACCAGAAGCTGAAGAAATCAGTTCTTATAATGGAGAAAATAATAATACTACAGAAACTACTATAGAAGCTGTAAGAATAAGTGATGATGGAGGTGGCGGAGGCGTTAGTCCACCACCAGAAGAAGAAGAACGACCACGAAAACCACCTTTCGGAAAACCGCCGCCATAAGCGCCTTTCCCTAAACCATGATTACCTGCTTTTTGAGCAGGCTTTTCAGGATTAGAAAAAAGAATATGATCATTTTACTGGATGGAGCCCAAGATATGAATAAAAAAGATTTAAAGCAGGTAAAAACCTATTATGATAAAGGATTTTTTAAGTCTGTAATTTTTGTGAGCAAAGAATATATTAGACTAACAGAAGAGTTAGAAAATATTATTGGTAAAAATAAATACAGTTTGGTAGGCATTAACAAAAAAGAAGCAGTAAAGATGATAAGAAAGAGGATTGGAAAATTAAGATTTTTATCAGACGAGAGCGTAATCAAAATATTTAATAAAAATAACAACCCAAGATTTTTCTTAAAAAACTGTGAAGATGTTTGCAGGTATGCTTTTGAAAAAAATGATAAGAAAGTTACAGAAGGGCATATAAAGAAGGTTTTGCGGTAAGTTATTTCTGAGCTTTTTTAAGCAAATTATGTTCAAAGCCGGTGGAAATAATAGAAACTGAATGATTTATTTTTAAGTCAAAAAGAACTTTCACGAACTCTTACTGTATCAGCCCTATACTTATCAGTATCCACTTCACCTAATAATCTCTTATAGTCCAAATAGTTATCCCCTGTTTCAGAAGGTTCTCCAATTTCAGGATTTTGTGCTAAAAGATGTCTTACATCATCTAAAGAAGCTAATGGTACTTGTTTTCTTGTTTTGATTCCAAAAATATGTGTTCTTACTTGCTCTTCTGTTTTATAGCTAATAATAACTCCCCCTTCTTTACAAGTAATTCTTGGCCCTTTCGGTAAGTTGTAAGAAGCTATAACTCCAATAGCGCTCATACCTTTAAGTTCCTCAGTTACTGCATCGTACAATGGTTTTCCTTGTTCTTGCATTTTTTATTTCCTCACAATTAGTATAAACCCTCTATTTATAAATCTTTTTGTTTTAACCACTATACAGAAATAACAAATTAAGAACTCTATAAAAACAAATCTTTTTAAAATAATAATGCTTCTTTTATTTCAGGGTCTGCAAATCGAATAGTGAATGGCAATTTCATTTTATTTTCTCCTTCCTAAATCTTTTTCAAACCCCTTAATTATTTGAGTAGATAGCTCAAATAAACAGAAAGATTTATATATAATGTATGCTTACAACATACATATGTCTGCTAAAAACATACAATTTACAAAAATAGAAATTCAGGTATTGAAATTTATATTTAAGCATTTTAGAGATAGGTATAATGCCAGGCGGATAGCTAGAATCTTATCTCTGAATCATGCTCATGTAAATAAGTTATGCAATTGTTTAATGCAAAAGAACTTATTATTGAAAGAGGAGATAGGAAACTCTATTTACTATAAGTTTGATTATGGCAATAGTTTAGCATTAAAGTTTGCAGAATATTTGCTGAGCTTAGAGCAAAAAGAAGCTCCTAAATGGCTTAGTGTGCTTATGTATAACTTAAATAAGTTCAAGAAGCATATTAAGTTTGGCTGTGTTTTTGGCTCTTCAATAAAAAGCAGAAAGTATAATGATATAGATGTTTTGCTGATGTATGATAAGGGCAAAGCCCAGGAAATTAATAAGATAAAGAATGAAATAAGGAAAGCTGAATTAGTTGAAAAGCCAATTAGATATGTTGATATAACAGAGAAAGATATTTTAAAGAATAAAGAAGACAAGGTATTTTATAGTATATTATCCGAAAACCTGATATTCCATAACCCATCTAAATATATAGAGGTGATAAATTGGCTCAGATAGACAATCATCTAAAATGGTGTTTGAAAGACCCGAATAGATTGAAGAAAATAAAATCTGATAATGGCTTAGCTCAGAAACATTTAGAGAAATCTGAATATAATGCGGAGGTTATGAAATTATTAGAGCAATCCAAAAAATATGACTGGGCTTTGAATGTGGGTTTTTATGCTATATATCATTGTTTTCTGGCAATATTAGCAAAGTATGGTTATGAATCCAGGAATCAGAGCTGTTCTGTTACAGCTTTGCTAAAGCTTATTGAGAACAGAAAATTGGAGTTTGATAAAGATTTAGTTCTCCAGTTTGGTACATTAGATGTTGATAAGGAATCAGCTAGCCTAACAGTAAGGCAAAGCAGAGAGATATCAACCTATGGCGTTAAAACAGGCATAGATACAAAACAATTAGAAAGGGTAAAAGAGCTGATCATTAAAGCGCAAAGGGAAACTATAAAGGTATTGAGCCAGTAGAAAAAAGATTTCTGCCCTGTTGCTGCCGGGATTTTGGGCTCTGCTGCACTATTTCATTTTTCTTTAGGTTGGTATTTATTTCTTCGTAAATCTCCTAGCGTGGGGTAATTGCCCTTATATGAAGAAAGTTGAGATTAATGCGCCTGAGCCGCCGGCAGACTTAACTTTTGCAGAAATGATTGAGGGCAGGAACCTCCTCATAAGCCACTCTTCAATGGCCCAGCGCATGCATTATCCCTAAACCATGATTACCTGCTTTTTGAGCAGAAAGCTTTAAATAACGGATTTGGTTTCCTAACTAAAAAGTAACAATTTGTACGGGGGTGTATAAATTACAAGTCATTTTACTTTTGGAGTTGTTTCTCCTATCTTTTTAGATAAAGCGGTGTTCTTTAAAAAACATTCAGACGGAGGTACTGAGAAATCACAGATGCTTAAAAATCAAAGATTTTTGGCACCACATAAAGTGGTTTCTGGTACCATCCAAAAACAAATTTTTGGAGGCATGTAAAAATGAATAAAAAAATAAGATGTAGTTCTGGTAAGTTAAGTGCTGGTAACAGAATTTTATCACGATTCTTATTGTTATTTTCTATCATGGTGCTATTTGTTGCTAGCGTGAGCTCTGTGATGGGTGCTTCATTAGAAGTTATACCTGCTGAATTAACTGTAAAAAATAGTGCTACGGCTACATGGAATAGTGATAATTCAGCTAATTTAGTAACTACTGGTAGTGTAGGGAGTGGAGACGAAGCAAGAATTGTTATTCAAGCTAGTGATGTCGATGTTAATACATTAAATGACTTAAATACAATTTCTTGGGATGTAAATGTTATATCAGGTTATTTACCTCATGTTGATGTATTTCTTGATAATGGGCAAACCTTAATTTTTGAAGGTGCAAAATCTACAGCTCCTGATAGTGTATATTGTGATGTCCAACCCTACCCTGATGGACAAATAACTACTTTTGGAGTAGGTAGGGGAGAAGAAATAAATGATAATACTTATGCTTGGGAAAACGGGCCCATCCCAGGACCTTGTGGAGATTCTGCATTTGAACTAATCCATAAATCTTTAGCAGATTGGAAAACTTTTTATGGAGATGTTGCAGTCTTAAGATTTGAAATTGAAGTTGATAACTGGATTCCAACATTACCAAATCCTGAAGCTGATATTGATAATATAAAGATTAATGGTGCAACTTATTATGGTTTAATACAGGGTGCAATAGATGCTGCAGTTGCTACTGACACAATCAATGTTGCTGCTGGGACTTATACAGAGAGCGTCTTAATTGACAAATCTTTGACATTAGTTGGTGTTGGAGGAAAACCAGTAATCACAGGAGCTTCTGCAAATTATATCATAAAGGTTGATACTACAAATAATGTCATAATTGACAATGTTGAAGTTAATGGTGGAGGTTCTGGAACAGGCGATAATGCTTTTGATTATGGGGTGTGGGTTAGTAATGCTGATAATGTAGAGATTAAGAATTCTGTTGTGAAAAATATTTGGAAAGTAAGCAGTAATGGTATCCAAGTAGATGACTCTATAAATTCAGATATCCATGATAATACAATTTCTCATTTCCATAAGAGAGGTATTAGGTATGTGAATTCTGATGGTTTGCTTTATGATAATGAAATCTTCGGTGAAAGTGTTAATGGTGTCGATAGAGTTCAAAATTTAGTAAATCTATGGACAGGTTCAGATGTAGAAATTTACAATAATGATTTGCATAATGCATTAACATTGATTGGATCGACTCCTTTATGGGATTCTCCAGCAATTTTTGTGAGCTCTTATTATACAGGTTATGCAGATAGTGGCAGTTCATATGCAAATATATATGGCAATGAGATATATAATGGAGATTCAGGTATTGTTGTAGGTTCAGTCTATGCAACTACAGACAGCTCCTCTGCAGACATAACCAATAATAACATGCATGATTTGAATTGGGCAATTAATTTTGAACAAGAGACTGTCACAGCCACCATACACTACAACCAATTTTCTAATGTGAATAAAGCAATAAGTGCTGAGGGCTTTGATATTTTGGAAAATCCTCCGACTGTTAACGCAGAAAACAATTGGTGGGGAACTGCTGATGGAAGCATAATAACAACTATTGTTTATGAAAATGTTGACTATTCACCTTTCTGCACAGTTTCAGATTGTTCTGCAACATCTAATATTATAGTAGGTACAGGTGGTTTTGCAACAATCCAAGCTGCAGTAAATGCTGCAAGTGATGGTGATACAATTGAAGTTGGTGCTGGGACTTATGCAGAAAGCCTAGCAATAAACAAGGGTGTGACACTGCAGGGAGCAGGCAGAGATTTCGTTACGATTATTGGTACGCACACAATAACCGCTAATAATGTAGTTATTGATGGTTTTACACTAGATGCTAATACTGCTAATTTTGCAGTTATTACCATAGATGATGCAGCTGGCATTATAAGTGGTGGCACAATTTCTGATAATAAAATTTTTAACAGCAACCTTGATGGAATTAGAATAGGAAAGAGTGGAAGTGGTAATGGTGTAAACCAGATCACAATTGAAGACAATGAAATTACAGCAAATACTAGGAAGGGAATTTTGTTCTACAATGGAGGAGACTATGAAGCACAGGCAATATCTGATATTACTATCAGCAGCAATACAATAACATTTAGTGGTAGTTCAGGTATCTCTACTTACGGTCCAGGTCCAAACACCATAACTGGTAACACTGTTACTGATAATACTGGTAATGGTATCAGCATAAAATATGATGATGGTGATGTTATAAGTGGCAATACTGTGACAGGCAATGATGCTATGGGTATCAATATGCACCAGGTAACAAATACTGTTGTAGAAGATAATATTGTGTCAGGTCATATGAGTGAGGATGTAGTTACCACATTCTGGGGTGACCCTATTCCTGTTGGTAAGGGCTCTGGTATTTATGTCCATGAAGCCAGCATAAGCAATACCATACAAGACAACAATATCCACGATAACAAGATTGGTATTTTGGTAAATAAAGAAGTTGCAGGTGATAACCCTTCGGATAATCATATCAACTACAACTATATCCTAAACAATGAGGTTTTTGGTATCCAAAATGTGGTGCCTGTAACAGTCGATGCAGAATATAACTATTTTGGAGCTGTAAATCCGGACTTTGATAATATTGTTTCAGGAGATGTTGATTACAGACCTTGGTATATTGATTCTGGCATGGAGACTTTGAATGAGGAAGTTACTGAGTGTTATCCTGGTGATACTGAAACAGATACTTACGGAACTAATGTTGGTTTATGTGAATACGGAATAAAAACAAGAAACTGTAAACCTGATGGTACGTGGGAGGACACTTGGACAGAAATCCAAGCAGCTATAGACCCAGTATTAGAAAACCAAATAGCAGGAAATTGCGGCGATACTTTTGATAATGATTGTGACGGATATACTGATACCGAGGATACAGACTGTTCTATTACAACAGATTATTACACAAAATCAGAATTAGAATCAGGAACTGAAGGTAGTGATGGAGCATCTTTAATTGGTTATTATGCAGATTGGTTAACTTCAACAGTTAAAGTAGCATTGGATACTTTATACAACTTTATAATGGACTTACAAGATGAAGATGAGGACATCTGGACCGAAATTTATGATGAGGGGGAGGGAATCTGGTCTTCTATTGGGGATAATGAAGATGCAATAGAGGACAATGTAGATGACATTGAAACACTGTGGACTGATTTAGCAACAGAAGCAACCTCCAGGCAGGCAAACGAATCAGGGCAGCAAGTTCAGATTGATTCTCTTGAAACTAGGGCACCCCAAGACACAGAAGGCTTAGACATCTACTTAACACAAGGATGGAATACATTCAAGCTTCCATGGTTTGTTTTAGTAGGAACTAATCAGACAGATGCTCTTGACTTAGGTGGTAATTACTCTGTTGAAAATGTTCTTGCAGATATAGATGGAAGCTACGATTACTTGGCTTATTATGATGGAACAGATTGGAGAGTATATGCGCCTGACGAAATTGAAGATGATTTTACAGAGTTTCCATCAGAAGCAGGAACTGAAGACTACACCTTTTACATCTACATAGACAATGCAGATGGAGCAAGATTAACTATTGATATAGAAGGATAAGGTAAATCTAAATGAAAAAGTTTTTTTTATTTTTAATTTTGTTATTAATGCCTTCACTAGTTCTAGCTGTGCCTGTAACATATAAAGGAACTATTGATTCTGTTGATGATATCGGAACAATAAACGCATTCAGGGTAGTTTCAGCAATTGGAACTACTGAAAAACATATTAACCAGTCAGAACAGCAAGTTCATTTTGTATTAAACCATATGGAAAATCCAGGGGAAACTGTTGAATTTTATTTCGTAACAGCAACCAACACCATCAACATCAGAAGCGATACTCAGCCACTGCCTGGAACTATAAAAGATATGGGGAATATAATAATCCCTGAAACCCCAATAATTCATTCAAAAAATCCTGTTGATGATTCAGTTACTATAACAGAACTTCAAAATCAAATATTTTCAATAGTTGCAAATGACTCAAAAGGGGCAGTTTTAGATTATTTCTGGTATAAAAATAATATTTTAATATCAACGGGCGAGACTTATACTTTTATTGGAGATAATACAAACACCGGTTCAAATGCAGGAACTTATGAAATAAAAGTTAGGGTTTATAATAAAATATCCTATTCAGATTATAAATCATGGGATTTGACTGTTGAAAGGGTTAAAGATAGTGATGGAGATAGTATTCCTGATTCTTATTATGGAGCAGTATGTAACGGAACAAATGTAAATTGTAATGATAATTGTGTTTATGTTTCAAATAACAATCAAGCAGATAATAACTTAGTAAATGATGGAGTTGGCATTGGAGACGCATGTGAAGGAGATATCGATGGAGCTGATGTAAATGATGCTGATGATACTATAATAGGAGATATATATCATGTAACAACTAATATTTAAAATATT
>SDBV01001195.1_pt1 | contig 38902 bp, 51 predicted proteins | sample 2277081 | NCBI WGS metagenome assembly SDBV01 (sample SAMN10402039, study PRJNA504765) | marine sediment metagenome | isolation source: marine sediment core GS10_PC15, 223 cmbsf | place: Arctic Ocean: Southern Knipovich Ridge | collected 2010 | reverse complement strand
GTAAACCAACTAACAAATGATATTGTTAAGAGAATGAAAAACCCCCCAGGGGGCTGTGAAATCGTATTGTAAGGCATGACACAAATTTTCTAAAAAATTCCTCATATTCAGACATTCCAAAAAATATTTTTTATTTTTTTATTTTCTTGCCTGTCTTTTATACCACTTTTGCCCTCTCTCTTTTTGATGGCAAGGTTCGTTTGTTAGTTATATAACAAACATCATTTTCATTCTATGAATATGAAAAACATAAAAGAGCAGGCAATAGAAGAAAACGAGACACTACAAAAATGGGGCAGTTTGACGCTTGATGAACAGTTGGCAGAAATGGCCAAACAGGAGCCGACGAGGGAACAATTTATGGAGAATAATTGGCTAATATCTGGTGGAAAATGAGCTATAACTTAAAAACATTAAACCCTAGGCATTTCAAGATAATTGAGCTCTCACTTCGAGGCTATACGAATAAACAGATAGCAGAGGAGCTTTCCATGACAAGTATGGGTGTCTCCATAGTAACAAACTCTCCCAACTTTCAGAGGGAGCTGGCTATTCAAAAAGTCATCCTCGATGAGAGGAAAATAGATAGCATTGCTAATGAATCACATGCTCCTCCTGTCTCAAACGCGGATGTTGTAGCTACTAAGCTAAGGGAGGCAACACTTAATGCTGTTGAGAAGCTGACACAAAAGATAGATTCAGAGGATGAGACCATCTCCATGAAAGCCTCTCTTGAAGTTCTTGATAGAGGCGGACATCCTAAAAGTACAAAGGTTGAAAATATTGAAACATTAAACGTAAGCTTAAGCGACGAAGCTGCTGATAGATTGGCGAGAGCTTTATTGCTTGACTCTGATGTTGAAAACACCGATGTTGCTAAAGTTGAAGCTAAAGAAAACAAACAGCCTAATCAACCATAAAGAGCAGGCACTGTGCTTTGGGTCTCACAACCTGCGACAGTCAAATTGATTAGGCTGTTTAATTTTAAGAAATATTAGTAATTTTGAGGATGTTATGATAACATGTTCTTTTGAAGAAACAATGGATTTACCTGATGGTGGATTCAGAACGACCAAGTGCATTGACAAAGCAGAGATAATGGAAGTCAATGACCCTTGTTATGGCCTGTGTTACCGATGCGCATACCAAAAACTAAAGAAAATACATGCCAACTTGACATCATTTCAAAACGCGGATTTGACTGGACTACAGACCCAATTAGAGCAATGCATATAATAGATAAACATACTATTGCAATCGATGTTAATACAAATGTATTTGATGTTAATGTAATTAAAGGTAGAAGGAATTACTTGCATCAAAAACTTGGCTATGTCTGCATTGACTGTGGAGTTGGTTGCAAGAAAGGGAGGAAGGGTATGCTGCATATGCATCACATCTTTTATCCTCTTGGGTATGAACAAAATTGGAGTTATAATTGGCAGCATGCTTCAGATGATGTTTTCTATAGTTCTTATTATCCAGAAATAATGGAAGCATGTGTTTTGTTATGCCGCAAATGTCATAAGAAGCGACATGGTATTGGGAAAGCAAATTAGTGAATTTAAGTCCTGAAAAAATAAAACATATACGACAGAAGGGAAAAGACAGCTTATTCTTCTTCGCCTTTGGTATCTTAGGCTTTAAGGATTTGACCAAGCATATTCATCGGCCGATTTGTCATGATTTGCAAGACTTTAAGAATAATACCAGGATAAAGGTAGTATTACCTCGAGACTGGTTTAAGAGTACTGTTGTCTCCATAGCATATTCATTATGGCGGGTTATAAATAATTCTAATGTTAGAGGGTTAATTGTTCAGAATTCTTTTAACAACGCTACTAAAAAGCTACAAGCTATAAAGCAAATTGTGGAGAAGAATGAGCTCTTCCAAGTGTTATATCCTGAAGTTATGCCTGATAGAAGATGTAGGTGGACTAAAGAATGCTTAGAGTTTAAGAGGACTGAAGCTCACCCTGAAGGAACGATAGAAGCTGCAGGAACTGGAACAGCTACAACGTCTCGACATTACGATTTCATAATTGAAGATGATACCGTTGTCCCTGACGTTGACGCTATGGGTGGTGTTATGCAGCAACCAACACAGATGGACATTGAAAAAGCCATTGGCTGGCATAAGGTATGCCATCCTATGCTCCTACATCCTTCCGAATCACAGATTATAGTTGTTGGGACAAGGTGGGCGGAGAGGGATTTACTCTCATGGCTATCAGACAACGCTCCTAACTATTTAACAATAACAAGAGCAGTTAGGGAGAATGATAAAGGAGAGCCTGCAACACCAGAAGATGGCGGAAAAGCTGTTTGGAAAAGGTTTGATGATGCTGTCCTTGATGAATTAGCTGGTGATGCAAGCATAGGCCCATACATGTTTGCATGTCTCTACATGAACAATCCAACTGATGCCATTAACCAGGTATTTAAGAGGGAGTGGATACAGTATTACGTAAAGCCTCCTCAAAACTTAGCAATATGCATGTCTGTTGACCCTGCACAGGCCGATAATGAACAGTCTGCAGACCCTGACTACAGCATTGTAGAGGTTACAGGTGTTGAGCCAAAGACTGGTAATATTTATGTCCTTGACTATGTTAGGGAAAGGTTTAACCCTGGAGAGTTAGTTGAAGCAATCTTTAATATGTACAGGGTTTGGAAGCCATTACTTGTTAAGATTGAGTCGATAGCTTATCAGAGAACACTTAACTGGTACATTAAGAAAAGGATGGAACAGTTAAACATATACTTTGCTATTGATGAGATAAAAAGTCTTAAAGGCTCTAAGGTTGATAGGATAAGAGGTTTGCAGCCTTACTTTAGTGCCGGTAAAATCTTCATAAAAGCAACTATGCCAGAGCTTGAGAGGGAGTTGTTAAGCTTTCCAAAGGCTGCTCACGATGATATTATTGATGCACTATGTATGCAGATAGAGTTTTGGTATCATGAATCTGAAAGTTATAAGAAGGCTTATATTGCAGATAAGGGTCTTGACCCATTTACAGGGGAGGGAATTTTGAGGAGCTTGTTAGGTAGAGCAGAGGAGATGAATCAGTTTCCCTATGATTTAGGACATATGGGGGAAAGGATAGCAGGGCAAGCATTGAGGGAATATCAATATGCAAGTTGAAAAAACAATGATGGAGTTAACTAAACGAGAAAAGCAGCTTATTATTTACGGCTTGTTCATTTTAGAAGGGCAGTGTCTCGGTGGTGACTTACACTATGAGATTGAGGATGAGCTTAAAGAAGATGGTGGTGTTCCAGAGGAAGAAGAAATACGTGATTTAATGGGTAGGGTTGAGAAGGTCATTCCAAAGGAGACTACATAAATGCCTCTTAAACCAGAAGAATGGCTGACTGAAATAGATAATGCTCTCGAATATCGGAAGATGTTTGGGAGGGAAACGTCATGGATAGAGAATGAGCTTAACTACTATAATGACCCTCATGGTAACACAGCTGTCGGCCCTAACCTTGTATGGTCAATGGGTGATAGCTTGCTCAGTTCTTTAGGTGTCCCTGACCCAGAAATAGTTGTTAAGGCTGAAAGGCAGGCAGGTGTTGATAAGGCTCCTGTTGTAGAGGCTATTGATAACTGGCTCATTGAAAAGTTAAAAATGAAAAGAGCTGTTGATGATAGTCTTATCAATGCTTACTTAAATTCTAAAGCCATATTAAAAATTGGTTATGATAGTGAGTATGGTTATGCTCCATATTGGGATATTGGTCAGGGGAATAATTTGTTAGGGATGACACTTACTCAGTTTGATAAGCAAGGTAATAGGATTGAGTATAAAGACACTACACCTGGCATGCCATGGGTTAGTGCTGTTCATCCTCAAGACTTTGTTGTTCCATGGGGGACAGTTTACATTGATGATGCTCCTTGGGCTGCTCATAGAGTTATAAGGCTTAATAGCTATTTTAAGAAGGATGTTAAGTATAAAAATACATCAAGGTTGCAGGCCGATATGTCGATGGAGGATTTTGTTAATACCTATTCTACCGTTGGAGCTAAGAGGAAGAGGTTTAGGAGTGAGAGAGCTATAACAACTCAGCAAAATAAGAAGCCTATCTTTAACATTGCCTGGGAGATTCATGACAGAATGACAGGTAAGATTATGGTTGTTGCTGAGAATCATGATAAGTTTTTGAGGAATGAGAAGGATGTTATGCAGGTCTGTGGTCTGCCTTTCGTGGCGGAAGGGTTTGTAAGTCATCCTCGACATTTCTGGTCAACACCTTTAGCTTACTACCTTGGTCAGATACAGAGTGAACAACATGATATATCAATTCAAGCTGCAAAACAGAGAAGGCTTAATGTCTTACGTTTCCTTGCTAACAAAAATGTCTTTGATAAAGATGAATTAAACAAATGGGTTAATGGGGATGTTGGAGCTGTTGGTCTGGTCGATGGGCATATAGGTGATGACCTTAACAAAGCTATTAAAGCTTTTCCAACTCAGCCTGACCTAACATCAATGTTAGAGTCTGATAATAATAGAAGAAATGCAAGAGAAGCTATTGGAATGGGTAGGAATCAGATGGGTGATGAGATGCAATCATCCAGAAGGACCAAAGCTGAGGTTGATACTGTACAACAAGGTTCAATGACCAGGACAAGTAAGAGAGCTACTGTTGTTAAAAACCTATACATTGATACAATAAAGAAGGTTAATAAGGTAGTCTTTAGCTTTTGGAACTCTCCGAGAAGTATACAGGTAGGTGAGAATTGGAAGAGGTTTACTGGGGAGGAAATCTCTGGTGAGTATCTTTTAAGCCTATCGTTGTCCTCTAAGAGGAATGTTAGCAGAGCTCAGAGGAAGGTTGAAGCACTAATGTTAATGGCACAGTTCGCCCAGATGGGTTTAGCTTCAGAGCAGTTAATGCAATATACCATCGATGCTGCTAACGACCCGTCATTTGAGAGGATACTGACTCCATTCTTGGGTAAAGGTGGCAGTAGTGGAGGTGGACAGTCACAGCCTCAACCAGCACAGCAAGGAGCAAGGTAATGCCTATCTATGATTTTTGCTGTCCAAGCTGTAACAAGAAACAGAAAGACATCTTTGTAAAGAGCTGGGAAGAAAAAGTTAAATGTAAGCAATGTAATGTTGTGATGAAAAAGCTTATATGTACAGGTGTAGCTGCACATGTGTTTCCTTCTGAAGGAGTTTTCTTAAAACATGTATCAGCTAAAGGTCATCGCTTTCATAGCACTGGAGAGATGAGAGCTTATGAAAAGGAGCATAAAATTAATTTGGGATATTTAGGACACGCATGAGATAAAGGAACATAATGAAAAGACAGGTTGTTGTTACTATGTCCGAGTCTGGAGCTATTGAGTCAGTTGAATTTGTAGGAGGGCATCTGACCAAGAGGGAACTTAATAGAGTTCTGATAGCTATAAAACAGGGTCGGAATCATAGAATTAGAGAGTACAGACGAGAACAAATTAAGAAAGAATTGGAGCAAGAAAAAGATGGCGAAAGAAATAGTGATAAAGAAACAGGAACCCTCGGAGGGCGAGAAGGCGCTGCAGGCTCAGATAGTGGAGTTACAGGCAACAGCAAAGGAAAGTCAGACAGAACTGGAAGCAATGAAGCTGGCGATCGAGAACAAAGCAAAGCTGGAGAATGAACAAAAGCTGGAAAGTGAAGTTGACATTAAGAAACTCTTTGCTAAAGAGAAAACTGAGCCTAAGAGAGAATCTGGCATTGATGATTTAACACCGAGCCAACTTCTTGATGTTGTTGCTGATGGTTTTGAGAAGGTTATGGAGGCTAATGCCGAGCAAGCAAAGCTTAGCATTGAGGCAGCCACTAAAGCTTCTGACGACAAACTTACTGGCATAACATCTGTTTTACAGGGAGTTGTTGCTAAGATGAGTATTGATGATACAAAAAGTAAGCATACAGATTTTGAGGATATGAGACCTGGGATGATAGAGGTTAATAAGAAATATCCTGGGATGGATGCTGAGGATATGTATTTGTTGGCTAAGAGTAAGGTTGCTGGTACTCAGGCTCCGAGGAAGCATGTACAAAGTGAAAGACCTGGTAGCCATATGACTGGAGCCGAAGGTCATGATGGTACTATTGCTTTGAGAGATGATACTAACATGCTGCCTCAAGGTAGAGCTCGTAGTAAAGAGCAACAGGATAGTGGTAGAAAACAAGGGATTGTACAGTTTAGAGATTTTGTAAAAACTGCAGCTGAAAAGGTTGTAGATGCAAATCCTGCATATAGTGAATAGTTAAGAAAGGTAAAAAATAATGGCGACATTACCAACATTGAGCGAAACCATTGACGATGATTTCATGAATACGTGGTACGAGATTCGACCTGACATGATAGATAATGTCCTCGAATCTAATGTATTCTGGCTGGCTCTTAGGGAGTATGGTTGTTTGAAATCACAAGCTGGTGGAAGGTTCATTACAAGGTCGATTGGTTATGGTGAAAAGGCTACACAGCGTTTTGTTAAGGGTAGCGTTCTTTCTCAGAGCGTTGTACCTTCAGATACGATGGGTGTCTGGCAGTGGAGATATTTCCTAACTGATGTTAATAGGACATATATCGATGATAGGATAAATTCAGGTCCTCTTCAGATTAAGTCATACATAGCACGAAGGTTAGAAGTTGCAAGAGCAGCTTTGGTCACGGATATTGAGAAATATGCGATGCAGTGGGGTGCTGCTTATGATGCTCCTGTACAGATGAATGGTCTGTGGGATATTAACCCTGCCACCGCTACTCAGACAGCTGCTGCTAATGCATATAGCGACACTGAGAATAATAGTCCTATTCAGGTATCTGGAACACAGAATGGCGCTATTAACAGGTCAAACACATGGTGGAGAAACTGGGTCATGGCAGCGGCATCACAGGTTGATTCTACTAAGATTGCTGGATTAGTAACTAACCCGTACAGCTTAAACTTAGTTCCTGATATGGATCACATGTTTAACTGTATATCTGCTAATCAAGAGTCTCCTAACTTCATAATGACAGAGCAAAACATCTATGAAGCTTACTGTGATGAGGTTAGGGACAAGTATCAGATTGTTAGGAATGGCTTTAGTGAATTGGCTCAGGATTTAGGCTTTGAGACAGTAACATATCGTGGAGCTACCATGACGTATAACAAGTGGCTTGCTGGTACTTACTGTACGCATATGCTTAACATGAACCATATTGAGGTCATCTATCATCCTAACGCTTGGTTTGATATGGATAATTGGCGTGAGTCAACTAACCAGCTTGAGCGAGTTGCTTACATCGTTTGTATGACGACTGGTTTGTTAACAGCTCAGCCGAGACGACATGGTGTAATAGAATATACCAGCTAACATCATTTTCACAATCTGAAGATGATAGAAATTGGAGATGAATAAGAATGATTAAATTACTTTGGGAAACAGCGCTTACGGATGTTGCAGCTACTGATATTGAGGGTGTTGGCAGATTGCGATATGGTAATGGAGGCCAGATTTATCGATGGGTAAAGAATCGCAGTACAACTACTGCAATCGTAGCTAAACAGGTTGTCTGTTACAATGAGGGTAATGTTGGGGCATCTGCACTATATGAGTCAGTGAATGAGCCTGAGACTGAGAACTTGATGTTAAATGCTGGTATGGCCGTTACAGCAATAGTTGCATCGGCATCTGATGCTCTTTGCTTTGGATGGATATGTGTTCAGGGATACTTTCAGGACGCTTTGGTTGGTGGTGCTACAGCTGTTGCGATTGGAGATTCGCTTAAAGGAGCCAATGATTCTAACAATTTGGCTTTAAGTGTAGCTACTGGTTCTGCTCCTGCATACTCCAGCCATTTCATTTCTCTTGAAACGGCAGATAGTTCATCCCTTGCTCAGGCAACGGATGTGTATGTTAAGTGTCTGTAAAAATTAATTTTGGAGATGAATAAGAATGATTAAAGTATTATTTGAAACGCAACTTACAGATGTTGCTAAAACGGATATTGAAGGCGTTGGTACGCTAAGATATGGTGATGGAGGTAGAGTCTGGAGATGGGTAAAGAATCGTAGCGCTACTACAGCTATTGCAGCTAAGGAGCCTGTGTGTTATGATGACGCTAAGGTTGGTACAAAAGCTGTACTACAATCTGTTGAAGTGCCTACTTCTGGGAATGTAATGCTGCAAGCAGGTTTAGCAGTAACAGCGATTGTCGCCTCAGCAAGTGATGCCCTCTGTTTTGGATGGGTTTGTGTGCAAGGGTATTTCCAGGATGCTGTTCTTCAGCCTACAGCTACCATAGTTGGAGTTGGAGACGAGCTTAATGTTACAGCAGCTAAGGGATTTTTAGACTTTCTGACGACAGATGGCACTTCCCCTGCATACTCTCTCCACTTCATTGCTCTTGAAACCGTAACAACTACGAGCACTGTTACGGAATATGCTAAAGATGTTTGTGTTAAATGTCTGTAATAAATAATTTGATGAAAGGAACGAAAACAGGATGAGTGCAAAAGGTGATTATAGGGTAGGTGTTGCTATACATTCGTATGGCCATATCAATCCAACAATTTATGCCAACCATATTGGGATTTTTGCTGCATGGGCTAAAACGTGCAATGTTAAGCTTCTTCATGTTGATGGCGTAAAAACTGCAGGGGCAAGGAACATGCTGGTGAAGAAAGCTATTGAGGAGGATTGTACTCATATCCTTTTCATTGACGCTGACCATATGGTCAATGTTGACATGTTGCCTTGCCTACTTGGTAATATGGAAAAGGCTGATGTTGTTAGTGGCTTAGTTGTAAAGAAAGATGGTGAAGGGCAACAGGTAGGCTTTTTGGAAAGACATGACGGAAAGTTTTTCCAGATAGCTCTACCTTCCGATGGTTTATCATATGAGGTTTGCAGATGTGCTTTTGGATGTACGTTGATTAACTTGGATGTATTTAAGGATATTGAGAAGCCATACTTTAAGGACCTTATACGTAGGGATTCTGAAGGAAAGCTACAGCAACATCGGAGCGATATGGAGTTTTGTAAGGAAGTTATTAAGAATGGCGGAAAGATAAGGATTGATACGAGAGTCAAAATAGGACATTTAGGTGACCCTAAGATTTATTATCCTGAAGATATACAGTATCAATTACATACATACAAAATTGCAGCAGATGTTGCCAAGACTTTAGCTTTGGAAGGAGATAGTTTGTCATGCGTTGATTTTGGTTGTGGTTTTGGTAGAAAGCTTGTTGACCTTATTGAGCCTGTATGCCCTAAGGTTGTAGGTCTTGATGTACAAATGCGTGTTGACAGCTGTATTCATAGGTATCCAGAGTCTCAGATTGAATGGAAAGTTGCAGACTTTAATGAGCCTATTAAGTCTTTAGGTACTTTTGATATAGCTATCTGTGCTGACGTTCTTGAGCATCTCAGAGAACCTAAAAAGCTCATTGCTGATATATTAAAACATCTAAAACCTGATGGGTATGTAATAATTTCTACTCCTGATGTTGATACTATCTCAAAGGATGTTAAGAATGTTAGTGTTAATAGTCAGCATCAACAATTCTGGAATGAGAAGGAATTTGTTGCTTTGTTGAAGGATAGTGGTTTAGAAGTTGGTGCAGTGAAAAGAGTAGAGGAAATTACAAACTACATATCAATGGTAGCTGTTTGTAGGAAGCTTGGTAATGACAGTAAGAGTAGCAATTAGCTTTGATGATGGTTTCAGTGAGCAATTTAAGTGGGCAAATGAGCTTTATCATCGTGGCATTGTTGGAACATTCTATATCAATCCAGCAGTAATTGGACATAGATATTTTTTGAATGTTTGTCAGCTGAAGGAGATGCATGATGATATGCATCATACCATTGCTAACCATCTATGGGCTCATGAGGCTCCTCTATATGGAATAATGTTGCATGACGCTATTGACAGTTTGAATCGGACAGCAGCTTGGTTAAGAGAAAAAGGCTTTGCTGATGGTTGTGATTTACTTGCTCTTCCATATGGAAGTGTAGGAGGAGAATGGTTGACAACAGAGATAACTACTCTTTTGGAGCATTGTAAGCAGGTTCGAGATGTTGCACGGGGCGGGTTGAATGACTTTGATGGTTGTAGGTATATTGGCGCTTGTGAAAATTCTAAGTTTTCCTATGTTGATAATATGCTCATTTTACATTACTTTCATGGGCATTGTAATACATCAGATGATGAGTTTGTTTCATTCCTTGATAGTTTATCTATGTATGATGTAGAGATGACATCGATGAGAGAAATTGCAGATGGACATTTATGATAAACATGCTTCAACTTGGGATGCTGTGCATAGGATAGATGAGCCAACATGGCAACTTTTACAGCACTGCGTTGACAAGTACAAGGTACAAACATGTGTTGAGTTTGGATGTGGGCTTTCAACATTGCTTTTAGATTTGATTGGTGTTCAGGTAACAGCTTTTGAGGATGTTCCAAAGTACATTCATCCTAAACTTGAACATTTGAATCAATCATCTGTTGTCTTGTATGATGATATTTTTAAGCTCAAGCTTGGTTCACATTATGACATGGCTTTTATTGATGGGCCTGGTAGTGGTATAACAAGAAAACCTGTATACCAACTTGTGTCAGATACAGACGTTTTGTTTGTAGTTTGTCACGATGTGTGGAGGCAACATGAACAAGCATGTGCCTTGAGGTACTTTTGTGGTAGTAAAATCATTGGGTCAGTCATGAGTAAAAAAATTGGTTTATATTCAATAGCATTAAAAATTAGGAGATAAAAAAGATGGCGACACCAACTGTGCCAAAAAATCAGGATAGAGTTTGGCGGAAAATTATGTCTATCCTACAATCTACCAGCAAAGCAGCAGATGATGCTGTCGGGAGTGCTGGTGTAGGAAGAATGAAGAGGAAGTGTTGGGTTCATACCGCCACCCCTACTACTGCAGCTACAGGTCAGTTAGCTGGAGACCTTGTCCTTGATACAGCCAATGACCATGTGTATAGGTACATTAGTAGCAACACATTTATTATAGCTACTACAGAAACATAAGAGGAGGAATAAATGGCTTTTAAGGATACAAGAAAGAAACAGAACTCAAGGATTACTGATGAAGAGGGTCAGTATCCATGGATGCAGCTCCACTCAAAAATTACTACTGATGATACATCTGTTCTTGCAGTTACGACTCAGGACTGGGGGAATAAAGATGTAGGTGAGGATTCTGTTAGAGTACAACCAGGGTGTAAAGGTATAGAGGTAACTTTTGCAGGGATTGCTACTAACCAAACAGTGGCGTTCAAATGGAAGCTTTATGGTTATAGATGGAGAGGCCCTGCTCAACTAATTGCATGGGGAACAGGTAATTTAGGGGATGTTGCTGTTGTTACGCATCCTGTTACTGGTAATACTGTTACAGCTTATTATGCAGATTACTTGGATATCACAGGCTCTAATTGGAAAAAGCTCGTTTCTGTATATGATGTTGGTGCAACCTCTGGTGAAATTGCAACTATCGTATTTGATGGGATGGGCATTTCTTATTTAAGATGTGAACTTACAGATTGTAATGCCGGTACTGCAAATGAAACAGATGAGTTAGAGGCATTTTATTCTGGAGGTGGGAGCTAATGCTTGGAAATAGATGGAGTAATGATTCACAGAAACTTGGAAGCTTTAGTGGTGATGGTGGTGCAGCACAAGATGATAGTGTTAAAGCTTCGTTAGACTTAGCTCATACGGATTTAGACACCATTATAGCTGATACTTCTGTCATTGATGTTACCGCTTTGAGAGTTGTTACTAAAATTATTACTAATTGGACTGCAGCAGCTCAGGATTTGTTTGTTATTTCTGGAGGTCCAATCCGTGTTATTTCTATCATCGGTACAGTTATAGTGCAACTTAGAGCTATAACTATGAACTTGAGTATTGTAGCTGCTATAACTACACCATCGGGCAATACTGACATTGCATCATTGTTAGATTGTAATGCTGATGATATTGGTACATTATATACTCTTAATGCTACATTTGGTGGTGCCTTAGTTGAGACTACTGTAGGCATTGCAGCCAACTTAGCCGGTGATTTTGTCATGCCTATGGGGACTATAAATATGACTTCTGGAGCTATAGAAAATGCAGGAGGCACTGTTAAATGGGATATGTTATATCAGAAACTTCGTACTTCTTCATCTGTAGCTCCCGCTTCATAATAGGAGGAATAGATGGCTGCAAGAGACAGAGACACGATTGAAGCTCTGGTTGAGCTGAATACTGGTAGGTCGGATAAGGATACTTTAATGCATTCTTTGTGTGATACAGCTCTAAAGTTAGCTGCTATGAGACATCCTTGGAAAGATGCTACATCAATACCTGATGATTTTGCTATAACAGAAGATGCAACATCTATTGATATTTCAGCAACTACTAACATCATTCATATAATCACAGCAAGGATTGTGGAAGCTGATGGAGCTAAAAATACTAAGTTTTGGCTGAAGAATAGACAATGGTGGGATTCTCATGTTATTAACCCTGAAGATAATCCTAAAGGATGGCCTGTTAATGGGATGAGGGTTGGGACAAGTATCATTCTTGATAGACCAGCTCTTTCTGGTTTAGAGCTGAGGTTAAGGGTAACAACAGTGCCAACTTTCGCAGCTGGTTCAACTGTATGTCCCATTGCTCTGCTTGACGTTTTTGTTGAGCAGTATGTTACGGCATTTGTCTTTCAGTCGATAGAGAATAATACAGCTTATTACTTCTGGAAGAGGGAAGCTTTAGGACCGGAATGGAGTACAGGAAAAGTAGGTGGTAGTTTGTTAGCCGCTATTGATGCTGATACATATGAACCAGCAGAGGAAGTTGTTATGGGTAGGGAAATAACACATGGTCGAGGGATAAGTGTCATGAACTTACTAACTGGACATGAGAGATATGGAGAGGTGGATGTATATAGATGAGCAATGAATGGAATTTGAATACACCAACTAATGATGAGCTAATACCAGACTTACCTGGTGAGCATAGGGAGAGGAAAACCAATGTTGCTACTGTTCTTGAGAAAGAGCATGCAACTCTTGGTGACGGCAACTCTGGAGGTGAACATTCGCCAGGCTCGGCTGTTGCTTGGTACTTAGCTACTGGTTCTATACCTGCCCTTGATGTTGAAGGTAATGCTCTTGCCTCTACTGATAATGGCAGGATGTGGTTAGATAGTACAACTAAGATATTTTATGCTCTTGATGATTACAGTGACCCGACAGTAGCTGGCGGTTGGGTAGCAATGGGACATCTGCTTGGTGACATTGCTATCAATACTGATAAGTTTACAGTTGCGAGAGCTACTGGTAATACCGTTGTGGGTGGGACATTGGATGTTACAGGCAATATAGACCCTACAAGCTATGAGACAACTAATGGTGGATTCCTCGATGAAGATGCAATGGGTTCGGATTCAGCGACCAATGTGGCTTCTCAGCAAAGTATAAAGGCTTACATTGATAATAACGCAACTGATTCTCAGTCGATAATAAAAGGATGGGTTAACTTTGCAGGAGCAGATGGTTCGGTGAATGACAGTTTTAATGTTACAGGTGCTGTTACAAGAAATAGCAAAGGCAATTATACTATTACTTGGGATACGAATTTTGCCAATAATGATTATGTTGTTTCTGTTACAGTGCCAGAGACAGCAGGTGCAATAACGGTAGGTAATGTAACAAGTTTATCTGTAGGCTCTTGTAATATAAAGACCAGGAATTTTAGTGCTGTACAAGACCCAACATTTGTTTTGGTTATGGCTGTTGGAGACCAATCGTAGGATTAAGAAATGCCAGAAGCTGAAATTAGACCACTATACGCCCCTGTCTGGGGAATCAATAACAGGGATGAGAGTATTCATCTTGACCCTAAGCAGACTCCTTATATGAAGAACATGATAGTTGAGCAGACAAGGGTTAGGAAGAATTTAGGGTATAGTAGAGTTGGTACTGGCAGTGCCATGACAGGGACAGGGATGGAGCTGCTGAGATATGTTGATTCGAGAGGTCTTGCTCATCATATAGCTATAACAATATCTAATGCTTATCTATATGATGCAACCAATGATACATGGGACGAGATAACTCCTAACGCTGATGACTTCTCTGGTGATGCTGATGACAGGTTTAGCTTTGGTGTTGTTACAGATACATCAGCATTTGGTAATAACGGTGGCGATGCTTTGATGATTTCTAATGGTGTGGATAAACCTGCTTATTATGAAGGTCAAGCATCTGATAAGTTTCAATACATGACTAACGAACCTGCAAGCTTTGCTTATACTCAGGAGCTTATTGAGTTCTGGAATCATCTATTCTACATAAATCCTAATGATGGTAACGACCATGCGAGGGGCATATCAGTTGCTGATGTTGGAGATACCTCGAAGTGGAATGGAGCTGATACATCTTTTGACGTTACATTAACAAATGTTGTTGGTACATTGCTGAGAGGTATAAAGCTTAATTTTGATTTAATCCTTTACGCTGATGAAAGCATTACAGTTTGTAGGAGAGTTGGGACAGATGTATTATTCCTAATGCCTACTGTTCTATATGAGCTTGGCATTGTTAGTAAAAGAGCCGTGCATGCTTTTCCAGAATACCATGTAATAATTGGAAGCGATGAGAAGTTTCACAAGTATGCAGGGACAACACAAGCGCCAATTATATGTGATGAGATAGCTAAAGCTTTCTTTGAAGAGCTTGATTTTTCAAAGAAGGATAAGATTGTTATTGGGCATGATATGGGGAAGCATAAGCTATACTTCTTCTTCCCTGATTCATCAGATACATACGCTACCCATTACTATGCTTGGAATTATGATACAGCTCCTCAAACTATGGAGTATGGGCAATTAGCTCATAGTGTTAGAGGCTTTGCAATGCTTAGTGGAGGAGAAGCTTGGGCATGTAGTAGTGCCAAGTTTGTTGGCGTTAAATGCAGTGATGTGTCTATAAAATGCAGTGATTCATATAGTCAGATTGGTAAGCAGCAGGCAATGTTCTTGAGTGATGATGGTTATGTCTTTGCTCTTGATGAAGTCTTTGGCTCACATAATGGGACTGATATTGAGTGTGCTGTTGATACTCCAGATTTGACATGGATTAAAGGTAGTGAGTTTAAGTATGGTAGGTTTTTGGGATATAGCTTTGATGCAAAGTCTATATTTGCAGGAGCCACATGCACTGTTCAATATTCAACAGATGGAGGTGTAACTTTTACAGATTTTGAAGATTCACCAGTTACATTAACAACAGCATGGGCGAATTATTCGTTACCGTGTGATATTGTAGCAAGGAAAGTTAGATTCAGAAATTATCAAAATAGTAGTAAGGACTTACAAATTAGGAACAGGGCTTACAAAATAAAGGAAGGAACAGAAAGGTAATGTTAAGCATTGACTATATTGCAGGCTTTGTAGATGGGGAAGGATGCATTACTCTTGCTGCTCCATCTACAAAGACTGATTGTTATATCCCTAAAATTCTAATTACTAATACCAATTTTGAGATATTAAGAGCATTAGCTTATACTCTGGAATTGTGGAACATTGAGTTCAAACTTAGTGCTACTGCACACAAGAACAGGAAACGGAAGATATGCTATATTTTAGTTATCCAAAAACAAGAATCTGTGTACAGCTTTTGTAATGAATTGCGTACTCGACTAAAAGTAAAACAGCGTCAAGCAGAAATCCTTGTTGAGTATATTACTCTTAGACACATTGAAGGGAAATATGGTAAGTGTCATTTATTGAGAAGGAATGAGCTGTTCGCTGAAATGAAGATGCTAAACAAGAAAGGAATTAAATAATGAACAAAAGAAAAGGTGTTGCAGTTAGAGGTTTTACAAGGCTGCAGATTACTGATAAGGACACGGGTAAAATTGTTGGTGATACAGGGTATATGGAAAATATGATTACCAACTACGGATTTGCTAATTGTATTGTAGCATCACCTATCAAAGCTACTGGAAGTATACAGGTTTTGAGCATGATGTTAGGTAGTGGTAGTACAGCTATTGCGTCAAATGCTACAAACTTAAATGCATCGCTGTCGAAGTGGGTTTCATCTGTGGCAATATCCTCCGTTGTTGCTTCCTTAACAGCAAGGGTTAGCCAAAGCTTTGATGGTACTGATGCTGTAACTCTTAAGGAAGTTGGTTTGTTTTCAGTTAGCAATGGCTCCTTAATTTGTGGAAATACATTCAACTCATCTGCATTGGCAACTACACAGGATGTTAATGTAACTTATGAATTAAGATATTCAAGGGTGTAACATGACAAAAAGCAGTAGGTATCAGGAATTGTTTAAGAGGAAAGCAGGGGTAAAGTTAGATGTAGGGTGTGGGATAAATAAACAAAAAGGTTTTATTGGTATGGATATGTTCAAGCATAAAGGTGTTGATATTGTCCATGACATACAGAAATTCCCATGGCCAGTTCCAAAAGATTCGTGTTTTCAGGTATTATTATCCCATGTCTGGGAACACGTTGAGCCTAAGTATCGCTTCCAGTTAATGGATGAGCTTTGGAGGATTTGCAGACATGACGGGCAGTTGCTTATCAGTTGTCCTCATGCAGGGAGTATGTTTGAGGCTGCTCATCCTGCCCACTACATGTGTCCTAATGAAGTAACATTTACTTTCTTTGACCCGGATTATCACATGTGGCATGCGTGTAGTTATAAGAAGCCTTTGCCATGGAAGATAACTGCTCTCAGGCCAAATCTTGCAGGTAACATTGAGGTAATCTTAGAGCCGAGGAAAACTAAAAAGGGGAAACCATTAATGCAGACAACAGCAAAAGTTAAGGATTATGTTAAAGTTCAGATAAGGGATAAAGATGAAAAAAAGGCAGAAGCAGAGCAAGCAGAAAGACTTTCCAATCATTATGAAAAGCGGAAAAGCAGGAAACCCCAGACTGAGAATCCTTGTAGTAACTCCATCCCTTGGTATTGTGAGGATGGAATGGGTGCAAGGTAGGCATGGGCAGGTTATACCATGCAACTGGTCAGCCACATCTGCAACTTTGGGTGTAGGGCATATGGTTCCTATGCATTACTTGGTAGCTGATGCCCAGAATTTAGGATGTCAAGGGTTGCTTGAGAGGAATTTTGAATGGTTGCTGTTCTGGGAAGATGATGTTATCCCTCCTCTTGACGCATATCTTCAGTTGAATGAGTATATGAGGAAGGCTACAATACCTGTTGTAAGTGGCTTATACTTCTTGAAAGGCTTTTATTCAGAACCATTACTTTATAGAGGGTTAGGTAGTTCATGCTATACAGACTTTAAGATAGGTGATAAAGTCTGGGCTGATGGTGTTCCAACAGGTTTCCTGTTAATCCATTCCTCTATTATAAAGCTTATGTGGGATGAGAGTGAGGAGTATAAGACATTAGGTGGAGCTGTTACAAGGAAGATATTTGAGACTCCTGCTATTATAGAACATGACAAAGAGACTAATACATATGTAGGAGCGACAGGGACGAGTGACATAACATGGTGTCATAGGATTATTGATGAGAAAGTTTTGCAAAGGTCAGGATGGGCAAAAATTGGTAGGAAGAAATATCCTTTCCTCTGTGATACAAACCTCTTCTGTAAACATATTGATTTAATGACGGGTAAAATTTATCCGTATTAGGAGGAAGAAATGGCAATAACATATCCATCTGATTGTACTACACCAGAAGCCCATCTGGGATACATACAACGGCTAAAAGAGTTGATTAAGCGTCTCCACAACGGCTTTAACAAGTGGAAAGATGATGGATTGACTCAAACTCAATACGATAAATTTCCAGCCAAGGTAAAGCAACGCTATCCTTATGTTTTCAAAATATCGAAAGCTGATTGGGACGATTTCAATCAAAACATTCTTGACCCACTTAATGATAAGTGGGTTGCTAAATTGACTGCGGCAAGAGACGAATGTAATAACTCAATAAAATGGCCGATTGACTTAGGCGAGATTTAATGGCTAATGTAGATTTCACAAATCCAGCTTGGGACGAGGTAGATGCAAGTGGCAAAGTAACTGTTGCTGCTGCTAAAGTTTCTTGGGTAGGTTTATTATCGAGAGATGAGGTGTCTCACGTTTCAGATTCCGCCGCCCATCAGGGAGTAAGCCTTGCTGGAGATTTCACTCATAAATTTGAATGTCAACTTGATAATGTAGATGGTAACTCATTTGTTACTTTTTGGGGAGCGTTTGAGAACGTAGGAAGTCTCCTTGAAAGGATAACTGCTGATGATGACATTTTGAATTTCTTCCATTATCAAGATGATATGTATGTGCGTGTGCATGAGGCTGGTGAGATTATAAATTCTGATAGTGCGTTAGCTCTAACTGAAGGCACAACATATTTTGTAACTATAGCTTATAACGCAACCACGAAAACACTAACGGCGGATATTCATACCGGAGCACATCATCCAGGGGGTAGCCACATTGATTTATTATCTGCTGCTGGTTCTGCTGGCGTGACAGTAGCTCATATTATGGCACTTGCATCCTATGATACAAGTGGCGGGGGTGGGGGTGTATCTTCTGATGGTTTCATTCAGAACCTTGATTTGGGGGAGGCAGTAGTACCACTTACAGTTAATGTCAATGACGGTATTGGAGTAGCAGATGTTGGTACTTTAGCCTTAACATTATTCTTAGCTTTAGTCTTTTCTCTTGTTGGTGTTATTGGTAATGTCGATGTTGATATACCAGCTCTTGAGATAAATGTAGCTGATACTGTTGGTGTTGCTGAGGATATTACACCTCAGATAACACCTTATGAAGTAGAGTTAGATGATGGCATAGGCTTAGATGATAGCGGTCTTACAGGCTGGAAGGGTATAACAAGCTCTGATATAGATAGCCTTTGCGGGGAAGAAGCAGGTGGAACATTAGCAGATGCTCTTGATGGTACAGATGTCTGGGATCATAATACTAATGAAGTTCACTGGTTCATTCTTGACTTAGGTCAAAGTTATAATGTAACAAAAGTAAGAGCTCGTTCTCAGACTGGTGATGACCCACTTGATGTAGATATATATGTATCTGACATTAATGGTACTTGGGGAACTACAGTTGCTTCAGGGATAAATGACTGGGTAAACACGTCAGCATGGGTTGAGACTAATGTAACGAACAAAAGTGGCCGTTATGTTTATATTGTTATAAATGATACTGAAGATAGTAGTAGGAGGCTTGATTTTGGTAGAGGTATAACGACTCCTACCATCTTCGATGTTTATGTCGAGAACGCTGCAGTAACGGTAGTTGTAGATTATGTGCCTAATGTTAGTGACAGTATTGGTGTTGAAGATGTTGCTACATTGTCTGTTATCAGTAACATACCCACTGATGATGATGCAAGCGTTGAAGATGTATCAACCATTGTTGCCGATTATGGTGTTCAGTCGTCTGATACTCCAGGGGTAGCAGAAGATGTATCTGTTGAGATACTTGTTTTAGAAGTAAATGTAAATGATGCCATTGGTATTACAGAAGGTACAGATGTAGAGATACTAATTCTTGAAATCTATGCTTATGATGACATTGGCTTAACAGACTGGCGACTGCATAAGATACCAGGAGCTGAACTGATAGGAACAGTTGACCTCTTCCGCTACCCGCGTTTGCCAGATGATGCCAGTGATGAAATGAAAGTATTTTTGCTTGATTTGGAGAGTTGCTTAAGAACTGTCCTAACTGGTGATAGTTATGTAGGTGGTGTTGTTAATGCTGATGCAGCTAAGCTTGGTGATGTAGCTAACTATACAGGTTTTGATAAGAACGGCATATTATTATTCGCTGGTAGAGCAGGGTTGTTGCATGGCTGTTGTTATGGTGACCATATAGGTTGGTCGCAGGCCAGTGCAGGTCAAACTACTTGGTATCCCATATCAGATGCAAGTGTAGTATCTGGTTATTCAAAGGGAATAACGCATAGTGATGGTCAGCTAACTGTTACATATGCTGGTAGATATATGGTATTTTACAATCTCACATACGAAGCAAATGCTGCTAATAAGCATATAGATTCTGGTATAGAGATTTCTGACAGCGGTACTCCTAACCTCTTTGGTCGTGACCATGCTGAGACAAAGTTTGCTAATCAAGAGGAACATTTAGGTGGTAGTGCTGTGGTTAATGTAGTTGCTGGTGGTACAATAAACATTATGATTAGTACCCTTGATACAGGGACACCAAACTTAGCAGTGCAAAATATCAATATACAGGCTTTTCAGATAGGAGGGTTAGGGTGATATGAAAGATACAGTATTTACAAAGGTTGTTGGTATCTTAATAACAGCATTACTTACATTGATAATATACACTGTTCAAGATACCAAAGCAGCAGTTATTAAGATGCAGGAAGATGTAACAGTTCTTAAGGTGGCAGTAGGAAAGTTGGAGGTAGGACTGAACGAGAAATGAGCATACTAACTACAATAGTACAGTTTACAAGAGACATACCTCCTTGGGCTATGGTTGAGCCTGACCAAGCTGGTGTTTGGATAAGAGGTGGTAAACTCAAGCAAAGAGTTAATCCTGGCTTTTATCTGAAGTGGCCTATCTATGATAAAATTAGAGTTGTTGAGGTAGTTGAGCAAATCATTAGGACACCGAGTCGGAGCTTCCAAACGCGGGATGGTGTTACATTGACATTAAGATTTGCCATCATCTATGAGGTTGAAGATGTCATAGCTGCAATTTTATCTGTGCAAGACTATGATGATGTAATACCTGAAATGGCGATGGATGCTGCAGCAGCTTACATTAGCAATAGTAATTTAAGTGATTGTAATTATAATAAGCTGTCATCTGAAATAACTGATGCATTACAAACAGATGCAGAGAGATGGGGTTTAGACATTCAACCTATCTGGATTGTTGAGCTTTGTAAGAGTAGAGTTTTTAGGATAATTTCTGATGATGGTAAGATGGTTAGAGTATGATATTCATAATATGAATATGAGGAGGTAAAGAGATGGGAATGTTTGATTTTCTGTTTGAAGGAGAGACTAATGCAATGGCACTGCCTTCAACATCAGCAACACAACAACAGTTAGAAAGCGCTATTTCACGGTTTCTGACAGGTTCTGTTGGGAAGGGAGCTGAGGCATATCCTGGTCAACTGCCAGGAACAGCTGCAGTACCAGAGCTTTTTACCCAGGCTTATGGACAGTATGCTTCGCAGTTTGGTAATGTTGAGACACAAAAAGCTATCAGTGATTTGATATCAGGTAAGCCTGCTTATCAATTTGACCCAGGTGCTACAGCAAAAGCTTGGGAGGAGACATATAGCACACCTATCATGGCAGCGTGGCAAAGTGCTGTAGCTCCTATCCTTGAGGAGCAATATAATGTGCCAGGTGGGTTTTATAGTACAAGGAAAGGGTTAGGTATTGGCAGAGCTGCAAGTGAGTTTTATGGAGGTCAAGTAGCTCCGACATTGTTCAGCGCGTTACAAGCTGGAGAGCAAAGAGGCTTTCAGAGTTTAGAAGCAGCTGCTGGTAGACAACCAGGAGCAATAGGTTTACCTGGACAGCAGTTTGCAGAGGCAGCACAGGTAGCTATGTCAAAGATGGGACTTGATGAGAAGCAGTTATCAGCATTATTCAATGAATTTTTAAGAACAAGAGCAGAACCAGGATGGGCTACTGGTGCCGGTGCTCAACTTTCAACAGCAAGTACTGTGGATTGGGCTGTTACACAGGAACCATCGATAGCGAGCCAACTTGCTCCTCTGGTAGGAATGGCTGCAGGTGGTTATTTTGGTGGTGGTGGAACTTTAGCCGGAATGGGTAGTAGTCTTTGGGGATAATAGGAGAAAAGAAAAATGGCAATAACAAATATTCCATCTAAAGAAACATGGGGTCAAGGTCTCATGAGTGGTTTTATGACTATGCTTTCCCATACTCAGAGGAAAGAGATAGCTGATAAGGAAGCAGCTCTTAAGAAAGCATACTATAAGATATTAGGGGAGGAAGCAGATAGGAAAGGAAAAGTTGCTCCTTTTATTGAACGTGAAGCAGAAGCTAAGGCTCACATTGCAGAAATTGCACTTGAAGAGGATAAAAGGGTGCAGGCAGTTCATACCAAGTTCCCATTACTTCGTGAACAAAAAATGCAAAATGAAGCTAAAGCAATAGGTAATCAAAAAGAAATGGGGATGATGCGGCTAATGCTCCAAGGTCAGGGGCAACAAATCTCAGCTCTTAACCAACAGCTTTCTCAAAATAAATTCACCCATGCCCAAGAGAAGGACAGGATGAATTGGCTCTTTAACACATTCTTAAACCCTGAAGTAGCTGACCCAATTAGAAAAGCTATTGGTGATGATGAATTTGAAGCAAGGAAAGGTAGAGCTATGAAGGAGCTTACTGGTGTGGATAAGAGAGTTACACCAGTTAAGCAAGGCTTTTTAGAAGGAGCTCTTGGAAAACTTATTGGAGATAAAAGCTCTACATCCATGTCCTTTGACGAAGCTCTCACTGCATGGAAAGAAGGAAGGGTTGATGGGCAAAGGTTCTGGAGTGTTTGGAAGGATAGGTTAGAAGAGGAAGGTTATTTCCTTTCCCATGATTGGATACTTAAAAATCCTACTCCTGACCAGCTAAAAAAGCTACAAGGTACTTATAATAAAAAGCTTGACTTGAGCCAGGAAGGTGCTATGGATAAGGTGCTGAAGGAGAAGAAATAATGGCACTGCTCAAGACAGTAGAAGAACAGGAGAGGATGCTTGCGGAGGATAGAGCTTTAGGACCTGAAGAGGGTGAAGGAATATCCGGTGGTTCAGGAGTTCCAATGATGGAGCTACTCAAAGGCCAAGTTGACTTCATCAACGTGATAACATACCATGCCATTGGTTATGCATCTGGTAGATATACTTTAGGATTAGCTGACGTTGCTGCTGCTAAGTTTGGAAAAAGAGCAGCGATGAAGGAGCTGCAGGATAGGATGCATGAGTATGGTTTAACTATCAATGATGTCAGTGTTCCAGGAGAATCTCTTTGGCAGCTTGAGGATAGTAAAGGTAATGTAGCTTTTATCAATCCTGACAAACAGATAGAAGGTATGTATGCTAAAGATTTAGGGGAATTTTATGCAAGAATTACTGGTCTTGATGTTACTCCAGATATGCAGTCTATATATGATGTAGCTCGATTCGTAGGGTCAATGAGACCTGTTGGTAAAGCTGTTAGAATAGCTACAAAAACTCTTCCTCTCAGGCCAGGTGTTCTTAAAGCTGTACAAGCAGGCATTATGGGATTGACAACTGATACACTTTTACAGGTGGAAGATGTTATATCAGAGAAGAGGGATAATGTAAGCTTTCAACAGGCACTAAAGACAGGAGGAATGTTTGTTGCCTTAGGTGGTGTTGTTGAAGGTGTTAAGGCAGGAGCAGCGGCAATGTCTGACGCTTACTTTATAAGAAGCTTCATGAAAACACCGATGGGAATCGCTGCACTTAAAGAAGGAGCAACGGCTGCTGAGATGAAATGGTATCTTGCTGCAGGAAGAGCCGCGAGAGGAGGGATGAATCATAAGGCATGGGTTAGTAGGTATGCTAAAGGGCAGAGGCTATCAAAGCTTGTCTGGAGGATGGATAAGGCTGCAGCAAAGACAAGTTGGAGACCTCCAGCTGTTAGGTTGTTGCCGGAGAAGGCAGGGCTTAATACAGTTAAACCAAAAGTCACAGGAGTAAGTCCCAAATCCCTTGTAAGACCTGAACGGAGAATGCTTGGGATGACTTTATCAAAGGAACAAGCAGAGAAACTTGCACAACAAACTGGTGGAGCTGCTGAGGGATATGGAAAAAAGTGGCAGGTCTGGAAGGAAAAACCAAAATCAACAGCCAAACCATCTCCAAAGATGCAAGAGCTATCGGTAGAATTTGATAAAGCATACATTGGTGTTGATGTTAATAAAGCTAAGGATTTAGCAGAGGAAGCTCGACTACTTACAGCAAAGAAGATTGGAGGTCCTGATTTACTTGCCTATGCAAGTATGCAGGATGCAGCAGATGCTCTGATGAGGAAAGCTTTAGCTACTAAAAACCCATATTACCAAATGCCTCGTGCCAGGGTAGAGGAAGATGCAGCTCAAGGTGTAGCATTAGCAAAGCAAGCTCTTGCAAGATTTGCTCCAGAAGTTCCTCTTTCTAAAGAAGCAATTTCTCCTATGACACAACATCAACATGGGAAGATAGAATCAATGATGGAGAGGCATGAACTAACCCCAGAAGCTTTTGATAGGTTGTTGAACTACTCAACAGGTGAGTCTGATGTAATGGCATTGACCATTGAACAGGCTGATACTCTCATAGAACATATAAATAATCTTGATGTTTCAGTTAAAGACACTGATGCAATATCTAAAGTTCCTCCTGTATCTATCGACATCAACCTTCCTCAAGGTTCTATGAAGAGGATTAGAAGAGCTGCAGGGTCTGATGAAGTCCTTAACAATACAATGTTATATAGCAAGAGGCTTGGCGGAGCTCCTTCCAATGTAGCTATTCCTAACCTCGACATTAGACAGAATATGTATGCTAAGGATTTAGAGAATGCTGCAGATGTTAGGAGGAGGTTTACAAGGAGAATTACAGCAAAAGAAGCCAGAGGGAAAGAAGTTAATGCTGTAAACGTATGGTCATCATCACGTTATGCTATCGGACAAGCTGAGGTTAAAAGTGGTGTACCTCTCAGAAGGCTTTTCTCAAACATAGTAGCAAGTGGTGTTGAGATGACGAATCAAAATGCCGCAGCTATTGAAGCTGCTATTAAGAAAGCTGGCATCTCAAGAATTGGCTCTCCTACTACTTTTGAGGAGGGGAAACAAATAGCAGATTGGCTGTTTGAGGAAGATGAAGTTGTCAAGCAACAGCTATGGTCAGGGATGAGTGAAGATGTTAAAGCTCTAACTGCCAGCTATCAAGGACTGTTACAAGATAGGTCTGCACGTTTAGTTAGACATGCTCGTTTTGTAAAATGGGATAGAGCAGCAAGAGTAGCACAAGAGAAGTTGAATCAGGCTCAAATCACCGGTAAGAAGTTGAGCAAGAAAGCTCTTGAGAAGATAATGGAGCCTGTTAGGAAGGCTAAGCCAATCAATGCTCCGGCCATAGCATTAACAGAAGGAAGAGCAGCAAAGGAAATTGGACAGCTTGAGGACTGGTTGGAGACTCAGACATGGGGAACAAGGAAAGCTTATTTCATGTCTGAGATGGAGCTTAAAGAGCTTACAGAGTTATATCCAACAGGAGCAATACCTGAGGAGCTTCAACAAGCTGAGACAGTTCTTGGAGCACAGCCTGAGAAGATATTACCTGAAACTATGACAAGAGAGGGTGGAGCTAAGATTGCTAAAGGTGGGTCAGTGACTGCAGCTATTGCTCATCATATGAATAGGGTAGGTATTTTTGCGACTACTCATGATGACCTTGCAAAGTTCTGGGAAGCTTTTGCATCTACAAATCCAAGCATTGATGATATTAGTAGTATCAGAGCTCTTATAAATACTGTGTTAGGGTTTCATCACGCTGCATCTGCTCCAGTTAAAATTGTTAGGGAAGCTACTAAATGGTTTTGGAGGCCTTACTTCCTCAGTCCTAAGAGAAGTATCTGGTTTTCAGCGAGAAACTTACATCAAAATGTTGCTTATGGTTTGAGTCAAACAACGCTGAAGGAAGTAGCTAAGTCTGCTGTTGACTTTACTACAGGACAGCTAAGTCCGTGGATGAAGGAAGATTATAATAAGTACTGGTCATCAAGGATAAGTCAGAGGAAGCAGATGCAACATCAATTCATCCTCCAAAAGCAAGGTGACATCATCAGTACATTTGGTAACAAAGCTGTAGCTATAATTGACCTATTAGGCAGTGCTCCTATATACAGTGATGAGGTTAATAGGTTATTAGCATGGCCAACTTTACATCAGACTGCTTACAGAAACTTAGAGAAATTTGCGAAGGAGAAGATGTCAGCTAAGAAGCTCTGGAACAATCTTGACATTGATACCCTTCATCTGAGCCAAAGGCTTGAGCTTCATCGTTTGTTAGATGAAGGAAATGTTAGACAGTTTGCAGCGAATTGGGCCGAGTATAAGACTGAGAATATACATTTCAGATATGAAACATCCTTACGTTCTGTGGCTGAACAAACACCAGGAGGAAAGGCTTGGATAGGGTTGATGACATTTCCGAGAGGAACTGCTGAGATAATGTATCAAAATGGTATTAAACCTTTTGTTCAGGGTTTTAACTCTGGTAACTACAGACAGTCATATAAAGGGTTAAAGACAATTATGATGAGCATCTTTGGCTCACGAGCAGCTCGATGGTTACTTTATGGGTTGACAGGTAGAACTGCATATGGCGTTTTTGACACCATCTTTAGATACACACCAGTTGCTCCTGGAGCTGCAAGAGTACAACAGATGTTTGATGATGTTAGCGGTATTTTATATATGGCAGAGGAGCATGATAGGAGCTTACCAGACACAGCTGATGCAATAATGGGAGCGGTGTCATATCAGCTTGAGCTATTCATACCATTCTGTGACGTAGCTCTTGACCATTATGAAACGACAAATGATGTTTATGGGGTTAGGTTATATTCGTTACTGAAGAAGAAAGCATTACAGCAATATAAAGATGAGACAGGTAAAGTGTTTAGGAGTGCTGATAGAGATTACCATGAGAAGATTCAGCACATGTTCTGGGGAGGAGCAGAAAGAGGAGAGGAAGCTAAGAGGAAGAAAGGAAAAGCACCCGTGTTAAAGAGCCTATTTGGAGGTGGAAAAAGTCTTTATGATTAAGAGAAAGGAAACAGGTATGAAGAAAAGAATTGTGTTAGCTTTCATAATCCTACTCGTTGTAGGTGGTTGTGAGAGCTTCTGGTATTCCATGGCTGACCCAAACAGCTTACAGAATATCACAGTTGGTAAAGTTGAGGAAGTGGCAGTTGTAGTGAAGGAGAATGCTTCGTTGTTTGGTCCGGTAGCTACGATAGCTACAGTCATAGCAACTCTTATTGGCCTCTACAATAACAAGAGGAAGAAGCTAACACTTGCAGGGAAGGACGTAGTTATCGCTGGTCAAAACATGGCGTTCAACAATGTTACAGAGACTACAAAAGCTATTGTTGAAGCTATTGACGCTTTAGAGAAAGCTACAGGGGTTAGAGTTAAGGATGAAGTTAAGAAGAAATTGCAGGAACATGAGATATATAAATTAGGTAAGTCAATAATTTCAGGGCTTAAGAAATAACATGTTAAAGCACTGCACAAAATGCCATATCGTAAAAGAAGAATCAGAATTTTACTATGATTCGTATGCGGGAAGAATACGCTCTGAGTGTAAGAACTGCTTGAACAGTATTACAAAAGTCAGAAGGTCAAAACTTGACAAAGAGGATTACAACTATGCAGCTCACATCAGAAAGACCTATGGCATAACATACCAACAATATGAAGAAATGCTTGAGAAACAAAATGGTGTTTGTGCGATTTGTAAAAAATGTGAAACATTGAAGCAAAAAGGTAAAACCAGACGACTATGTATAGACCACGACCATACAACTGGAAAAATTAGAGGTCTACTTTGTGATAAATGTAATGGCATGTTAACAGCTCTAACTAACAGTAAGCTTGTTAATGCTGCAATGTCATACATTAGACAAACATGATATCCTGTTTTCTGCTGCTTTTGTCAAAGGAGGAGCGAGATGAGATGAGGTCTCGCTCCTCCGAACTTATGCTTGTTATGAAATGGCGACATTACCTAACAAGCTATTCTCTACAACTTGAAAAGTTTCATTGCTGCATATCCAATACATCCTCCAATGCATCCAAACAACATAACCAGTAAGTAATTCATTTCTTTTCTCCTATAAAAGTGTAAGTAATTTTTCGACCGCTGACATTATCTACCTTAATAGTTCCGCTCTCAACAAGCGTCTCAAGGATAATATCAAGCTGCCTCGAGGATAAATAGTCCTGCATAAGCCTTACAAGTTCAGGCCTTCCTATCGTCCCTCTACTTATAATTATCTCCAACGTCCTATGTGCTACATCTCCAACAAACTCCCTACTAATAGCGCTTAAAACCTTAGGCATCTCCTTCTCAATAGCTGCCAATGCTTGAATAGCAGTTGCAATATCCTTCTCATTCACCAACCTACTATCCCTCCTCGATGCAGAGACTATCATACATATCTTCAACAAATTTGTATGCCTTCTCCCTGCATAACCAGAGAGAGCAGGAACGTCAAACAAATTACTATTCTTATTGAAGAGGGAATACTCTGCGTCATAAATCTTCCTCGCCTCATTCGTTAAAGCAAAACCTCCTCTCATCTTGGCGACTTCATTCATATCATGTGCAATCTCTATCCCTCTCTTTTGATTCTCAGCTGTCATACTTGGCCATGGAACATCTCTCTCCCTACCCTCAAGGTAGACGAAAACAACCCTCGATGTAAAACCTCCCTCAATAGCGACAGAAGGTATGGCTTCTTTTATCCATTGCAATGTACTACCACCATGAATCGACAAACACGGGTTATGTATTACTTCCTTCCCTCTCCCTTTTGTCTCATACTCATAATCTGTACAATCATATAGCTTTGTTAATGTTGCTATCATGCCAGACTTAAATGCATTTCTATCAACAAATGTAGATAGCTCATCGATGACAATTATCCCAACAGCGTCCATAGCTATTGTATGGCTATCCTTAGCATTGATACCACTTAAAGCGCTTATCAAAGCTTCAGGTGTCATCTTCTGTGCCAGTACTTTTATCTTAGGTGTTACCTTTTGTATGAAGGAGAGGGCCATCATTATGGAGGATGACTTCCTACACCTGGCACTTTTAGCTACCAGTACAATATATGTGTTAGGGTAGATGGTGTAGAAGCCAAAGTCAACAAAGCAGTTTCTACCAAGTGCTGCAGATACCATCGACACTCCTGACCATAGAGCAAAGGTGCTTGGGACTTCTGTATCTTCAGCATATTTACAAAAGGCTTCTAAGATGCCCTCATTTAATGCTCTTGTCATAGTTCTCTTGCCTTAGCAAATGCAGCTCCTATTATAGCATCGAAACATTTTTTGCATAGTATGCCTGCAGTGTAATGAAGCTCAAGGCTAAAATGTGAGCCATATCGAACAAGGTAGCTTCCTGCATAGTATGTTCTTTTCTTCCTGCATAATGAACATTTAATTTTTGGACTTATACTCATTTACCAAATCCCATTTTACTTTCTTTTATTAGCAATAACTCGCACTCTGCTACATTACGACATGTAGGGTTTCCATCACTATCTACATAGCTAAACTCATATGTTATAAAATTCTGCCTTGTTGTGATACCCGTAACCCTTCCTCTAACATGACCACAACACACATCATCACCATAGCTAAATTTAGTAGTTATTTGTCCCATTCATGTAGCTCCTTAACAGTAGCTTCAAATGTCTTTTGAGCTATTTCTTGCTGGCATTCTTTACAGGTAGTCATACTTGCATTGACAGTTACATAATATCTACCTACACCCTTTGTGATATGTGTGGAGTTTGACATCTTCATCCTCTTTCCACATCTCCTACACACTACATACTTTTCTCTTTCCATATCATTCTCCCATTAACGTAATGGGGCATTACCTCCTACAATATCCGCGTTTAATAATGATAAAAAATGAGCTAATGTTTATTGTAGTCGAAGGGTGAGAGCCCCGGCTCAGAGCCTTCTCTCATGTTACATTAGCTCATTTAATTACTCATCATTTTCAGATTGTGAATATGATAGCTCTTCTACAAAATCTTCCTCTACACATTTCCTATACTCAGCATATTCATAATCACAGTCTCTTATCACATCTTCTTCCATTGCTTTCCTCATGTCTTTTCTAACAACAACATCAAACTTCAACAAAGCACAGTGTTCCGGAAACTCCTCCTCACAAGCTCGACCATTCAAATTACACCATGACCTATACAAATCCTTCCCTCTCAGCTTGCATTGGTACGCATGCTCTATTTTGTATTCAATCTTTGTTTTCATGTCTTAAACGCGGATTTGACTGGAGTGAAGACCCAATCAGTTTCCATTCATCCTGGTCAGTGTTGCAAAGTATTCTCTAATGCAGTTACCACAGAATCTACAGTGTGTATCTCCAAGCTCGCCTTCAATTTTACCACATGAATGAACCCATTTATTGTCTTGGTATCTTTGCATGACTTTTCGCCATGCTGCTGTTGTAATAGCATGGTAGCAGTTCAACGTGCGTTTTCTGTAGATGTAATTCTTTTCATGGTCTTGACACATAGCGTTAGGAGTTCTGTCAGGCTCACTGAAATATGCCATGAATGTTAGAACAACAGGTATTTCCTTTTCACTGTAGAATTTAACACAATCATCACAAAAGTCAAGGTTCCATGTGTTAACACGGAAGCGGACAAACATTAGATTTGTTGGTCTACCATGAAGCTTGTGAAAACTTTCATCCGTCATCTCTCCAGGATTGACAGTAAATACATAAGGAACTGAAACATCTGGGTTTCTTGGTATCGCTGTATTGTAAAACCTGTGAACATACCGAAATGTTTTTCTTTGCACGGTCTCAATATCCACGTTAGAATCATTCCCATCATTTACCCTAACAATTTGATAATCAATCTCCTCAGGTAAATTGGGAAGATTCTCATCAAGTGGCTCAAGGTATGAACGACCTGATTGGAAGAAGCAATCTTCACATTTGTTCGGGCATGTTCCTGTCTGTGGAATAGCACACATTATGCCACTACCTTTTGTTTTCGGGTTTTCTTTGTACATATTGTCCTTTCCAAAAATCTTTCTTAAACATCCTATTGTTTCTTTACTACCACAATAAATACATGGTTCCTCTATCACTTTTGATATCCAAGCTGTCTGACATCTGAGGCAGAAGATTGGGTAGAAGGTTAGGTCAGGGCCTATGGTTGTTACATTATTCATAAGCTTTACAATCTTTCCAATTCTTGCCCAAACTTATATCGATTGGAATAATCAAAGGGACGTCAGAACACACCCACAAGACGATTTGAGACACTTCTTTGATTAGTTTAACGACCTTATCGACTTTGGCCATTGGGGACTCGACTACAACTTCGTCGTGGACTTGTAAGACTAAGTGGCAATCGTCATCCAACTGCTCATCAACCTTCCAAAATATCATATTACATACATCACCAACTGTGCTTTGTGGCTCGAAAGAGACAGCATCTCTAAATGTTACATCATCAAAGCGACCAAAGAATATCCTCCTTCTACCTAAACATGTAGTTATAGTTCTTGTTCTCCTAACTATTATCTCTACTGTTTTCCACCACTTCTCAAGGCCAGGTATAGCAGCGGAACGTATTTCTAAGATATGTTTAGCGAAGGCGTAGTCAATGTCAAGACCATCTTTGAGAGCTTTGTTTATCAGTACTTTAGGCCCTGCCATGTAGTTACCAGAATGATTGCTTAGCTTTCCAATGTCTCTTTCATCTGATGACACTTCGCTAATATCTTTTCGTAATATAAAGGCAGCCATCCATTTATGAATATCAAAAGTTCCGGTATCATACAAATCATAAAGAGTGGTATCACCAAGCCTACGCAATATATGAGCAACAACCCGAGTTTCAGCTTGAGCCAAGTCCGCTTTAATAAAGACATTTCCTTCTCCTGCAATAAAAACATGTTTAATATTTTGAACACCTCTACTCCTACCTGCAGGTATATTCTGCAAGTCAAGACCAGTTTTCCATAATGTTTTGCTTGATGAAATTCTTGCTCCTTTTGTGCCAGAAGGATTCCAGCTTGTTCTCAACCTACCATCATCATCAATCACCATGTTTAGGTATGTTGATATGAGCTTGGATTCTTTCCTATACATTATTATAGCGTTTAAGATGGGTTCGTTAGGGTAGCGCTTCTCAAGTTTTCGTAGAGCCATCTCATCAACTGTTAATTTCTCTCCTCCTTTTTCCTTCTTATAAATACCAGGGAACTTTAGCTTATCGTAGAGGAGCTTCTGTACCTGTACGTTAGAACCTGGGTTAATCTCTTTCCCAGCTATGGAAGCTATGAGCTCCTTATGTTTCTCTAAACGTATGTTTGCTTCAGTTTTTAATGTTGCTATCGCTGGTTTATCTACAAGGATGCCGTACTGTTGAGCTTTGGCAAGAGCGAGAGCTAGTCTGTGAACATGATTTTTGTAGAAGTCTAAGAGGTTCACACTTTCCCTACCTTCACTAACAGTGTAGGGTTGGAATCATCATTTAGGTATCTAATAAATGACAGTCGCTCTTTTACATTATCTGAGCCAAGCCATACCTGAAGGAACAATCGTTCTACTATGCTGAATTTAGTATTGGTTGTTAGGATTATATGCCTGTGAGGAAGCCCTGAGGTTGAAACACATTCATCAGATGTGAAGTCTGTTATGTCAACAAGGCGTTTAATTCTTTTTTGATGTATGGCATACTGCTCGTCATCATCTATGTCGATTAGCAATGTATTATCATCTGGTATTATAACAGTCCAGCCTTTTTCTTTCGCTGTTTGTATTGCATGTTCACTACCTGCATCATATGGAGCAACATCTTTCTCTTCATGAAACTGCATCTCTTAACTCCTTCTTAATTTTCTTACTAACATCAAGAGTTACAATGGCATCCATTCCGTTATAAAACCATTCACTCTCATCAATACTGGTATCTTTATGTGACCAGTAATTTTGGTAATTAGTTAGCGCTGAGCACAGGAAGTTTAAGCTCTTAGGAAATTCAGGGTATAGTACATGCCACGCATGCATAGTGTCAAAACCATGATTAGCTATCGTCAAGCCAAATTCATTGTATAGGAGAGGAGCGTCAAATGATATACTATTCTGTCCTATCTTCTCTATGTTATCATTTTCAAATATTGCAGAAATGGCATCAAGAACAATTATCTCATCCTCAACTGGCCAGTATGATGTAGGTTCAGGAGTGTCAGGTGCTATTTTAATAACACCTTTCTCAACAGCTACAAGAGGACTCTGGTTTAGCTTTATGAATGGTATGCAGATGGCCTCTGGACAGTTGGCTCCGTCTCTTGCAAATGCTATGCTTCTGACATGCCTGCCAATAGTCTCTATATCAAAGCTAACATGATGGCATGGTAAGGCACAGTCTCTCATCCAATACAGTGCCTGAAGAATTGTAGGCTTAATAATAATATCAACCTCTGGCTCTTCCCAAACTGGTGACAAACTCTCTGCCGCTGCCTTAGCTAAATCCATCTCAACGATGGGAAGCTTATTCCATTGACTGATGACAAAACGCGGATGAAATGTAGGAAGAACTTTGATGTGGTCAAAGAACATCATAGTTCCTCTCCAGTCTGTTATCTTCTTCTCATTAGTTAAGGCTCTGAGAGCTTCACCTCCTAAAGGTATAACAATGTTTGGTTTCAGAGCTGAGACTTTCTTTCCTAAAACTCTCCAGAACTCCTCAAGCCTTGGAGTCGGTATTTTTTTATTCTTATCTTGATAGAAATGGGTAAATCTATTGCCAGGAGGTCTGACATTAACTACATTTGTAACATAGCATTTATAATAGTCAATACCAGAATGCTTGAGCATATGCTTCAACTGGTCTCCTGAGCTCCCCTTAAATGGTTTACCAGTACACTCTTCCTCTCTGCCCGGAGCTTCTCCTATAAGCATTATCTTGGCATCACGAGGGCCAACATCAGACACTAACACTCTTTTAGCTCCTCTTCTAATATCTTATAATCAGATGGAGATATGTGCTCTAATGTTTTCATTGCCCATTTCAAAGCTTCTCTCCATGCAATTTCTGTGACATCGCAAAGACTATCAGCAATAGTTGGGGTGTTACCAACTGCAAACCATTTGTCAAATGCTTTCATTCTACAAGCTCTCCAATTAGTTTATCTCCACAGTAACACCTATTTTCCTCCCTCTGAGCATACTTCTCATCAATGGGATAGATGTACCAGTCTTTGTATGAATGAAACCAAGCACATGCTGTGTTACATCTTACAGCTGTCTGGATAGTCGAAATCATGGGACAATTTATCCCTGTTTCTTTATCTACATCTTGAAGGCATCTGTGAACTGAGCCTACATTATGTGTAATCTTAACCTTCCTCATAACCATTTCCTTTCACAAATAATCTCCCAAATTGCCATATTCTGCTCATCAACATTCATACCTCTATTATCAAGAACATAATCAAAGAAGCCTTCTGGAGAATCATCAAGAGCAGTTTCACTTTCATGTTCATCTTCCCTCGCAAAAGGAGCTCTCAACAATCTTATAACATGTCCTTTCTCCTCTTGGATGAAGCTAACTTCGTTAGGAAATCTAACATCTGGGATAATGTACAACTCTGTCATATATGTATCAATCTTATGCTGCATAGCTCTAACCCAGCAGTACTCATCTACCTTCCTAAACCAATCTGTCCCAACTATTTGCATCATCTCCCTCGCTGTCTTACCACAAGCTAACTTGGTATTCTTCTGCTTATCTGTCCCATTAAGCTGTTCAAAGGTAGCTCCAAAGCAGACACGGATGATGTTTTTTAACCCATCGGCAAAGCAGACAACAACACTTGGAGTCATTTTGTTTAGGAACATGGAGGCTGTTGTCTTTCCACTTTGTTTTTTTCCGGAAAAGCCTATTATCTTCATTTTATTACTCCCGCCACAGTAAATTTACTCATTTCCTAATTCCTTTCTCATAAAATTTTGTATTTTTATGTGCCTTGTTTGTTTAGCTGTCTGACAGCACTAAATAATGCATGTTGCACTAATGTTGGTTCACCTGGAGTATAATTCTCAGCTCTTCTGGATTCAATATACAACATTAACATTTTTGCCTGTTCTTGTTTAATGACCAGGTAAGGTAATAACATTCCACAGAGGATATATACATATTCTTGTGTCATAATGTCAATTAGATATGCTGGTTTATGCTTCGGAGATTGTCTTTTCATAGTTGTAATTTTACATTCAACATGCCATAAGCTAAATATGTATTGTAGCTGAGCCATTATGTTTGCATTTGTGTTGCATACCATTACTCTTGGTGCATGTCTGGCATGACTTCTGCTTTTTGTTAGTGTGAATGTGCCTTCTCCATCCATGAAACCTGCAATGTACTCTTTGCTCAACATTTCATTTCCTCCAATTTTGCATTTTCTTCATTGAGGTATGCCTGTGCTTTCAAAAAATTACCTTCATCCAACTCAAAACCAACTGCACGCCTCTGCAGCTTCTTAGCTGTTACAAGGGTCTGAGCTGAGCCACAGAAGCAATCTAAAACAAGCTCTCCTACATCAGTGCTCTGCTCAATAAAAGCTCTAATAAGAGCATCTGGCTTTTGTAATGGATGCACTTTCTTCTGTGGTGATACTGCAGATATAGAGAACACATCAGCTATTGGCTTCTTCAGTGGTCTGGTATAAGGAAGGCGATGCCCGAAGAGGATGCTTTCAAATGATGGTGTATAATACTTACATTTCCCAACGATTGATGTCCTCCTCTTATGCCAGATTATAGGCACATCACCAATTAAAAAGCCGTTAGCTCTTAACATCTTTATAAGCTCACAATACCAACCGTGAGCAAAGAACATATAGATATGAGCTCCTGGTTTCATCTTCTTATAAAGCTTTGGTAAGAGCTTCTTATAACATGCCCTCATACTATCTTCCGTAGCCACGTTAGATGTTGTAATGTTGTATGTCATAGCTTTATGACCAGATGCTCCAACACTACTAATATCTGCAATGCCGAAAGGAGGGTCAGTTAAGAGCATTGATACACTTTCATCCTCTAAAGTATCTATAAGCTCCTCACACTTCCCTAACATCAAATCAGCGCTTATGGTTAGCTCCTTATTATCCACCTTCTTCCTGAGAGCTAATGCTTGTTCCTCTTGCTTGATGACTCGTCTTGCAGCATGCTTTGGAAGATGGCCAACCTTCTTCAAGATAGCTGGGTTCGCTTTTATCTGTTTAGCAAGTTTAATATCCTCAGAGACGACGCCAACTGAACATCCTAAACATGCAGCTGTTTCCTTAATACCCCAGCCTTCGGAGGCACGGCTTTGAGTAGCTGCTCCATACTTCTTCCTCTTAAGCTCATCAAGCTGTCGGACAGTTTCACATCTCTCGGGCCATGTTAAATCTTCTCTAACAACATTTTCCTCAAGCTCCATCTCTTTTCTTGTTATATCATCTGTATCCTCTTTAAGGGTTACTTCAACTTCTGATAGGCCAGCAAAGATGCATGCTCTTAAACGCCGTTCACCTGCAATTAGCTTGACATGCTTCCAATCAGCTGCCTGTTGGACAACAAGAGGATGCAATAACCCATGCCTCTTAATACTATCCGCAAGCTCATCAATCTTGCCAAAATCCTTCCTCCCTCTATCCTTGTCAACAATTATCTCTGTTATTTTAACCTTCATTAGTTCTCCCTTCCCATTCCTTTCCTCCCAAACACTTTATTCGGAAGAATAATACCATCCTTAGGTGGCGGCTCATATCCAAAAAGAATTTTATCATTAGGTATCAACCAGAAATCTATACCTAAAATGTCTTTTGTTTTAGCTCCAACAAATGTTAGCTCTGGTAGTATCTTGTCCATATCATTATTTACTGTATCATACTTCCTGGAAAAGAATACATACGATTCCCTCGCCTTCATATCCCGTATGTCTGAAACAGGTATCCCTTTCCAAATTCCCTGCTCCTTATCCACACACTCAATGTCATAGATAGCTTTGTAATGGCCAAGCATGATAACTTGACCAGCGTTTAGCTCTTGTTTTTTCATGTTTTGTTTTCCCTAAAATCATAAATTGTGCTTGTGACAACCTTGTCAATTATTTCTATAGCTTTTCTAAGATCTTCTCTTGTTTCTTTGAACTTTCTTTTGAGCTTTTTGAGCTGTTCTTGGTCAGCTTTCATTCTTTTATAAGCTCCACCAGGATTCGCTTTAATAGCATCAATGGTGGACATTGGTAATACATCAACAAGTACCATAACAAATACCTCATATTCATAATATGAAAATGATATAATAACAAGCTGGCGGGCAATTAGTCTGCAACACAAAGGCTGTTCAACTTTACAGGATTCGAACCAGACAGCAAACCCCGCTTCACCTTTTACGGATGGCGTCAGTTATGTCAGGCTACTATGCCACCGCCAGCTTTAAGGAGAACTTAACTCGCTACCTCTTCAACATTAAAAAGATACCGACCTACTTCATTCTTCGCCTCGTACCCTCCTTGAGCAGGAGCTGTCCTAATAGCAACTTCAACCCCTTTCCCCTTAAACGCATCAAGGGGAATATTACCGCCACTATCTTTAAGTTCCTGCTTAGTCATAACACCTGCCGCTATGGTTAACTGAGCAGTCTTGGCCATGTTTATCTTCCTCGTTGTGACAGATTTACTATCTGTCTTTTCCTCAGACACCAAGATAATCCTATCAAAAACAACTGCTCCTTTAACCGCTCCATCATCCACTGCCACCGCATCCTATAAGCATCATCTTCTTGTAAGAAGAACGTCATTACCTTACGTATTAGTTGTATACGTCCTTTCATATCTGCCACTACTTCTGCGTCTTCTAACTCCTGAAATACTCTGTCTAATTCACGTACAGACTTGCACATCTTCTCTGGTGGCAACATGTCGTACTTCATGTCTTTAGCCATATCCTCTAGCTCTCCAAAGACCTTATTAAAGACCATATTCTTGACCTTGTGCTTTAACTTAGCCAATGGACCTGTAAGAATAGGTCCTCTTGGGAACCCTGGGTAATCATACTTCTCACCTTCAATTCTCATGTTCTGCGCTCCATTCTTATCACTGCCTACTACTGCTTTGGCGTAATCGCCATTCTTCCAATACTCGACGCTCTCTGGTGGACGAATCTTATACCAGAAGTTGAACCATATTTTTATTAGTTTCTTGAACATAACTTATTTCCTGAAGTTGGGGCGCAGTCCTTCAGGTTTACGCCCCAAACAAGTTAATTATTAAACCTTACCAAAGAGTACTGCTCCTGACTTTCGTCTTAGAGCTGGGACTTTAGCACCGTATAGGTGTAAGCCTTGATACTTCTTAGCAAACTGATTCTCTGCATCTACTACACGAGACTCTGCCCATTTGTAGGCGAAGGTCATATAAGAGATATGATTAGCTAGAATCACGTATGTACGTGAGCCGTCTGTTAGTACATCGTCAAGAGTCGCTGTTGACTTCTCAAGACGAGTCGTAACACGTATTCCAGTAGCCATGTGAACATCGAATCCACTAACTCTACCAACCTTACCGTTAAGGATTACGCCTTCGTAAGCCATAGCGATAGCTGGTTGCAATTCTGAAGCTTGCTTCAAAATCTTAACTACCTGTGATGGGACAGTTACGTGTCGGTCTGTATCAGGGATTTCACTCCTGTCCAGTTTCTCTCCGACTTCTGTCATCTGCTCATAGATGATTCCTGAAGCGATGGCCGTTGCTCGGCCTGCTTGGAACTCCCAACCCCAGTTGACTACAGTTGCACCTCGTGACTCTGTAGTTGGCTTGCCGTCTCCGTTCAAGTCCTCTGTGAACTCGTCACCACCGTACATTCTTCGTAGAATGTCACCGCCAGGAATATCACTACCTGCTGTAGCTCCATCCCAATTAGTGATAGTAGCCGTAACCGAGTTGGTCACCGCCGTAATCTTATACCAGTCAGTTGCCCAAGTGGTACCAGATGTTAGACGTACAGGCTTACCA